>SKDZ01001061.1_pt1 | contig 11000 bp, 11 predicted proteins | sample 4826551 | NCBI WGS metagenome assembly SKDZ01 (sample SAMN11008822, study PRJNA524170) | human gut metagenome | biome: Human fecal sample; material: Feces; isolation source: fecal sample from pouch patient p12, p15 | host: Homo sapiens | place: Israel: Tel-Aviv | collected 2016-02-02 | reverse complement strand
ACTAAATAATCTGATTACCTATGAATCAAAAAACATCTAAAGTAGAAAAGGAATTCTACCTTAGATGTTCTTATCTCACTCTATCAGTCCTATTTGACAAAGAGCCATAAAAAAGCAGAAACCAACCGATAGTATCGGGTAGTTTCTACCTGTGGTATTATGCAAAATTCAAAAGATTATACATTGACTTTCGAAACTCTACTTCGTTCCAAAAACGGTTATCTTTTATATATTGTACTTCTATGTCCAATTGAGAATATCTGGATTTCAATTTCAGAATCACAAATATTAGCCAATATTCGATAGTTTCCAATTCGATAGCGCCATTCCCCACTCTTATTTCCAGTCAAACCTTTTCCGTGCTGACGCGGGTCAGTCGTGTTTTCTAAATTCTTTCTGATCCAGGCGACAATTATTTTAGCTTGGTTTCTGTCCATTTTTTTTAATTGCTTCTGGGCTTGCGGCATGTAGATGACTTTATAATTCATTTAGCAGTTTCTCCATTTCCTCTTGAGAAATACCACTCTCTTTTTTCTCTTTGGAAACTTCAATTGCACTCCGTAAAGTCCGTAGATCGATTTCATCTTCGATTTTATCCAGTACAGCATTTCGATAAAGTTCGGTCAATGAAGAATTGTGTGCTTTTGCATATTCTAATACCAGTTCTTTTTCATCGTCGGGAATCCTAAATGTAATGGTTGATTGAGACATGATTCTACCTCCGTTCATCATTTGTACTAACATTGTACTAAATAAAATCCTTTTTGTCAATACAACGTTAGTACAAACAAGATTTGCATCATATCCATTATTCAAATTCTTTGAGATAGCACGGTATCGCAAAATCTCTGACTGATCGTTTTAAGAAGCTGGTCATTTTGAAGCGATTTTCTCCAATTTTCAGGGATCACTTCACCCCCGTAAAGAATACCCGCAAGAGCACCAGTTACGGCAGCAGTAGTATCAGTATCCCCTCCTAAATTGACCGCAGTCAATATGGCTGCTTGATAACTATTCGTATTTTGGTTCTGTTGCAAAATATTCTAGCAATCCCTAGGATCATTCACATGACCTTAGGGATTGCGAACAAAATAAAAAACTTAAAAAGCCAATCCCATTATCACTGCCGAAGCATTTTCGTAAAAGGTGTTACCAGCACCTTTTACTACACCTGAATTATAGCAAGTTTTTTTGGTTAGTCAAAATAGCTAGCACAGATATATAGCCTTATTTCCATTAATTCACTAACCTTTTTCTAAAACAATTTGTTCCAGTTCTTGTAGACTTTCAATTTGTATGTCTGCTTCACTCTGATCGATTTGCATTGGTTGTTTTAGTGCCGCCGTATAGATATTTGCTGCCTTTGCTGATTTAATACCAATCGTTGAATCCTCTACTGCAATAAAGAAGTCACAGTCTAATTGCTGTTTCGCTTTTAAATATATTTCGGGATGTGGTTTGCTTTGTTTTAATGACTCACCACTTATAACAAAGGAAAAATATTCAGTAAGTTCACATTGAATGAGCATACTCTCTATCTCGACAGCTGGAGAAGAAGATGCCAGTGCCAATGGTATATCCCGCTTCTTGAGGAAGTCAAGTAACGGTTTCACTTCTTTTCGTAAAGCTTTAGCGAAATCAATTGGATGCGTTTTTCGATAATCTACATATTTCGGATAAAGTTCCTCTCTTAATGATTTGTCCTCAGGAACTAATGTTTCCCATATTGCAGCTTCTGTTTTCCCCACATAATCATCAATCTGGTTTGATCCTGGATCTATCTCCAGTTCTTGAAAGAAGTTCATTCTTCTCTCAAAATAAAATGTCTCGCTATCTATGAGTACCCCATCCATATCAAAAATTACTCCCATTGTCATTCGAATTCACTCCTATCCTTGAACAATATCGCTCAATAATCGCAACTCTAAATCTGGTATTTCAATTGTGTATTCCCTTTCAATCTCAAAAAAAGCGCTATGAATTTTATCCATTATTTCTCCATTTGCTTGCATATATTCTTCAATGTCCTCTTGCTCATCCACACTTTCTTTACGTACAATTCGTTCAATCATACAACTACAGTGAAGGTACAACAAAAACAGCTGATTATTAGAAAAATCAAAATTTAATAACTTCGATAATTCTTTAATTGCTTTTTGTACAAAAGATAGCACCTTATCTGGATCCAAAATGGTTAAATTTTCGACAATTTTACTAATTGAAAAATTGAAAATTAATTCTTTTTGTAAATCGTTCACTTCAATAGTCAGCTCTTTTTCCAAGTAATGAACAAATTCGCCAATGCTTCCCCCATTAATCAGGCGATCTAATCCAATATATGGAATCTGATTAATTTTGGGATCTTCTGTACCTACAATCATGATGACATCGTATAATTGAAAAGGAGTCTCAAAATTCTTGTTTTCTAACAGCTTTTTGTAATCATACGGAATAATTACTAATTCTCTAACTGCATCTTTCAAGCATTTCGTTAAAATCTCCTGAATCTGGGTCGCACTACCAATCCCTGTATAACAACAAGTAATGATGGCTTTCTTTTTCTTGGGAAGTAGTAACTGCTTTTTGAAAGTAAGACTTGTTTCAATTTCTGCTCCTATTTCGGTGATACTTTTATTGTTTAATACTTGTTGGCCGACTTCCAATAATAACGGTGTATTGATATGATCAATGATTAACAGTGGTCCATTTAGATGATTCACTAATAAACCGCCTAGTTGGTTTAGTGAACCCATATCTACCAATAAAATCAAGCCTGAATCTGTTCGATAATCTCCAAGGAATTGAATCAATTTTGCTTCAATTTTCTCTAATGTAATATCTAAAGGCATATCATAAGCTTGAAAAACGTTCTTATTCAGCATACGGTTGGCAACATTCGCCATACTACTAGCTGTAGAATAACCATGAGCTAGCACAATACTCTTAATACCTGTTTTAACATTCGTGACATTCAAACTATAAAAATATAGCGTAATAAAGAAAATGTCCTCTTCATACACAGGTTGATCTAAACACTCAGATAAAAGGCTTAAGATTTTTTTTGCATACCAATAAGGGGTTTCAAGAACATTAGCAAAAAATTCGTTAAGCTGATCTTTGGTTTTCTTTTCTTGAAGACTATTTTCAAAAATCACTTGATTATCCTTGACATATAGATAGTTGGCCAAAGCGACTACCCGGTTACCATCTTGTTCAAACCCGTAGCTTTCTCGCATAAAATCAATACTTTGACGAATATGATAGTTTAGAATGGCGTATAAAGACTGCTCTTTTTCGTAATCCTCTTGAAAAATAAGCGTATCCATTACTTGTGTTACCTTGGTAACCATTTCTTCTAAAAATAGTTTAATATCCTTGTTATTTTCAATCACTTCAGAGAATCCAGTAAGTAATTGGTCAAAAAATTGAACAAAAAGCTGATTGTTTCTTTCTAGTTGCACTTGTCGTGTTTCTTCTGGATAGTAGATTCGATCTGCTCTTTTCTTTCTGGGTTTATTTAGTTGCTCCTTGAATTTATAACTGTACTCTAAAGGCATATCCAATAATTTAACTTGAATTGTTTGCTGACTCTTCTGGTGGATATATGCGTTTCCGCAAGCATACTTGATAATATTTTTAATATTCCCCACGTTACCTTCAAAATCACTATTCATTAAGAAATGAATCAATGCATCAGAAACAGATAGTTCCTTAGCTAAAATTTGGCTCTCAGAAACAAAAAATTCATCAATCAATGACAGACGTTCAAACGACGGACGTTGTTGAAATCTAGGTAGATTAACAATAACTGGCAATCTCCTAAGAAAAGTTGGTAAGAAAGTCGTATATATATTTTCTGTTGTTGCAAAGACTAATCGAACATCGGCTTTTTTCCGAATACTATTATCCCCCATAGGAGAGAATTCACCCGTATCCATAAATGTAAATAATTTCTCTTGCCCTTCTTCAGATAAGCGATGCACTTCATCTAAAAACAATACTCCTCCATCGGCTTTTTCTAGCAAACCAGTATGCTCCTGGCTTGCTCCGGTAAATGCTCCTTTCGTGTAGCCAAATAAAGCAGAGGATAGTAACTCTGGATTGCTCACATATTGTGCACAATTATAATCTATGAAAGGTGCCGATGTGTGAATGACCTTTTCTTCTACTGCATATTCATATATTTTATTCGCTAGAAAGGTTTTCCCTGATCCACTAGCGCCGATCAATAATAAAGGCAACCCTTTTCCAGGATATAAGACTGCCGTTTTAATTTGATCAATTGCTTCTTTCAAACTTCCTTTAGAGCCAATTACTTGATCTAATGCGGGTTTTTGAGAAATTGTTAACAAGCTTTCAATTGATTCTATTTCGGAGTTATTCAGTGTGATATGTAGTTCTTCAAGAGCTGTTCTATGTAAAAATAAAACCGGGTAACTTTTTACTTTTATGAAAAGCCCTTCACGAACACCTTCATTTAAGTAGCTACTGATTGTACTTCTATTCAACTGTAGAGCTTGCGAAATACTGCGAGCTGAATAATTATCTGAAGGCGTAGATTTCAAAAGCAATGTTAGTTGATAAAGATAGTCATTTAATCGCTGCATCTTGCCACCTGCTTTCACAATATGTACTAGTTATTTTACCATATGTACTAGTTATTTTACCATATGTATAAAATCACATTGAAGAAAACAAGGTGGCTTAATTTCTCAAGCCACCTTATTTAGTTTGATCTATTTTTTAATAAGTTAGTTTCCACATATAACGTCTCTTAGTTAATGGATGTTCTCTTGCTTCTGACAATTCTTCTGCATAAACTCTAAATACTGCAGTAATCACGAATGGGTTAAAGTAGTCTAAGACTTCTTTAGCAATATGTGAAGACAAGCCATAATCCAAGGCATCTACAACTTCTGTTTTCGTATCAAAGCGTTCAAGGAAAGTTAATGCTCGAGCATCTATATTTCTAGTTTTTCCATCATTCATTAATAATATAAACGGTACGTCTTTATCCACAATTTCGAATGGTCCGTGGAAAAATTCTCCTGAATGGAAGGTACCAGAATTAATCCATTGCATTTCCATCATCAAGCAAATTGATGTTGAGTATGCTACTTCATGTGTAGCACCACTACTCATTACATAAATAACTTTTTCATCTTTAAAGCGTTCAGCAAATTTCTTCGCATCTTTACGAGCTGATTCTGCACTTTTTTGGGCAAGATCATAGATAGTAGCAAATCCTTCTTGCATTGCTTCATAATGGTCATAACCTTCTACTTGATGTAAAAGTTCTACTGCCAATTCTAAACAGTAGCCTGTTTTTTCTAATTTAGCAGCATAGTTCTCTGCAAATCGATGATAAATTACATAATCTGCATCTTTTGTTAACGGTGAGTCAATGCTTCGTGTTAGACTAATAACTGTAGCACCTTTTTCTTTAGCTACTGCGTTAGCTTCAACTGTTTCTGGAGTCGTACCTCCTAAAGAAGCTGAAATAACGACAGTTGACTCATCTACAGATGCTGGTGTTGCATAGTTAAATTCGCTGGCTGTGTAATGACTAATCCGTAACTGCTTCGCATTTTGGTCTAGAAAATACTTTGCAGGATAAAGGTCCGCTTTTGAAGCGCCACAGCCAACAAATACGATTGATTTTACCTCTTTTTTCGCTACGATTTCTTTAACAATTTCTTTTGAATTCATCAATTGAATTCCTCCTTATTTATATTATTCAACCAAATTTATTGGTTATTCCCTTATTGTAAGATACCTAACAAACTAAAAATAATTCCTCCGACTAAACAGATTGCCAACATCCATCCTGTTTTGACCTTTTTCTGCAATAACCAGTACATGAAGAAGGTTAATCCTAATGGTAAAAATTGTGGCATAATACTATCTAATACATCTTGTAAGACAAAAGCTTTACCCATTTGAATTGGTGTTGTAATCCCGATCATGCTGGCAATCATCGAACCAATGACCATCAACCCCACAATGGAGCAAACATACATTACTTTATCCATCAAACCTTCTTGATACAGTTTAGACAAGTATTTATTCCCCATGTTATAGCCAATTTTCCCACCATAGTAAGTAACTAAAAAGGAAGGTACAAAGGAAATTAACATTGCTAGAATTGGACCTAAAATACTACCTTGTTGGGCTAAATTAATTCCTAGTCCAAAGGCTAATACCCGAATCGTTCCTTGAAAGAAAGAATCACCAACACCAGATAGCGGTCCCATCAGAGAAGTCTTCACTGCACTGATTGATTCCGGATTAAAGTTTTCTTGGTCTTCGTAGTATTGCTCCTCCATAGAAGCAGTTAACCCTAACACAAATGCACTTGTTTGAGGGGTACAGTTGTAGTACATCATATGCCGCTCGTAAGCTTCTTTCTTCATTGCTTCATCTTCTGGATTCTTGTAAATGTTATCTAGAATTGGTGCAATTCCGTACATAAAACCCATGTTCATTTGTCGTTCATAGTTCCATGAGGCTTGAATTGCCCATGAACGCCATAAGAACTGCCGATATTTCCATGCATTTTGATCTTTCTCTTTCACTTAATCTACCTCCTTATAAGTCATCTAATGGATCTGGCTCATTTTGGTTACCATTTGAGTTTTTACCTTGAACTTGAACCATGACAAACGCAACAATACATGCGAAGGCTGCAATACCAATGATTCCCAATCCAGAATAAGCAGTAATTAAAAATCCAAGTAATAAAAATGGCACCATTTTTTTCGTTAACATCGTTTGTAATAACAACGCAAACCCATATGCTGGTAAAATTTTACTTGCAACCGTTAAGCCATTTGTTAGCCACTCAGGAATCGCATCAACAATCTGAGAAACAAGATTCGTTCCAAAATAAATTGCTAGAAAAATAGGAATAAAATACATGAGAGCATATAATCCCGAGCCATAAAGTATATGAATTCTCCTTGCTTGGCTAAATTTTCCTTGTTCGATAAAGCGATCCGCAACGTGAGTCAAATTTGACAAAATCGTCCGCATTAAGATACCTAGTATTTGACCTAACACTGAAATTGGAATGGCAATCGTTAATGCTGCTTCTGCATTCGCATTTGATAAAATGGCAAAGGCTGTAGCAATAATTGATGCCATATTCATATCAGGTGGTGAAGCAGCTCCGATATTTACTAATCCTAAGGACATCAATTCCAAAGAGGCTCCAACAATTAATCCTTTTTCCATGTCTCCAAGTACCAAACCAACAAGCGTACTGACAATCAACGGTCGTTCAAAATTCATTCTTCCTAAAAGCCTTGAGTCTAAAATACAAAAAACACCGATTAACCCTAAACCAATTGACTGAACGAGCATTTTCATTCCTCCTTTATAACATTGTATTCAAATCTTCTTTTTTAGAAGTTGGTACCTGTTGAATAAATTGTTTAATGCCAAGAGCTTTTAATTTTTTGGCATCTTCTTGCTCAGATTCATTCAAGAAAATGGCATTACTAAATTGCTTGGAACCTTCTTTTTTGATTATCCCTCCATAGTTGATTTCTTGTACTTTAGGATAGGCTTCACAAAATTGACGAATTTCTTTTGTATTACCAAAAATAAGCATGATATTTTCGTTAAGTGTTTCGATTTTAGGCATTTTTTCTAGTAACTGTTCAACTGAAAAAATTGTTAATTTAATGCCAGTCGGTTTAGATAAATTCAAAGACATTTTTTTGAATTCATCATTCGCTGCCTCTTTATTGGCAATAATAATACGATTGATATTTAATGATTTACTCCAAGAAAATACTACCTGTCCGTGCAACAAACGATGGTCAATACGTACTAACTTAATCATAGGTCATCTCCTCCAGTAAGTTGTTCTACTAATAATTTTCTACAATCAATCACTGATTGTTGACTCTCTTTAATAAGCTTTTCTAGCTCACTTTCCCCAATTTTTCCATTATAGGTTGCAATAGAAATAACTAAAGGTAAGTTCATTCCAGTAATTAATTGCAATCCCTCATACTCTTTAATAATAGTGAGCATATCATTATTCACACTACCACCTAGAATATCAGTTAAAATGTAGGTTTCTTCTATATCTATTGTGGCTAAAAGTTTTTTTATTTGTACCAAAATAGATTCATCTTCATCTCTAAATGCTGACAAGGCATGAATTGGTACACTATCTCCAATAATCATTGTCGCTGTTTGCTTTAATCCTTGAGCAAATTCCCCATGGCTGGCAAGAATTATAGTTGCCATTTTCATTCCTCCTATCCTTACGCTTTTCTATAAGCAAGATGCGTGCCAATTTTAGGAAACGCTGTTAATTAAAGGTTTTTCTATATCATGCCAACACTTTTCTTTCCCTAAATTATAGTGTTGATGAAAGTGTGGGTATTTAAAGGTGTCTAATTAAATGATCACTGTAATTGGAATTTAGCTTTGCCCCAATCCCCCGCCACATCCTAAGAAATTTTCTTCCACATACGAAATAAAGCGTAAAAAGCGTCCATTAATATTTTTTTCGGTAATTACAACAAAAAATAGAACTTAATGTGCTACAATATATGAATACACGTTCATGTGAAAGGAGATGTTATAGTGGAAATCAAGGTTTTATTTGAAAACTCAAGAATAAATTTGAACTTTAAAAGTGGACATGGGTTATCTCTCTTAATTAACTACTCAGGGAAGAAATATCTCTTCGATGCTGGCGCTAATAAAAAATTAGTCTATAATGCGACTAAAATGGGGGAAACTTTGAATGATCTGGAGGCAGTGATTATTTCACACGGTCATTCTGACCACACCGGCGGGTTAAGATATTTAAAATCAGGAAACGCCCCTATTTATACAGCTGAAGGTGTAACTTTACCCCATTATTTAAAGATTTTAACCACGTTTCTGTATGTTGGTATTCCTAAAAATGAAATCCTTAAAATGCATGAGAATTTACATACAATAAAAACGAAAACAGAACTTGCTCCGAGCTTCCATATCATCCCCCTAGGCAAAGCAAACTCGACCACCAAGAATTTATACAAAAAGATGGATGATAAATTTGTTTATGATGATTTTTCAGATGAATTATTGGTCGTAATTGAGCAAGAAGACGGTCTGATTGTCTTTACTGGCTGTAGTCATCATGGCATTATCGATATGATGGAAATTGCTCTTGAAACATTTCCGACTAAACCCATAAAATACCTAATTGGTGGCTTCCATATGATTGGCATACCTTATATAAATAATTTAGGTCTACCTGAGCAAGAGGTAATGAAAATTGGAAATAAATTGAATGACTCACGAGTAGAAAAAATCCTTACTTGCCACTGCACAGGTTCAAAAGCCTTCAACATATTAAAAACACAGTTAGGAAACAAGCTAGAAGCTATTAAAACTGGACAGCACTTAGAGATAAGTTAAAAGAGAAACTGATAGGACTGTCGAGAGGACAAAAGCTATATGAAATACCCCCTCTAATGTTTGCTGGCGATAACACAAAAGGCAGACCTTCTGTGAATAGGGCTACCTTTTTGTGTTTTTTCACTAACTTTCAATATCTTGGTCATTCAAGGAAAATCACCTATATTTCTGTGTGGGTTTACTTCCTTATTAAATCGAGTCATCTATTTCGTTTATTCACTTTTTCAAGTGGACATTCATTAAGCTGTTTATGGCAGAATAAAAGTACATACAAGTGCAACGAAAAACTACACAACTCCGCAAATCGATTAAGTTAAGATAAAAAGCCATTGCGGGCAACCTGAAACTCCTCTAAAGTTATAGTCTCGACACTGTAACTGGAGGTAAGAAAGGTATGCTCACAATGACCGATATTAATACTATCAGAAATTTACGAAATAATCATGATAAATCCATTAATCATATTGCAAAGGAGCTAGATGTAAATTGGCGCACGGCTAAAAAATATGCAGATGATGATTTGCTGCCGCAACCTAAAGCACGCAAAAAGACTGGTATGATGTATACAGAAAAGTGGGGAGGCATCGTTTCCCTATGGCTTTCAGAAGATGCTAAGCTGCCAAATAAAAAGCGTAGGACTGCTGAAGCAATGACTACTGCTTTAAAAGCCGATGGCTTTCCAGGATCCTACCGAACAGTCTGTGTATTCATTCAAGATTGGAAAGCGACACACTACTTGGAAACACTGGAAGACCAAGGCTTTGAGCGTCTTGAACACCCGCCAGCAGAAGCGCAACTTGATTTTGGTACGATGGAAGTTTGTCACGATGGAGCGTTTAAAGATGTGAAGGTATTAGTGATGACTTTCCCTTTTAGTAATGCAGGATTCGCCGTTGTACTCCCCGCCGAGAATCAAGAATGTTTGTTGGAAGGCATGAAAGAACTCTTCAGCCAATCAGGTGGCGTTCCTCGGAAAATACGGATTGATAATATGTCAACGGCCGTTACTTAGACAAAAACAAAGACTGAACAAGCGGTGCTGACTGACGGTTTCCTCCGATTTTCTATGCACTATGGTTTTGAGACACAGGTGTGCAATCCACGTAGCGGAAACGAGAAAGGTAGTATGGAAAACAAAGTCGGCTATGTACGGTACAACTTCTTTTCATCTACACCGATTATGAAGGATTTCGCCAGTTTCAACGAGGCATTAGCGGTGGAGCTGTCACACGATCGAGAGCGAATCCATTACGAAAAACATGTCATTATCAATGATCTATGGAACACAGAAAAAACAGATTTGCTAGCTTTGCCGGACACCGATTACCCAGTATTTAAAGAAATCGAAGTCAAAGCCAATAAGTACAACGAAATTAAACAAAACAAAATAACAAATTTATCGTAGTTCAATATACTTGATAGAAAAACTATTTATTTTACCCGTGGTGCTAGTTAATTTTAATATCCTAAAGAATATCTCAAAGTTCCTTCAAAACGTCGTTGTGCTCGACTTAATAGAACACTGTAAGCCAGTAATATGCTTTCAAATCTACTCTCTAGCCCTTTAACAGAAC
>SKDZ01001050.1_pt1 | contig 11110 bp, 13 predicted proteins | sample 4826551 | NCBI WGS metagenome assembly SKDZ01 (sample SAMN11008822, study PRJNA524170) | human gut metagenome | biome: Human fecal sample; material: Feces; isolation source: fecal sample from pouch patient p12, p15 | host: Homo sapiens | place: Israel: Tel-Aviv | collected 2016-02-02 | reverse complement strand
GTAGGCGGACGCGTACGCTGGGTTCAGCGAGCTGTACCTCAATGGAAAAATAATGGAAGCAGCCTGCTGGGCTCACGCCCGCCGCAAGATCCACGACGTACAGGTCCGCACTCCGTCAGTCCTGACGGAGGAAGCCCTGAAACGTATCGGCGAGCTGTATACCGTTGAGGCGGAAATAAGGGGAATGCAGACAGAACAGCGCCTTGCTGAACGTCAGCAAAAAGCTAAACCACAGCTGAAAGCCCTGGAAAGCTGTCTGCGTGAAAAGATGAAAACGCCCTCAAGGCACTCAGAGCTGGAGAAGGCGTTCGCGTACGCCCTGTACCAGTGGCCGGCACTGACGTACTATGCAGAGGGTGGCTGGGCTGAAGCATATAACAACATCTCTGAAAATGCCCTGCGGACGGTCAGTCTGGGTCGCAAGAACTTCCTGTTCTTCGGCTCCGACCACGGTGAGCACGGAGCGCTGTTGTACAGCCTGATCGGTACGTGCAAATTGAACGGCGTGGATCCAGAGAGGTACCTCCGTCATGTCCTCAACGTCATAGCTGACTGGCCAGTCAATCTGTCCACGAGCTGTTACCATGGCGAGTAAGCCTGCCAGCTGAATAAAACATCTCCGTCAATGAGGTTCTCGCTGTAAGCTTACGGTTAAGCTGGCGGAGCTGAACGCGAAACTGGCAGTGGAAAGCGGAGGTAACGCTGAACGCGGAGCGGGAAAAGCAGGCCGCATAGTGAACCTCAGGTGTGACAACTTCGTTGACACTTACCGACTATCACTAACTTAAGTGATAACAATAGGCTGGAGATTCAGGGGGCCAGTTTACTTCCAGCCAGCGCCACATATCTATATCCACTTTTTACTCAGCACTACAAAGGAGACCCTATGACGAGTCCAATGTGCGCGTTGCTTTCAGACTCTAGGCTATATGACTTGTTCGGAGATGATCAAAATCTCACTGTAAGCCAAATCTGGCTATTGGAGATCGAGTGGGAAGATTCAAGTGAACTACGTTTACTGTATGGTCGGTCACTATCAGGAAACTACCAATCAAACAGTTGGAGCGGGAGCGTTAGTTCCAAAATGCCACTTACTGAGAATTGCTCAGTCAGAACTCACGCCTTGACACTTCATACCTCTACCGAGAGACTGAGGACTTTCCTTGAGCACTTCATCTGCGGAGAGACGTTTCAGAAATCTTGCCAATTCTCCGGGCTGCATATCAGCGACAAATTGGCTAAGGCGATAGGAACAAGTACATTTTGTGTGAATCCTATCACTCGCCCTGTAATGCATTTGCCGACACGCGATTATTATAGATTTCAAACTAATCGGCTAAGCCCGACCAGCTATTCCAGTGTTGACAGCGGCGCAATTTCTCCAAGAGAAAAATCAAAATTATTCAGTGTGTTGGAAGGATATGACATGAAGATTGCCAAATTTGCATGCCAAGTATTGGATGCAGATACTGGCTTAGACTTCTCCACAATTGACTCTTGGCGAATTGGAGACTTTGAGTTCATCTGTGCTCCTGGGCTCAATGCTTCAGAGCGCAGCAAGTATGACGTATCTTTGAAGGGGCAGCAGTCATCTCTGACGCTATTCGAACCACTAACCCGGGAACCTTCCGATCTGTTGGTTATTGTCAAGGCGTACAGTGATGGTGGCCTTCAGTCCTCTTATATCGCCAACCTCAGCAAGAATGCTTCATACCCTCTCCATCACACATTTGAACTCAAAGTGTTTCAGGACCAAGCTAGCACAGCTTATACAATGGAGGTTTATGCGCTTGGAATAAATGGTGAGCAATCATTCCTCCTGCTTCAAACCGGCGCAGAATTTGTGCGCGAAATGAATCTCAACATGCAGTTAGTCGAACCCATTAGGGCAAACTACCAATTCGAATGGTTGGCAAAAAAAGTACCGAAAAGGGAAAGGGCCAGACTGGAGACAGCAGGACAGATTGGGCGTGCTATTAGTCGTCCGTCTCGGTCACAAATGGGCGGGTATGCGGATGATCCATGGGTTCCACTCAACTGGCTCATCCAGAACAGAGTCAAACAGTTATGCCCCAAGAAATCCGACGGACGGTTCTTTCCTACTCTCAACGACAGCAGCGGTATGAGCCGTCTCGAGTTGATAGACTGGCTCAAAGGCATTTTCGAACGGCACCACGACGCGAAAATTGCTTGGATCGACCCATTTATGGAGGATGTAGGGATTGAGCTTCTCAACCGACTGGGCACTGCTACTGCTGATTACCTTGTCATCACGACGGAAAAAATGTCGAATGATGACAGCATAAAAGAGGCCGATGAGCCCAACCGTGTTGAAAATCTTCTAGCGAGATGTTCAGGTTGGAATAATGGCTACTTTGGAAGTGTTTGCCTCAAAATACTCTCAGTACCAGATAAAAAACTCCACGACCGCATGATCCTCATTCGCTCAGCCAATGGTCAGCCGTTAGCTGGGTACCATCTTTCCAATTCAGTTCAGAGGGCCAGCGAGAAACATCCTCTATTGGTAACCCCTATTCCTCTGGACGTGATTCCGCAAGTATTTGAGTACGTTGATCAGATTATCCAAAGTACACTCTATGGAGAGGGTAATCCCCACCTTCCTGCAAGAATAATTTTCAATTCTGCCGATATTAGCCCATGTGAGGAGGAGAAGCCTAAAGGACTAAATCACAATTCCTCATTTGCTGAGCTACCATGCGCTGGTAGCGTGCTAGCTTGGTGGCTTGATGATGAGCAGCTTTCAAACTTGTCAGGAGCTGTACTCATGGAGCAGATGAGTGCTAAAGGATATATTAAGGATGGGAAACTTGACGGAGATCGCTTTGACGCTCTTCCCGCCAAATTCTGGACTGAAGGGTTGCCAATAGCAGATTTCCACTCAGCTTGGGATGCCCTTGGTTATGTCATAGCCAACTCCCCGGCTAGTCGCTATGCAGGTAGCCTCTACAACAAGGAGCAATCAGTATTATCCGAACTTGTGAAGGTTGCACTGTTGGAGCACATCTCTCCCTCCAGAGCAAAAGCACTGCAACCACGTCTCACAAAAAAACAACTTGACATTGAACACTACTGTTCACAGGGACTTACAGCACTACTGCTTTCAAAAAATGATCCGTTCAGTACATTCACATATTCACCCGTAGATACCTCATGGAGCGATTACTACTCCATACAACTCCTATGGTCGCAAGCTCCAAAGCAGTTGGTATCTTGGTTAAACACAATATTCTCTGAACCAATCAAGTCTCCTCGTACTCACGCGCTTGTGGTTGAAGCCCTTAAGCATATTTGTTTGTGCGTCAGCTTTGACAAGCATCATGAGCAAATTGATGCGCTTTTGCAGAGCAATGTGAGTGTAATAATCTGGATAGGGCTTCATGCTCTTGAAAACGCCCTTAACAGGGGAGTCTGGGGAATTGAAGCCCTTTCAAAAATCGACCATATCGAATCAGCCACTGTTCGACGTATCATTTTGTGCTGGCTGATCAACGAAGCCAACTACCTTAATTCGGAGATTAAACCACAACTCATCGCTTGTTTAATCCAATCGTTAAAGGCTCCTCTCGCGGACGATGAGCTCAAGGATATTCTTCAACCTGTTCGGGGACGCCTCGGCAGGCTACACCATTTCACGCCCTGGATTCTTGAATCCATGCTCGTACCCATGCTGGAAAAAAGAACAATCGATATCACTCAAGTTGCCCATCAGTGGTTGACAGAGCTGACTACCCAATGGCGTACAGCACTCAAGAATGAGAGTCTCTATTTTACTCTAGATGCGGACGGTGCATTCACCGATGAGCTGGCTATTGCGACCAAATACCTAGTCTCAGCAGATCGAGTGGAGATTGTCAGAGAACTTAGGAATGTCTTTGATGCACTGGCTCGGACCATCAGGCGGCCGATGAGCGCGCAGATAAGCTGTAAATCCTACAACAATGCGCACCAAGTAAACCTCTGGCTCTATGCGCTCGCTCGTAGGATTAAAACATTGGTGCCTGATGAGTTACCACTGTTGAATGAACTTCTGCTTGAAAGCGAAGAAATTATTGAACGAATCAGCCCCTCAACTTGGCGCTGGAGTTCAAGCAAAGACCTGCTCACTTATGTAAATGGCGATCCCGAACAGATTGGGTCACATGGTCTTCATCAAATTATTCAGAGAGCAATCGAGCCACGGTGATCTAGGGCGAAAATAAGGGACCTTCGTAATCCATCGCAGTTACAAACAGGTCCCATACCCGGCCAGCCAGAAAGCCGACCTCGACCTTGATCGCTACGCCACGCTTCACGCGCAGACCTACGAGGAGGCTGTCGGTGCGGCGACGCTGATTTCGCACATACTGGAAGCTTTCATAGCGGGGGAGCGGTGATTCAGGAAGGAGGACGCGGGCAAGGCCGCGCCGTCAATGCCAAGCTGATGCTGCCGGTTTCCGCTGGTGGTCATCCCTCGACCGCGCAGCCCAAGGCTGCACGGTCCGGCTTTTTATCTCGAAGCTCTTATGTGGCTCCCAGCCCACAACACCGCAGCCTCGCAAAGCTGTCCGAAGCAGGGCTAAGCCCGCATCCTATATAGACTTCCGGCCATCAAGCTATTTTTAAATGACTTGATGCCGCCAATTATTTACTTTGACTAGCATAATGAAGCCCGGCACACTGACGGCAGCACAGCGATTCGTCGAGAAAATACAGAGAAGCTTTCCTCTTCCCGCAAGTCGGACAAACATACCACCATCGGGCGCCACCATACTGCGGGCTGGTGGTCGTCAGTCGTACCGTGATGCTATGGCTGTTCGGCAACTCTGCCACCAGCGCACCACCTGACATACGTAAGCCTATACCGTCTACTGCCTGTAACTTTCTGTCCTTTTCACTAGCACCGATCTTCGACAAGATGAGAGAGCCAATTCTTGCCACATCGCTGACATATTTGCGCGTTCGCTTCCTGCCAGCTTTGCTGGCCCGTTGTTTCTCCAGCCATGCACAATAACCCTCATATTGCCGCGCTCTGCCGCCTTTAGTTTTCGCGCCGGTACTCAAGCCTCCGTGAAATTTACAGCGCCCGTTGGAATAGATAGCTGTAATTTTGCAGGCCGTGCCTGAGCGGGTTCTGGCACCACACCGCAGGCCACTGATATCAGGATAAGGCTCATATTCTGGTTCTGGTGGTAATATCAGATGCTCGTGTCTTCCCACCAGCATCTGGTCGAGCAGGTTTCCCCTGTCACCCTCATCAAATTGCTTTCGCCACTCAAGACGTGCCTCATGATTTCTGTTCAACACAGCTTTATACAATCGCAGCAACCTATACTTCTCTTTGTCACTTATCATCTGAACCTTAACAATTCTTAACTGTTCATGGGGTAGGGTATATTGCGAAGTTTACAATACATCCCAGCATATGAAGTGCAGTTCTCCTTGGTGATCATGGAGTATTTATGCGCCTGAACAATAAAACCCGAGGTATTTCACGATGAGGGTTCTGGCCTGAAGTTATAGCGTTAATTTCCGAAATCATTAAAAGAAACACCATGAATTCGCATCTTAGTTTGCGCAAAATCAGCTGTTTCTTAACAGATTAAACGAGACGTAACAAATTGTTTTATTTGCTTTTTTATTGGTTTTTTTGCTGGATTGCGCATATCCAACACACTGACTGTGCAGAGTCGCAAATTTTGCGCTGTGAATACCCAGATAAAATGCTCTGACTCCGCTTTAGAGGAAGCCAATTGACACAACATGAGGACACATTCTAAACGGGAAGGTAGTGACGTATGCTCGCGATTTATCACAAAAATCAACCTTAGTCGGTCAACTTTGAGAAATACTCGACGGTCAGTGCAAAGTGCTTCGATAGTAAACCCTGAAGGATGCCATACCAAACCTAGGAGATGTATTACATCCGTAGCCAACTTCCAGTGTTTCCAGTGGAATAGCTGACGGATAACAGTACAGCAATAGTATTTATAAAACGCGTACATTCGTAAGTATGGTAAGACATGAACCGAAAACACAGTGGCACCCGGCCCGAAGTTTAATGGAAAAGGCGGGGATTTAGCCCACACGATGATAATTGGCTAATCAATATCAAACCCAACGGGTTAACGGCAGAGAAGGGCCTTGAGGAGGCGTTCAGACCCTATAATGAATGTACCAGGTAAGCCAACAGCCTAACTACAGCATTTTAGTCTGCATCGGGAATCCGTAGAAGCTCTGTGACATCAACTTCCAAGGCATAAGCCAAGCGCTCCAATCCATCAATGCTGATATTTGTGACGCATCTTTCTAACTGAGAAACATAGGTACGATGGAAATTCGCCAATTCGGCTGTTTTTTCCTGACTCAGTCCTTTTTCTGTACGCAACCTCTTAAGATTCAAAGAAATCCGAATCCTTGCATTTGGTAGATGTTTTGCATGAGTGTTTTTCATGCTACACAGTGTGGATTTCTGTCGTCTAAACATCTACAGTACATCAATCTACTGCTTTTAAATCTCATTTCAACTGTAGTAGACACTCTCGCACTAGCTACAAATATTGTTAATGAATTGTTTTAATGAAATTTATTTTTATTCGAAGGATTCTGATATGTTCATAAGAGTTGTCACCCTGTGTTTCGTCACACTGGTACTAACCGCCTGCGTGACAGGAGAGAAGTTTGCTAAAATCAGCCAAGGAATGAGTCGTGCAGATGTGATTGACAGACTAGGATCACCTGATGGTGTGCAGACAGAAGGTACAGTTGAACTGTTGACCTATGCAAACCGGTTTATGTCCGACTGGTCATGGGATAAAGCCGACTATAAAGTGTTACTTAATAATGGCTTTGTCGTCCAATATGGTGCCACCAATATTTATCACGATACAGGAACGGGGGAAAGAATGATGGCAGCAGGACAAATCATGCAACAGAATAAACCTGTACAAACCAACTGCTATCAAATTGGCTCATCTATACATTGTTCGAGTTATTAATACTTATAATATTCATTATATATGCGATTTTTTAATTCAAAAAACTAACGATTAGCTCACTTGTGGCTATTCAATAGCCACATTGATTCTTCACATCAAGAAAAGCAAATAAGCTATCAGGACGATTCACCCACCAGCACGAAACCCCTAAAGCCCGCAGATACCGGGCTTTTTTGTTATCATGGGATATCATAAAGACGCAACAAAGCGCATGATTGGCGTGTACGCAGAGGTGTGCCCATAATGAAAATCTAAACTGGCCCCATATATGAGACGACAATAACTCAGTCCGGTTGGCGCTGATTATTCTGGCCGATTTTGTAATCTGAGCACCATGTTCATGATCCCACAGGAAATGGCGTGACGCTCAATACTCATCAGGTCAGTTATTACATGACTCAGCGTAAGAAAGGTGTAACCCAGCATATCTCGGCCATGAAGGCCGGTATCTCTGTTCGCTCAGGTCGCAGGATCGAAAAAGATCAGTGGTCTAAAACCGGTAATCGTCACTGGCGGACGCGTAAAGATCCGCTTGAGGCCGTCTGGGACATCGAGCTTGTTCCCCTGTTGAAGGAAAGACCAGCTCTGATGCCCACGACCCTGCTGGAAATGCTGCAGGATAAATATCCCGGTCAATACCCTGGCAGCCTCCGCAGGACGATGCAGCGGCGGGTCCGCGAGTGTAAGCTGCAGTATGGTGCCGAACAGGAAGTGATGTTCCGGCAACTGCATCAGCCAGGCCTGCGCGGTCTGTCGGACTTTACCCGAAAAGCGGGAAATGAGACCGGGCATGCAGCTAATTGCTACTGCCCAATGATGAAGCCAGCATAAATCAGAAACGATCGTATTTTCCAAATGATAAAAAAGGAGTTAACTATGGCGAGAGCCGGGCGTTAACGTCCTGGAATTATAAACAGGAAGGGGGAGAGGGAATGAGGCATTTTTTTCTTAAATCATTAGCCGCAGGTATTTTTGTTTTAGTCAGCTCAGGCGTTCAGGCTTCGTCAGTATCTGCTTCTGATACGACCCCCCAGATGGCCTACGAGGATATATCTCGCTCCTTACCTGAGCTGGAACCCATAACTTTCCAGGCAGGCGCAGAAAAGCACAGGCTGTTAGTTTTTGTCGATAACCAATGTATTTATTGCAGCTATGTCGTTAAAAATATCAAAAAATATACTGACGCAGGACTGACAATGTCGTTTCTGACGGTGGTGCCGACATCCATCAAGGATTCGGTTATCGAAGATATGGGGCGAGTCTGGTGTGCGTCCGATCGCCAAAAGAGTCTTCAGAATGCCATGGCCGGTTTTTTGCCAGGCAACGATAACTCAGAAAAATGTAAAAATCTGGTGATTAAACAATCGGAGCTCGCTGACCGACTGGGTGTTACCGTAACGCCTGCAATGGTTGTGTTGGATAAGTCTGCTCACACCTTCCTGGGTAGTGTGTCCCCGGATAAAATTCTCTCCGAACTCCAGTGAGTAGATGAGAATCGTAAATAATTTTATTGGCCGTAACTCCTTCATAGTGGATTAAGTAACCCTGAGAAGCTTCACCACGCTTAGCGTTGATAATAATTCTGAGTTGGGTTGTCTGTCGCAACATTAGCGCAGTATTCCACGAGTATTGTTCGACGAATGATTGGATGTTCAGGTCAAAATGAAGAGGTGAACCATGATAATGGATTACCTGTTGATGTCGTACATTGCGCTTGCTTCTTGCTGGCCTGTGACGCTGATCCTGCTATCGGTTGCCGTTGTCGTGTTACTGCATGCTGAGCGGCGGGTGCTGAATGTGTCCATCGTTGTCTTGGTTGGTTTTCTGGTTTTTGCTGCCTGGCAGTTCGGGGCGACAATGCGTAGCCCCTTTTCATTGCTGGTGGGTGGCGCAGTTAACTTTGTACATCCTGTCGGGAAAGAAAGTCGCTAACCCTCTTCCAATTTCAGCCATCAATACTGGCGCAACACGAACGCGGTTAAGCACGGTGAACGTAGTCGGCATGCATTCTTCCCGCTTGAAGAGGCTTACGAGCTTTCTCCGTTGCTAAAAAGCAGGGTACGCAACCTGATGCTGGCCGAACATCTCGGGCTGCTAATACAAAGCGACCCAGAGTACGGAACAGAGACATGGCGGGAAATGGCACTTCTCAACGGTATGATGGGCTTGCATACTGACCGCATCATGAGGTTTGAGTTGCAGAAAGCGAAAGCTGATCTCACGCGCGCCAGACTGGAGCTGTTAAGGCTTAAAAAGCGTCTGCCCGCCAGATGCGTGATTTGCTGGCTGGTGGTCGTGAGAATTCTGGATAGTTCTGGACGTATGGGGAATATGGCAACGTTAATGGCTGAGTGAAAAATATTTATTGTCCAATCCATTGCTTGCCATGAGACGCCTACTCAGGTCGTGGAATCCGTAAGGGAAAGATTTGGCTGAAATAACCCGCCAGCAGGTCGAATCACACGATCCGACTAAGGTCAGCAGTAAGGGGCTGGCTCAAAAGTGGGTAGACATATGCAACGTCACCCGAGAACGCTTCCATAAAGATACCTCGGACATTCCGATCTCCAATAAAGCCTATCATCTCCGCGTTCTCAACCGCATGGCTGTAAACGCCGAAAGCATGAAGAACTTCGGAATGACGGCCGATATTCTGGAGCAGGCCGCTAAAGAGGTTAGCGGAATATACACCAGCCGGCTGAACGTGGAGACAGCAGGCAAAAGCAGCAGTAACGCTCAAGCACGGGCTGCAGGGATTAATCCACAAGAAACCGCTGACGCCTTCAAAAAGATGATGAGTTGAAAATGGATGCTTTTGACTTAGATCTAGCCACCAGCCTGACCTACCTTTTCTTGCAGGGCGCCACCTGCAGTTGCGAAAGATCAATGTTGGCTAAATTTTCAACGAATACCTTGGATGTTCATCTACAGCCCGGAGAGAACCAAATGAACATCAAGTTAGCCACTATTTCCGTACTTGCTGCTGCTTTCGTCTTTGTGTCAGATATGGCCATCGCCAAATCGAACCAGTTAACTGATGACCAGGTTAAGCAAAGAATTATCGACGACTCTATAGCATCCTACCCAGGTACCTGCGCTTGCCCATTCAATACGGCACGGAACGGAAGCTCATGCGGCCGCCGCAGCGCCTGGAGCAAAGCGGGAGGATATTCGCCTGTCTGCTACAAGAAGGAGGTCACGAAGGATATGGTAAAAGAGTGGCGCCAGCAGAATCAGTAACGGAGAGGCTACCTTCTGGCTGGGCGTCATTGCCTTTGGCAAGCAGGTGACGCGCTGGCAAAACACAGTAAAGGCGATCTTGTCAGCGTGGCGGGCAATATGCAGCATAATCATTGGACGAGCTATGTCCGCTACTTCCCCTCAGGCCGGGGAGGTAGTGGAGCCCTTACTGGAATATGCCTGCATGTGTAATGTTTAGATGTATTACTTTCGCACACCTTGGTTGACAAAACAGAGTAAATGCGAAAATATATGGTTTACGAATTCTGGAAAAGGCGAAACTTAAGATGAGTAACAATCAGCTAGCACCTTGTTGGGAGTTTCAGCCTTACCTTGCTGAAGCTGATGTTCAGCACTTACTGTCTGAGATTGCCAGCGTATTAGATCAGCTCTACTATCACCAGCATGTATTGGATAGTAACTGGTCAAAAGGGGTGAGGGCGTATGATTGGGTGCGAAATCATCTGATCCAGAACGAATCATCAATCCCGGGGCTGGAAATGCTATCCAAGGGATTGAATTATGTATTGGCTTTAAATAAAGTCCCGCTGCAGTTTTCCAAGGATTGCATCGACAATCCTAAAAAGCGTCATCGTCTTTTGCGCAACAAAGTGGAGCACGAACAGCTTTCATTGTTTGGAGATGTCGAAGCTGAGCACGATATTACGTGGCGCATTCTGGCTGAGCCATTTATAACCGAAGAGGAAGGCGACGAGTTAGAGCAATCATTGCCTAGGTGGGAAGTCGCACTAAATAGCTGCGCGGAATAGTAGATCACTGAAAGGGAACTCAGCCCGGATTGTGCGATCTGATCAATCGCCAAACCAACCAAAACCACCAACCGGACTGAGCGATGCCGATCATAGCACCAATAC
>SKDZ01001049.1_pt1 | contig 11119 bp, 6 predicted proteins | sample 4826551 | NCBI WGS metagenome assembly SKDZ01 (sample SAMN11008822, study PRJNA524170) | human gut metagenome | biome: Human fecal sample; material: Feces; isolation source: fecal sample from pouch patient p12, p15 | host: Homo sapiens | place: Israel: Tel-Aviv | collected 2016-02-02 | reverse complement strand
ATCCACCCGTGTCCCGCGAGGCACTCCCCTCCTTCGGAGGGGCCGGGGGAGGCTCTCACTCACCAACAATGAACAACATTTCACAAGCCTTGGCCACATCGGGCTTCAAGACCATCGACTTTCTGATTCTCATCGTCTACCTTATATTATTGGTAGGACTGGGACTGTTTCTGAGCCGCAACAAAGGCGGCAAGGAAAAAACCGCCAACGACTACTTCCTCGCCGGCAACACCCTCACATGGTGGGCCGTGGGCGCCTCGCTCATCGCCGCCAACATCTCCGCCGAACAGTTTATCGGCATGTCGGGCACGGGCTTCCGCGACGGCATCGCCATCGCAGCCTACGAGGTGATGGCCGCCATCACGCTCGTGGTCATCGGCAAGTTCCTGCTGCCCGTGATGCTCGACCGCAAGATATTCACCATCCCCCAGTTCCTCCGCGAACGCTACAACGACGGTGTGGGACTGGCCTTCTCCATCCTCTGGCTCTTCCTCTACGTGTTCGTCAACCTCACCTCCGTGGCCTGGCTCGGCGCACTTGCCATTGAGCAGATACTCGGTCTGCAGGGCATGGCCGTGAGCATCTTCGGCATCGAGGTGTCCATGCGGATGCTCATCATCTTCGGACTCTTCCTCGTGGCCGGCATCTACTCCATCTACGGTGGTCTGGCCTCGGTGGCATGGACCGATGTGATGCAGGTGACATTCCTCGTGGGCGGCGGTCTGGTCACCGCCTATGTGGCCCTCAGCGAGATGGCCGGCGTGTTCGGCACCGACACACTCGGCGCACTGGGCAAAGTGTTTCACGACCTCACCACGGGTGCCCACGCGCAAGACGTACACTTCCATCTCGTGATACAGCAAAGCCACAATGCCGATGCCTTCGCCAACGTGCCCGGCATCGCCGCCGTGGTGGGCGGCGTGTGGCTCACCAACCTCGGCTACTGGGGCTTCAACCAGTATATCATCCAGAAAGGACTGGCCGCCAAGAACATCGACGAGGCCAAGAAAGGACTCGTCTTCGCCGGCTTCCTGAAGATTCTCATTCCGTTTATCGTGGTGCTGCCCGGTATCTGCGCCTACTACATCATGCAGAATCCCGACGCCTTCGCCGGCATGAACCTGCAAGGCAAAATCAACGTGGCCGACGACGCCTATCCCTGGCTCATCCGCAACTTCACCCCCACGGGTATCAAGGGTCTGAGCTTCGCCGCCCTCACGGCAGCCATCATCTCGTCGCTGGCCTCGATGTTCAACTCCACCTCCACGCTCTTCACGATGGACATCTACAAGAAATACATCAACCGCAATGCCGGCGACAAGCAGCTCGTGGGCGTGGGCCGGTTGGTGGCCGTGGCCGCCCTCGTCATCGCTCTGGTGGCCGTGAAACCCCTGCTCGGCGGTCTCGATCAGGCCTTCCAGTACATTCAGGAGTATTCCGGCTTCATCTATCCGGGCATCATCGTCGTGTTCGGTCTCGGACTGCTGTGGAAGCGGGCTTCCTCGCTGGCTGCCGTGTGGACGGCCATCCTCACCATCCCGATGGGCGTGCTCTTCAAGGTGACGCTCGGCGACGTGGCCTTCCAGTTCCGCGCCGGCTACATCTTCATCATCCTCTTCACATTCTTCGTGATTGTATCCTACTTCGACAAGAAGACCGTGGGCTGCGAGCAACCCTCCGAGAGCGACCGCAAGGCCATGCTCCTGTGGTCGAAGATACTCGGCGGTGCAGGCGTGCTGATGATTGTGGCGGCTGCCATCGTCACCACGCTCGGAGCCATGAATCCCGGTGCCGACCCCGACAGCAACCTCATCGCCTATCTCAACGACATCGGTTTCCAGGCCTTCTTCTTCTTCGGTGTGCTCGTGGGGTCGTCGGCCGTGTGGCTTTACAGCAACTCCATGGACAAGGTGCGCGACGAGAAGGCACTGCCCGTCAACCTCGGCCTCTTTGCCACCACGCGCAGCTACACCTACGGCACCATCGGCATCGCCGTGATCACGCTGCTGCTCTACGTTATCCTCTGGTAAGCGTGCGGTGAAGCGGACTGCGGGTCACAAGTCCCCTGCCCGCTTCACCGGCACACCAATATCAACGAAACAAAAAACAACCAATACTCATGACAGGATTTTATGGCGAACACTCCAAGGTCTTCGTCTCCGTGGACTGCCTCATCTTCGGATTTGAGGAAAACAAACTGAGAATACTCATCGGCAAGCGGCAGATGGATCCCGGACGCGGCGAATGGTCGCTCTACGGCGGATTCGTGGGGGCCGAGGAGAGTCTGGAAGATGCCGCCAACCGAGTGATCTACGAACTCACGGGCATGCGCAACCTCTATATCCGGCAGGTGGGGGCCTTCGGTGCCATCGACCGCGACCCGGGAGAGCGCGTCATCTCCGTGGCCTACTGCACGCTCATCAACGTGAAAGACTACGACGACAGTCTGCGCGAGCAGTATGGGCTGCAATGGGTCAACCTCGACGAACTGCCCACGCTCTACTCCGACCACAACATCATGGTGCGCAACGCGCTCGCACAGATACGCCGGCGCATCAACACCGAGCCGCTGGGCTTCCGGCTGCTGCCAAGCCTCTTCACGCTCACACAGCTGCAACACGTCTACGAGGCCGTGCAGGGCAGCCCCATCGACAAGCGCAACTTCCGCAAGCGCATCAAAGACATCGACTTCATCGAGAAGACGGAACTCATCGACAAGGTGACATCCAAACGGGGAGCCGCCCTCTACCGCTTCAACAAGCGCATCTACGAGGACGACCCCACCTTCAACCTGAAGTGACAACAAGCAACCCATAACTCAAAAAAGCATGTTAGAAGAACTGAAACAAAAGGTGTTCAAGGCCAATCTCGACCTTGTGAAACACCATCTCGTCATATTCACATGGGGCAATGTCTCGGGCATCGACCGCGAGAAGGGCCTCGTCGTCATCAAACCGTCGGGTGTGAGCTACGACAACATGAAGGCCGACGACATGGTGGTGGTCGACCTGCACACCGGCAAGGTGGTGGAGGGCGACCTCAAACCCTCGTCCGACACGCCCACCCACTTGGTGCTCTACCGTGAGTTTCCCGAGATAGGCGGCGTGGTACACACCCACTCCACCTACGCCACAGCGTGGGCGCAGGCCGGTCTCGACATTCCCAACATCGGCACCACTCATGCCGACTATTTCCATGACGCCATCCCCTGCACCGACGACATGACAGCCGGCCAGATGGCCGAATACGAGCACAACACGGGCGTGGTGATTGTCGACCGCTTCAAGCGCGACAACATCAACTACGTGCATACGCCGGCTGTGCTCGTCAAGAACCACGGGCCATTCACGTGGGGCAAGGATGCCGACGAGGCGGTATATCATGCCGTGGTGGCGGAGCAGGTGGCCAAGATGGCCCACATCTCGCTGGCCGTGAATCCGCAGACAACGATGAACCCGCTGCTCGTGGAGAAACACTTCAGCCGCAAGCACGGGCCCAACGCCTATTACGGACAGAAGAAGTAAACAAACAATCAACAAATAACTATTCCCCCACCCGGCCGGGACTTGTAAGGCCCTTGTTTCTCCCGCCAAGGAGAGGGCCGGCGAGGGGTTCCTAAATTCAAACGATTATGGTTAAAGCATTTGAGAATTTCGAAGTATGGTTTGTTACCGGCGCACAGCTTCTCTACGGGGGCGACGCCGTGGTACAGGTAGACGGTCACTCCAAGGAAATGGTGGAGGGGCTGAACAACTCCGGCCGCCTGCCCGTGAAGGTGGTCTATAAAGGCACGGCCAACAGTTCGGCCGAAGTGGCCGACGTGATGGCCCGGGCCAACAACGACAAGAAGTGCATCGGCGTGATCACGTGGATGCACACGTTCTCTCCCGCCAAGATGTGGATTCACGGATTGCAGATACTTCGCAAACCGCTGCTCCATCTCCACACCCAGTATAACCAGCAGATACCCTACGAGTCCATCGACATGGACTTCATGAACCTCAACCAGAGTGCCCACGGCGACCGCGAGTTTGCCCACATCCTCACCCGTCTGCGCAAGCCCCGCAAGACCGTCATCGGCTACTGGAAAGACGAGAAGACACAAGAGCGCATCGCCGTGTGGGAGCGGGTGTGCGCCGGCTGGGCCGACTCGCAGGACATGCTCATCCTCCGCTTCGGCGACCAGATGAACAACGTGGCCGTGACCGACGGCGACAAAGTGGCTGCCGAGCAGGTGTTGGGCTACCATGTAGACTACATGCCGTTCTCGGAAGTGATGACCTTCTTCAACGAAGTGAAAGATGCCGACGTTACGGCACTCGTGAAAGACGTTTACTTCAAGGAATATCAGGTGGCCGAAGACATCAAGGATGAAAACTCCGAGGCCTACCGGAAGGTGTGGAATGCCGCCAAGGCCGAACTCACCCTGCGTGCCGTGATGGCTGCCAAGGGGGCCAAGGGCTTCACCACCAACTTCGACGACTTGGGCGATGTGAACGTGGAAGAGACCGGCAAGGGCTTCGACCAGATTCCGGGACTGGCCTCTCAGCGCATGATGAGCGACGGATTCGGCTTCGGTGCCGAGGGCGACTGGAAGAGTGCCGCACTCTATCGCACAGTCTGGTTTATGAGCCAAGGCCTCGACGGCGGCACTTCGTTCCTCGAAGACTACACGCTCAACTTCGACGGCGACAACACTTCCATCCTCGAATCGCACATGCTCGAAATCAATCCCGACATCGCGGAGGAGAAGCCCCGGTTGGAGGTACACTTCCTCGGCATCGGTGTGCGCAAGACACCGACGGCCCGCCTCGTGTTCACCGCCAAGCAGGGACATGGCACCACGGCCACCATCGTGGACATGGGCAACCGCTTCCGCCTCATCGCCAACGATGTGAACCTCATCAAGAGCAAGCCGCTGCCCAAGCTGCCCGTCGCTTCCGCGCTCTGGATTCCCGAACCCACCTTCGAAGTGGGCGTGGGCTGCTGGCTCAATGCCGGTGGTACGCACCACAGCTGCTTCAGCTTCGGACTCACCGACGAATACTGGCGCGACTATGCCGAGATTGCCGACATCGAGTGCTGCATCATCAACAAGGACACCGACATCGAGCATTTCCGTCAGGATCTGCGCATGAACGAGGTGTACTACATGCTCAACAAGGCCCTCCGATAAGGAGGGCAGACGAGCGGACGGACAAACAAGCAGGCTAGTTGGCGGTCTTATAATATAATAAGGTGGGCAGTTTGCCGATTCGGAATCGGCACATCAACTGCACACAACTCGTCTACTTGTCAACTCGTTTACTCGTCCACTCGCCTACTTGTCAACTCGTTTACTCGTCTACTCGCAAACTCGTAAACTCAAACAACATGGAAGCAAAATCAACCATCGAAGCCGGCAAAGCCGTTCTGGGCATTGAGTTCGGCTCCACCCGCATCAAAGCCGTCCTCATCGACGGGGAAAACAAGCCGATAGCCCAAGGCAGCCACGAATGGGAAAACCAGCTCGTGGACGGACTGTGGACTTACAGCATCGATGCCATCTGGGCCGGACTGCAAGATTGCTACGCCAATCTGCGCGCGGATGTCAAGCGGCAGTATGGCACGGAAATACGGTCGCTGGCCGCCATCGGCATCAGCGCCATGATGCACGGCTACATGCCTTTCGGTGCCGACGACAAGATACAGGTGCCTTTCCGCACGTGGCGCAACACCAACACCGCACAGGCTGCGGCCGAACTATCGGAGCTCTTCGCGTTCAACATCCCCTTGCGCTGGAGCATCTCGCATCTCTATCAGGCCATCCTCAACGGCGAGGAGCACGTGAAAGACATCAAGTTTCTCACCACACTGGCCGGCTATATCCACTGGCAGCTCACGGGCGAGAAGGTGCTGGGCATCGGCGATGCCTCGGGTATGCTCCCCATTGACCCCGACACGAAAAACTATGACGCCCGCATGGTGGAGCAGTTCGACCGCCTCGTGGCCCCCAAGGGCTTCGGTTGGCGGCTCTCCGACCTTCTGCCCCGGGTGCTCCCGGCAGGCGAAAGTGCCGGGCGGCTTACTCCCGAGGGTGCCAAACTCCTCGACCCCTCCGGCCATCTGGAGCCCGGCACACCGCTCTGTCCCCCCGAAGGCGATGCCGGAACGGGCATGACCGCCACCAACTCGGTGAAGCAGCGCACGGGCAACGTGTCGGCCGGAACTTCCTCATTCTCAATGCTCGTGCTCGAGAAGAATCTCTCGAAGCCCTACGAGGTGATAGACATGGTGACCACGCCCGACGGCAGTCCTGTGGCTATGGTGCATTGCAACAACTGCACCTCCGACCTCAACGCATGGGTCAACCTCTTCAAGGAGTATCAGCAGCTGCTGGGCGTGCCCGTCGACATGAACGAGGTGTTCGGCAAACTCTACAACCATGCGCTCACGGGCGATGCCGACTGCGGCGGACTCGTGGCCTACAACTATTTCTCGGGCGAACCCGTGACAGGCTTGGCCGAGGGCCGGCCGCTCTTTGTGCGCTCGGCGGGCGACAAGTTCAGCCTCGCCAACTTCATGCGCGCCCATCTGCATGCCGCCGTCGGTGTGCTCAAGATAGGCAATGACATCCTGTTCAAGGAAGAGAAGGTGGCCGTCGACCGCATCACCGGCCACGGCGGACTGTTCAAGACACCCGGCGTGGGACAGCGCATCCTGGCCGCCGCGCTCAACTCTCCCATCTCTGTGATGGAGACAGCGGGCGAAGGCGGAGCGTGGGGAATAGCCCTGCTTGCCTCTTTCCTCGTGAACAACGAGGCCCACCTGTCGCTCCCCGACTTCCTCGACAGCCGGGTGTTTGCCGGCAACAAGGGCACGGAAGTGGCTCCCACGCCCGAAGACGTGGCAGGCTTCAACGCCTACATCGAAAACTACAAGGCGGGCCTCGGGATAGAACAGGCCGCCGTGAAGTGGAAGAAATGACCCGCAGCGAGATGCAGGGAGTGGTAGGACAGTCCGCTACGGCCATGTCTTTCCACTCCTTGCACGCTCCGCTCCCTCTCCTCCGTCCGCCTCTCGGGCGCATGGAGACACCGAACCAAACAATCACTCAATAATTCAACAAAATCATGAAACGACTTATTACCACCACGCTCCTTTCGGCAGCGTTCGCCCTCGGCGTGAATGCCCAAGACGCAACAGCCACCATCCATGCCGACAAGGGCACTCAAAAAATCAACAAGGAAATCTACGGACAGTTTGCCGAACACCTCGGAACCTGCATCTACGGCGGTCTGTGGGTGGGCGAAAACTCCCCCATCCCCAACACCAAGGGTTATCGCAACGATGTGTTTCAGGCCTTGAAAGACCTCCACGTGCCCGTGCTGCGCTGGCCGGGCGGCTGCTTTGCCGACGACTATCACTGGATGGACGGCATCGGTCCGCGTGACAAGCGACCTTCCCTGCGCAACAACAACTGGGGAGGCACCATCGAAGACAACTCCTTCGGCACGCACGAGTTCCTCAACCTCTGCGAGATGTTGGGCTGCGAACCCTACATCAGCGGCAATGTGGGCTCCGGCACGGTGAAGGAAATGGCCCAATGGGTGGAATACATGACCAGCGACGGCGACACACCGATGGCCAAACTGCGCCGCCAGAACGGGCGCGAGAAGGCGTGGAAAGTGAAATACTTCGGCATCGGCAACGAGGCGTGGGGCTGCGGAGGCAACATGCGCCCGGAATATTACAGCGACCTCTTCCGCCAATACAACACCTATCTGCGCAACTACGACGACAAAAACCGCCTCTTCCGCATCGCCAGCGGGGCCAATGCCGGCGACACCAACTGGACGAAGGTGCTCATGGAGCGCATCGGTGACCGGATGCAGGGCGTGTCTCTACACTACTATGCCGTGCGCGACTGGCGCAAACACGGGTCTGCCACCCGCTTCACCGACGGCGAATACTACAACACGCTCTTCACCAGCCTCAAGATGGACGAACTGGTGAAAAACCACATCGCCGTGATGGACAAGGCCGACCCCAAGAACCGCGTGGCCCTCATGGTGGACGAATGGGGCACTTGGTGGGACGAGGAACCGGGTACCATACGCGGACACCTCTACCAGCAAAACTGTATGCGCGACGCGATGGTGGCCGCCCTCACGCTCAACATCTTCCACAAGTACACCGAACGGGTGAAGATGGCCAACATCGCACAGGTGGTGAATGTACTCCAGTCGATGATTCTCACCGACACCAAGGGCACGGGACACATGGTGCTCACGCCGACCTACCATGTGTTCAAGATGTATCGCGACTTCCAAGAAGCCACCTGTCTGCCCGTCGACCTCCAGACGGCCATCTATCCGCACGCCGACGGACAGGAAAACATTCCCGAGGTGAGCATTTCCGCAGCCCGCAAGGCCGACAGCTCCATCGTGGTGGCACTGGCCAACGTGATGCTCGACAAGGCCCGCGAGGTGAAGGTGAGTCTCGACGGCATGGGCGCAAAAGCCGTGAAGACAGCCACGGGCAGCATCCTCACGTCGAAGAAAATCAACGACTACAACGACTTTGAGCACCCCGATGTGGTGAAACCGCAGGCTTTCAACGACGCCAAGGTGAAGAAAAACACCCTTACGGTAAAAATTCCTGCCAAATCAATCGTCGTTTTAAATTTAAAATAGTATATTTGCAACACGTGATGTCCGCTGCCTGCCCGTCAAAAGGACAGGCTGCGGATTGTCAACAGGTAGAGGGACACAACCGGGCTATAAGGCTGTCGGCTCCGATGTCTGACGGGCGAAGCGAGTGCCAGTCTCCAATGTCTGTAAGCGACAAGGCCGTTGCCTTAACTCCTTAACTCCCTTTAACTCCCTTAACTCCTCAAGAAAAATAACCCATCATCAAACACATGAACGATAAAAAAACAATGAATCTTGCAGCCGACAACATCCGTATTCTGGCTGCTTCAATGGTCGAAAAAGCCAAATCGGGCCACCCCGGAGGTGCTATGGGCGGAGCCGACTTTATCAACGTGCTCTACTCCGAATTTCTCGTCTACGACCCCGAAAATCCCGAGTGGGAAGGCCGCGACCGCTTCTTCCTCGACCCGGGCCACATGGCTCCCATGCTCTACTCGCAGCTGGCACTCATCGGCAAGTTCTCGCTCGACGACTTGCAGCAGCTCCGCCAGTGGGGCTCGGTGACTCCCGGCCACCCCGAGCGTGAACTCGCCCGCGGCATCGAGAATACTTCCGGGCCGCTGGGACAGGGCCACACGTTTGCCGTGGGTGCCGCCATCGCCGCCAAATTTCTCAAGGCCCGTCTGGGCGACGTGATGCGCCAGACCATCTATGCCTACATCTCCGACGGCGGCGTGCAGGAGGAAATCTCGCAGGGCGCAGGCCGCATCGCCGGCACATTGGGCCTCGACAACCTCATCATGTTCTACGATGCCAACGACATCCAGCTCTCCACAGAGACCAAGGTGGTGACCGTGGAAGACACGGCCAAGAAATATGAGGCGTGGGGATGGTTTGTCCAGAAGATAGACGGCAACGACTGCGACCAGATTCGTGAAGCCCTCCGCAAGGCGCAGGCCGAGACCGAGCGTCCCTCGCTCATCATCGGGCACTGCATCATGGGCAAGGGTGCCCGCAAGGACGATAACTCCAGCTATGAGCGCAACTGCAAGACCCACGGTGCTCCGCTTGGCGGCGAGGCTTTCGTGAACACGGTGAAGAATCTCGGCGGCGACCCGGAGCATCCCTTCAAGATATTCCCCGAGGTGGAGAAACTCTACGCCCACCGCAAGGAGGAACTCAAAAAGATTGTGGCCGCGCGCCATGCCGAAAAGGCTGCGTGGGCCAAGGCCAATCCCGAGAAGGCCGCCCGGATGGAAGAGTGGTTCAGCGGCAAGGCCCCGAAGATAGACTGGAGCAAGGTGCAACAAAAAGCCGGCGCTGCCACCCGCGGTGCTTCGGCCACGGTGCTGAGCGTGCTGGCCGAGCAGGTGCCCAACATGATTTGCGCCAGTGCCGACCTTTCCAACTCCGACAAGACCGACGGCTTCCTCAAGAAGACCCACGCCCTGCAGCGCGGCGACTTCAGCGGTGCTTTCTTCCAAGCCGGCGTGGCCGAACTCACCATGGCCTGCTGCTGCATCGGCATGGCCCTGCACGGCGGTGTGATTCCTGCCTGCGGCACATTCTTCGTGTTCTCCGACTACATGAAACCGGCGGTGCGCATGGCTGCACTGATGGAACTGCCCGTGAAGTTCATCTGGACCCACGACGCTTTCCGCGTGGGCGAAGACGGCCCCACCCACGAGCCCGTGGAGCAGGAAGCGCAAATCCGGCTCATGGAGAAACTCAAAAACCACCACGGGCGCAACAGTATGCTCGTCGTGCGTCCGGCCGATGCCGAGGAGACCACTGTGTGCTGGCGCATGGCCATGGAAAACACGGCCACCCCGACGGCTCTCATCCTCTCGCGCCAGAACATCGAGATGCTGCCCGAGGGCAACGACTACGGTCAAGCCGAGAAAGGAGCCTACATCGTGGCCGGCTCCGACGAACAGTTCGATGTCATTCTGCTCGCTTCCGGTTCTGAGGTTTCCACGCTCGAAGCCGGTGCCAAGCTGCTCCGCCAAGACGGCGTGAAACTGCGTGTGGTGAGCGTTCCCTCCGAGGGTCTCTTCCGCAGCCAACCCAAGGACTATCAAGAGCGCATCCTGCCCGCAGGCAGCAAGATATTCGGTCTGACAGCCGGTCTGCCCGTCACTCTTGAAGGTCTCGTGGGAGCCAACGGCAAGGTGTGGGGCTTGGAGAGCTTCGGATTCTCCGCTCCCTACAAGGTGCTTGACGAGAAACTCGGCTACACGGGCGAGAATGTCTACAAGCAGGTGAAAGCCATGCTGTAGAGTAAGATGCAAAAATTCAAGCATTCAAAGATTCAAAGGCCTTTCCCCAACGTGTAGGAGCAGTGCTTGATGCCTGCCCGCACGATTTGAAAAATCGTATCACACGCCATCGGCCGGTCGCACCCGCAGACTCGGGAATGTTTCTGCCAAACGCGTTCGTTCGGTCGCAGATGTGGGAGAACGTTTCTCCGAAACGTAGGGGCAGGC
>SKDZ01001038.1_pt1 | contig 11192 bp, 9 predicted proteins | sample 4826551 | NCBI WGS metagenome assembly SKDZ01 (sample SAMN11008822, study PRJNA524170) | human gut metagenome | biome: Human fecal sample; material: Feces; isolation source: fecal sample from pouch patient p12, p15 | host: Homo sapiens | place: Israel: Tel-Aviv | collected 2016-02-02 | reverse complement strand
CTTCTTCCAAAGATAATAGAGGACTTTGCTGTACTCTTGCACCCAACGATAAATCGTAGTATGACAAACATTTATTCCACGATCATATAACAATTCCTGAACTTCACGATAGCTTAGATTGTAACGCAGGTAGTAACCAACAGCGACAATAATGACGTCATTTTTTGAATTGTTTGCCTTTAAAATGATTCATTACTCTGTCCTCTCTGTCTTTTTTCTCAATTTTACACTAAAATAGGTTTTTTGGAAAACTTTGCAACAGAACCAAAATGCTGATGTAGAACGTTACGGGCCACTTTTCCAACTGTACCTTTATAAGATGAATATCTACCATTTCTGTGGCGGTTATAAAGGCTTACTTGAACATTTAATTCATCCATCAAACGACGCACTACGGCGTCTGATAGATGGATATCTAATTTAATGAGCTCTTCTTGAACGCGACGATAACCGTAGGTTAGACGTCCGCGATATCTTCCGCTTTCGGCAATTTTTAGTATCTCTACTTTTACATCTTCATACTTATCTACATAATTTTTGATACGTTTACGTTCATCATGATAAGTCGCTTTCTTAAGTCCAATGGTCTTAAGAATATCGCCGACTTTATACCGGTTAGATTTCGGAAGAGACTCTTGTTCGACCCTGATCGGATCAACTATTTGTGTTTTCTTTCGTCCTTTGAGGTTCCGAACAGGGTCATTGATTTTTTTAAGATTTCGTTCTCCAATTTTGCATCATATAATTCTTGATTCTTTTTCGTCAATTCTTCACGAAGTTGATCGATTTCGTTCTTGTTTACTAACTTACGTAATTTCTTCTTATTATGTTTCACTTTGGTTTTTCTGCCTTTCGGATGAGGCTTCAAGGTTTTTATACCATACTGATTAAAGGCTGTCCTCCAAAGAATGACTTGACAAGAATTAAGGTAGATTGTATAATTAATCTGAACAAATTAAAATCGAAACCTTTTGTGAACTAGGGCTGTCCAATATCCAAATGGGCGTTCGGCTGAACCGATCACCGTCAACAATTTCTTATGAATTATCTCGATGTCAACCTTATCAGGCTGAATTAGCACAAACAGATGCCGAATACAAGCGATCACGATGTGGTCGGAAAACTAAGCTGAGCGATGAGTTAAAGCAAAAAATTCTCAACCATTTACGTCTAAGCTGGTCACCAGGAATGATTGCTCACGAATTTAAACTAGCTACTAAATCTATTTATAATTGGCTAAATCAGGGGAGAATTGGTTTCTCCTTGAATGATCTACCTGAACATGGCATACGCCAACGGCGTAACGTTGACCAACGATCCAAATATAATCAATCTTTGGGGCGATCAATTGAACAGCGTCCCATGATGATTAATCAACGTAAGCGCATCGGCGATTTTGAACTAGATACAGTCGTTGGTCCTCGTGGGCATAGTAAGGCAGTTTTATTAACTTTAATCGATTGCAAATCACGGTTCCTTTGGGCATACCGGTTAAAAGATCGGACGACAGCGACTGTTAATGAAGCACTAACTAAGTTCCTAACCACTTTTAATGGTCCGGTGCACAGCTTTACTGTGGACCGTGGTACTGAGTTTAGTGGGCTAGTATCACTTGAATCACAATATGGTATTAAGACCTATTACTGCCATGCTTATACTCCAGCTGAACGTGGTAGTAATGAACGATTTAATCGGAATTTACGTTATTTTTATCCTAAAGGGACTCGTTTTGAGCACATTAGTGCTCAAGATTTAACGACGACGTTACTCCAAATTAACCAGCGACCGCTTAAAATACTCGACTGGCAAACACCGTATCAGGTTATGCTGACAAATTTGTCCAAAAATTCGGATTAAATTTGCAATCTACCTTATTTGTTAATATGGGAGGTTTCTTTTCTTCGCTTCATTTTGGTTGGCATAGCGGTGATTGCGTATCTGGTATTTACATTTTCTATCGATAAATATCGAATCTTTTATCTTGCTCAAGTATGTACGCTTGTGGGCGCAGCATTTGATATTTCTTGGTTCTTCCAAGGATTAGAAAACTTTCGTGTTACAGTGATTCGGAACGTTTTAGTTAAGATTTCCTCACTTATTTTAATCTTCTTGTTAGTGCATAAGGTCAATGACACAGCACTCTATATTTTAATAATGTCAGGTTCACAATTACTGGGGAATTTGACGTTCTGGCCATCTTTAAGTGAGAATTTAACCCATTTTCCCGAATTCTCATCGATACATATTTGGCACCACATGAAGCTAGCTTTCTTTTTACTTATTCCGCAGCTGGCGATACAGATATATGTGCAGTTAAACAAGACGATGCTGGGGCTTCTTCAAGGCGTTACTGCAGCCGGTTTTTACGAAAATTCTGACAAAATTGTTAAAATGCTGCTTGCCTTAGTGACCGCAACTGGCACCGTTCTTTTACCACACGTCGCCCATTATTTTACTAGTGGTAACTATGAAGCTGTTAAGCGTTCATTAGTATCTTCAATGCATGTAATTTTAGTTATAGCATTTCCTCTTGCTTTTGGAATAGCTGCCGTTTCGACACCGTTCACTTATTACTTCTTCAGTATCAAGTTCATGCCTGTAGCTCCGTTGATGACAGTTGAAGCCATTGTCGTGATTCCAATTTCGATTGCAAGTGCCATTGGTGTGCAATACTTGTTACCAACTGATCAAGTTAAACCATACACCGTTTCAGTTATCTTGGGTGCACTGGTTAATATCATTGTTAATGTGCCATTGATCCCTTGGTTTGGGACTATGGGTGCCATGATAGGAACGATTCTTTCCGAATCGGTAGTAACAATCTATCAGATTTACGCTATTAAAAATCAACTGTCCCTTGGTGAGCTATTCAGCGAATCATGGAAATATTGTTTGAGTGCATTAATCATGTTTGTTTTTATAAAAGGATGGCAGTTCAGTTGTAAAACAAGCATGACTGCATTGATAGTAGAGGTTTTGCTTGGTATGATCGTCTACTTTATTGTTTTGCTATTATTTCGTCCACGAATTTTGTTTAGCTATATAGCGCCGTATTTGGATCATTTGCGCCACCGAACTTAGGTCAATTATGGGAGTGAAAAAGTTCAATGTTGAAAATAGGATTAATTCTTAATTAGTGCCTGTTTAAAAATTAACAATATCAAGGATACAAAGTAATTAGCTCGTTATTGCGTTATAATAACTTCACAGAATTTAACCGATTTCGCACATTTCTCGTGCATTTTTCGGGAGTATCCTCGGAGGCTATCTTATGGCATAGCCTAGTTCAACAGCCACTAATTAGAATCAAACGATTTGTATCGAAAAATATTTAAGGAAGTTGTTTTGGTGATATGGAAAACAGAAGTTTAAGAAATACTAGAATGCATGTTATTTATAAAAATAAGATCGATACACGGCACGATGCACTTATCAGTGAGTTTCTGTTTGTATCTCTAATTATTGGAACCCTGTTCTTAATATTCTTCTCAAGAAGTATTTTCCCTGAAAAATATTTCTTTGATAATCAGATGATTCGAGCGATTCTTAATGGCTATATCGCGGACTCTTCATATACGAACGTTGCCAAAGTATATAAGCTTTTTGGTATGACTGCAACGACCAGTCCCATTATCGAGTCACTTGTTGCAGCGCTCGTATTTGTCATTACGATGCTCAGTTTGTTTTTAAAAAAAGCTTCTTGGATTCGTAATAAAACAAATTTTCTATTTTTGTCTATGTGGGGGGGGGTTTACGCCGCTTATCTCTCTCAGATGGCGAAGGACCAGATTGCATTCTTGATTGTAATATTTCCTGCATTTATTCTGATTAAAGATGAAAAAGTCCGATTTTGGACATTTTTATTATGTGCTTTAATTTATGCAGCGTTCTTTCGAACATATTGGTTTTTAATTATTATTATGACTTTTTCACTAAGATTCTTTCCGAAAACACATTCAAAATTTGTCAATGTTTTCAGAATCACCTTTGTTCTAGTGCTTGAGCTAATTGTTATTCTCGTTTTCTACCGGTTACTACATGGATCCTCTATTCTAGATATTAGGGATAGTATCAATGCCGTCCGGATTGATACTGGAAATAGCCAATCTATGATTCAAAGTCTTTTTAAGAACACAAATTTATTTTATGAACTTGCTAATATTGGCTATACTGAAATTATAATGACTCTTCCCGTTCATTTATCTGCCTTATCTCAAATCATGTATTATGCGTGGTTATATTTGATTCTGTTTTTGCTAAAAGAGCCATTTAAGCAGCTGCTTGATGGAAGAACAGAATGCTCAATTTATTTACTTTTCTTGCTTTCATACATCTTAGTACAAGTGTTATTTGAGCCAGATTTAGGGTCATGTCTGCGTCATCAAATTATCTTTTTCCCAGTCATTTTTTACCTTAGTAAGAGAAATTCAGGAGAAAAAACGGCTTTACGAGTAAAATTTCGATAATAATCCCAACACATAACGATGGCAAATATTTACAACAATGTCTCCAATCTATCAAAAATCAAGAGTTCCAGGATTTTGAGTGTATAATCGTCGACGATGGTTCTACTGATGATACGCATCAAATTGCGAGTGAATTTTCTGCCCTCGATAATCGTTTTTTTTATTATCATCAGCAGCTAGACGGAGGGCATTGTCGTTTGTTCACGGAGAGTTGTTGACTTTCGTTGATGGAGACGATTTTCTTGAAAGTGACCACCTTTATCGAATGCAGGAACTTTTCACCCGCAATGTACAAATGGTCGTCACAGCGTATTTCGAGGATTTTCGTCGCAAAGCAGTTGCTGTTAAACTTCCTTCAGGGTACACTTCCGATGATATTATTCCTGATAAAACACTTCGATCACTATTAATATCTGGAGAATTAAAAGGATTTCTCTGGAACAAGATGTTTAGATCTGAACTCTTCGCCGAATGCAAGCTGCATAATACATTTAACTTTATGGAGGACGTGCGAGAGATTGCAAATATACTGGCACGCAATGAAATTTGTGCTTCCTTTCAGATGGTTCCAACCTATCATTATCGTCAAAGAAGCGGCAGTAGTGTGAACAAAATTTCATCAACAACTGAATATGTTGCCCTACAGGAAACGATGTTGGAATTAATCAAACTTTGCGAAAATCGTGATCAACTCCGCTTACTTTCACGTCAGTATCAAAGGCTGCTCATGTTCGAATTATCTAAGGAAAACAAGGACTCGTACTTTAAACATCTGTCGAGCATACAGCAACAAATCAATATCATTTATTGTCTAGCATCAGACAGTAGACTTCATGGAAGAAACATTTTAGAAGATGCATCAAAAATATATAAACTCAAGAGGTGAATACAAGATGATTCCAAAGAAAATTCATTACATATGGCTAGGTGGCCGAGAAATGGATCCGACTGCATCTGCCATGGTGGAAGGATGGCGTCGAATACTTTCAGATTATGAAATCATAGAGTGGAATGAAACAAATCTAAATTTTACGGATGTACCTCAGTATGTCAGATCAGCGTTATCTCATGAAAAATGGGCGTTTGTGACTGATTATTTCAGATTGAGTATATTGAACACGTATGGCGGTATATATCTTGATACAGATGTTGAAATACTCAGGTCGCTAGATACTTTATTGGAGAATAAAGCCATGATGAGCTTTGAATCAGATACTGCGTTTTGTACCGCAGTCATAGGTAGTGAACCGAATCAAGGTTGGCTGAGCTTCATACTTGCACAGTACGAGTCGAGATCTTTCGAAGAAACAAATGGAAAATTAGACATGACCCCAAACTCAGAGTATATCTATCAATTATATAGACTTTATCCAGAACAATTCAATGATTTAACTGTATTCCCGTCAGAGTATTTCTCGCCCTTATACTATTACTCTGATGAACCTGTCATAACGAAAAATACATATGCAATTCACTGGTTTTCTGGAACGTGGCGAACTAAAGGCGAATTGCTGAGAGATCGCATCCTTAGGCTTTTAACGAAGATATTCGGTAATAATTTCGTTCCATCCATCAGAAAGCTTTTTAGGATATCCTGATTTCGGACGTGGATTTTCTGTATTAAATTTAGGAGGGCAGATATGTCGACAAAGAAAGTGCTTGAAGTCGTGGAAAGACTCGACGGAGGAGTCTATACACATGTCAAAACCTTGATAAACGCGATTTCACCTTCGTGTTCTATGAGAGCTGATCTTTTTGTGGGTCCTCTTGGAAAACTTAGTGGGATTCATGCACATATGATTCAATCTAAGTATTTTGATCGTACAAAGGGACCAAATTTGTTCAGGACGGTATTTGAACTCCATGCCCAAATCCGTTTACATAATTACTTAATCGTGCATGCACATAGTACATTCTCAGGATTGGTGGTTCGCATATATCAATTCCTATTTGATCGAACTCATCAACGTAAATATGTCTATACACCTCACGCTTTTTTTTCTGAGAAGCCAATGGGACGTGTCAAGTTCCGTGTCGTTCAATACATAGAGCGGTGGATGTTGCGAGGATTTGACACTGTGATTCACGTATCGAGTGAAGAGGCTGAATTTTCGGAAAATTACCGTTTGGTACGGCAGGACAAGATAAGAATCGTCCCAAACGGTTTACCCGACATTATTCCAAACCTTAGTTTTAAGGATAATAATTTGATTGTTATGGTAGGGAGGGTTGACAAACAGAAGAATCCCGAAAGATTCATTGCCATTGCGAATTCAGTTCATGCAATCATTCCGTCAATTAAATTTTTATACATTGGAGGAGGTGAACTTCTTCCCAAGCTTCAGGACGAGTGTTCAAAATTATCGTTTGTAGATTTCGTTGGACCCCAAGATGGGGTTCAAGCGTTTCTTGAGAAAGCTAGTCTGTTTATGTCAACTTCGCTCTATGAGGGACTACCATTTGCTGTGATTGAAGCAATGCGATCTGGTCTACCGGTGGCGCTTAGTAAAGTAACCGGGCATGCAGAATTAGTAGACGGCAATGGAATACTATTTAGATTGAGTGATTCAGATCAGAAAATTGCAGATCGGATTGCAAACTTAATGAATGATTCCGAGAATTTACAATTGATGGGTGAGAAGAGTCGAGATTTGTTTTTAAAAAAATACACATCTTCAATTATGGTCGGCAAAATTCTAGATATTTACCGAATTTTGTTAATGTAGAAGAATTAAGCTTGCTCGAGGGTATTCCCATTGCTTCAAGAAGAGTGAATTAGGAGTTAGAGCACTCATTTTAGGCAATGTCTGGTGAAACCGTTATTTGATTTTGCCCCACTGTGCTAATCATGGAAAATTTTCCTGCCCGCTGGACTGCGGCATGATACGGTCAGTGGACTTTTGATTATACAAAAGCAGATCCATGGTTAATTGCGTGCGCCAAACAAGAAGACTATGCCATCGTGACCGATGAACGGAATACCGGACCAAACGGGAAAGCGACACCCAGTGAACCTAAAATTCCTTTTGTCGCCAAGGCGCTCGGTGTCCAAACAGTCGATTTTTGGAAATTCTTAGATTTGGAACATTTCAAAGCCTGACCATATAGATAAAGAGCCATGTAACCAAGCTTGTTGATGCCTCAAAACATCGGAAATTTGTCAAATGGTGTTGAAGGATAGTTTTTATTCTTTGAAGGTCTCCCCGACTAAGGGAGGCTTTTTTGTTATTTAATTGTTCAAGGGACTAGGCTGGATTCAATGGCGATGGTGTTGCGGTAAAGGTTTTGGAGTTGAGAGTTGTTTTAGAAAGCTTAAGCGATGAGCTGGTAGACCCGGACGAACATATTTGCTTGGTTGGCGAATCCATAACAGGTCCGTTTGAGTTCTTTGATCTTACGGTTGACGCCTTCAATAGAGCCGTTGGAGTATGGCGACTTAGCGGAGTTGATGATCCATGAGAGATTCTTGCGCAAGGTGGCGATGGCAGTGTCCATGACCGAACCTGTTGGCTGATATTCGGTGATTAATCTCTTGAGGACACGAGGATGACCATCCATCAAGGCTTCGTGGATGGCAAGGTAAGTCTCATAGGCAGTTTTGAATATTGGCGACACCGCAGTACCAAGATCGATGGCATTCTGTTGGGTCGAGTATTCATTTAGGCCGAACAAATAGCGAGACTTCTTGGCGTCGGGATGAGCCAAATGGAATAGCCGCCAAAGCGACTTCAACACCTTGTATTCGCGAGACTTCCCATCTAATTGTTTGAGCGTTGTGACGCGAATCTGATCCATTGCGTGTCCGATCATTTGCACGATGTGGAAGCGGTCGATGATAATCTCAGCGTTGGGGAAAAGCTCGTGAACGATGAGCTGATAGGCGGCATTCATGTCCATGACCACACGCTTAACAGCCGCGCGTTGCGCGACATTATATTGATTGATGAAGAACTCCTTGATGTCCTTATTGAGCCGTCCCCCAAGTACTTTGACGGCCTTGTGGGTATCGGCGTCTATACAAATGAAAGACATCGCCGACTTAGTCGAACGGAACTCATCAAAGCACAGATTCTCTGGGAGCTTACGACTGGCGTGAGGATGGATATTGTCGTCAAGTGCCCTTTGAACGGAGTTCGTGGAGATTCCCAGAAGTAGCGCAATGGTTTTTACTGTGAGCGACTTACTGGCAAGTTTTAAGGCGTCTATTGCCAGTTTGTTTCCAATTGAATGGTTCGCTTTGACAACGGGTGTCGTCGCCGTGCAAGTTGTATGACAATTCAAACAGCGCCACCGTTGTTTGTTTAGTTCAAGAACTACAGGTTGATCTGACGGACCCTCAACGTGGATGTGGGTGAGCTTGTGTCCGTTCTTGTGAAGATCAGGGAAACCGCACTGTGGGCAGTGCGTGAGCGTGTACGTGAGTTCGGCGCGGATCACTAGGTATTTCTTGCGACCAGCCCCCTTGCCGTTGAAGTCTTCGCGAACGTCTTGAATATTAATATTTGTATCTGTAATTCCAAGCAATTTGCGTGTACTATCTAATTGAGACATCTATTCCTACCTCGTTTATCTTTTGGTTTGGTCGCTTAAAGCATAACACTGGAGGGATGAAGGGGAACGTTACAATCTCCTTATGCATCAGACTTCTAAAAGAGTACATGCAACTAATGTTTACCAAGAATATGATGTATCCAGTATGGCTCCTATAAGCAATCTAGACGACAATATACCAATATTTATTAGTGCACTCTTTGTTGGAAATGCTCTCAAACCTATAACTGACTTTTGTAATATAAAATCGTTATTTGATAAAGGTTTGGGCAGCTACGTAGATAAACTTAAGCATGAAATTCAATTGAACATAGATGAACAAATGAAATGATAGTCCTCCTACTAGACTACCACTAGGGTATACTCCAATGTCATTAAGTTAAGGAAAACAGTATCATTTTATTCTTAAATATTTTGTTTTTCTATCTCATTGACGTTCTAATTTCATAAATGAATCACGCAAAAAAACGTCCTACTTGTATAGTCCGATTGATAATCTTAGGCAATACGATATAAAAAACCAGGAAATTTCTTTTTTATTAATCTTCTTTGATCACTCCGATTCGGCCTTATGGGAAGAAGATATCGGCTTATCAATTGCTCTACATTGACGTTTTGATCAAGGAAAAACCGCCTACAAATCCCAAAGGCCTGTGTAAAATTAATCTGGTAGGAGTGTTTTAAACGATTAGATAAGACCACAGCCAAAGTAATTGTCATTGAAAAATTATACATAATGAGACGGGCAAAGATTTCTTGGATAATAAAGTCAAGTTTCTTTGAATGGAAGTGGCTTAAACCTAGAGCATATTTCAATTCTCTAAAGGAAGTTTCAATTCCCCAACGCAAGTGATAAAGGACTTTTAGGTCTTCGCTTGTAAATAGGAACGGATCCAGATTTGTCACTAAGGATTCATAGGTGTCCTCATTCAACTTAATTCTAACGACTCTGAGACTGATCGGATAAGTTTCTTTGGAGCGGATAGGAAGATAATCAAAATTCGCTCTTTTATGCAAGAAATGATAATGTTTATCTTTTTTTACCTTATTTGTCTGTCTTCTTGTTAATTGAAGGGTTATTTTTTTATCAAATGTTCCATCTGATGGCAAATCAAGGCCATTAAGCAACCCATTACTCTTTGTATCTTTTGCTCGAATCAAAAATTTTTGTCCGCTTTTTTTAATGTGTTCATAAACATTAAAAGATTCATACCCACGATCCGCAATAATAATTGTTGGACTTGTGAAATCAAAATCATCAACTATCTGACACAAACTTTTACGTTCATTTAACTGCTTAATTTTTTGAAAGTCCACTGCCACGTAGTGTTTATTTAAAGGATCATATAAAGCATTAAGGTGAAGTGATCCAACATGCTTCCCAAATTTCCCAACTCTATAATGGGTATCTGATTCTTTTTCATTGTAAGGGATATTAAGATCAGAACCATCATGGGCAAATATTCGATAGCCTTTGTATAATTTATTGGGTTGTGCTGAAGGAATAGTTCGGTAAAAGAGTTGCTCAAATGCTTTTAACTTTATTTTACTACGAGCTTGTACCAAAGCAGACGCGGTAGGGGTTTTTAGGGTGAAATTAAAATGTGAGAGTAATTCACTAGATAGACTTTGCCCTCCAAAAGAGAGGATGATTTTAATCGTTGTCTCAAAAGATAACTTTCTATTTCTAGAAAAATCAAAAGGAGATTGAGCATAAATTTCAGGATGATTGGTAATCTCGTGGATTTGATCTTCTAAGTTTTTCTTTATTTGATGAGACACTTGAAGTGTTGATGGAACTTTGGTAGTATTAAGCAATAGGACATCCCTCCAGAATACGTAACGCTTTGACGTTTTATTATTGATAAAATAATTGTATCAAGAGGGTGTTCTTCTTGCTTAGAATAAAATAAAACAGGAGGTGATTAGATCCTTCCTGTTTTTCTGTTTTCCTTAACTTAATGACATTGGGGTATACTCTATTGAACTATTTTTAGTTAGTGGTATAATAGGTATTGCAGGTGTTCAATAGACTTGTTCAAAAAAAGAGGTGGAAAATTGTTAGAAAATGAATATTTCGTGTTCACTGGAACACTCACCACAATGACGAGAAAACAGGCACAAGCTATTATTTCAGGGCTAGAAGGTCATAATCAAAGTAGTGTCACGAAAAAA
>SKDZ01001027.1_pt1:7500-11326 | contig 11326 bp, 6 predicted proteins | sample 4826551 | NCBI WGS metagenome assembly SKDZ01 (sample SAMN11008822, study PRJNA524170) | human gut metagenome | biome: Human fecal sample; material: Feces; isolation source: fecal sample from pouch patient p12, p15 | host: Homo sapiens | place: Israel: Tel-Aviv | collected 2016-02-02 | reverse complement strand
GGGATATAAGGTGGGACTGCTCGACACCGACATCTTCGGCCCGTCCATGCCCAAGATGTTCGGCGTGGAGGATGTGCGCCCCTACGCTGTCGAGAAGGATGGCCGGCAGCTCATCGAACCTGTCGAGAAGTATGGGGTGAAGTTGCTCAGCATCGGCTTCTTCGTCAATCCCGAAACGGCAACACTCTGGCGGGGCGGCATGGCCACGTCGGCGCTCAAGCAACTCATCGCCGATGCCGACTGGGGCGAACTCGATTATTTCATCCTCGACACTCCTCCGGGCACGAGCGACATCCATCTCACGCTGCTCCAGACGCTGGCCATCACGGGGGCGGTCATCGTGAGCACGCCGCAGAGTGTGGCACTTGCCGACGCGCGCAAGGGCATTGATATGTACCGCAACGACAAGGTCAACGTGCCCATCCTCGGACTGGTGGAGAACATGGCGTGGTTTACGCCCGCCGAACTGCCGGAAAACCGCTACTACATCTTCGGCAAAGACGGCTGCAAGAAGTTGGCCGAGGAGATGGGGTGCCCGCTGCTGGCGCAGATACCCATCGTGCAGAGCATCTGCGAGAAGGGGGATGCGGGCACGCCGGCGGCTCTCGACGTGAACACGGTCACGGGGCAGGCTTTCCTCAATCTGGGGCAGGCGGTGGTCACTGTCACCAATCGGCGCAACAAGGAGCAAGCTCCCACGCGGATTGTCGGCGTGGAGTGAGGGGGCGCGGGTAGGCTCTTTTCGCGCCGTTTTGGTCTCCAAATGGCGTGAAAAGGGGTAAAAAGTCCCTTCAGCCATACAGAATGTCTCTTTGGCCAAATGCCATTTGCGCGTTTATGGCTACCTTTGCCATTGGAAAAGAGACAATCCTGCGGGCTTTCTCTCTTTCTTTGAAAACGTTGGATGAAATTCTACTATCGTGAAAGAGCGGCAATATGTTTTGCCCTTGTCTCGGAAGAATTGATATAAACCAAAACACTACTGGCGTAGAGCCAGCATAAGTTCTCTTTTTAAGTTAATTTTCAAGTGCCGGACTCTGTGAAGAATCCGGCACTTTTTTATGTGTCCCGAGTCAGCGGATTTTTTTCCGGCAGATGACACACTACTGTGTATCCCGGGCCTTCTGGGTCCGGGGTGGGTCAAATGGGCCTCTTGTCCTTCGCTCCCTCCCTACTGTAAGGGCCGGGGTGGGTCTCCTCTTGGGGAAGAAGATTCAGGCGGATAGATGAGTGTCAAACTATTTGGTCGTTTTCGGCTTCTCTGCTTGCGATATTTGTAACGGGCGGCCCACTCGGCGCAAATAAACGATTTTTGGCGGTGTTATCAAAGTGCTGACAATCAGTGGTTTGAATTTTACTGACACGTATTTGGTACCGAAAACGGGCCTGAAAGAGCCCAAACGGACTTGCAAAAGAGGCACTGTTGCGATGCGGCTGTAGCCTTTTCGGCTTTCAAGTGTGGCTCTTTCGCAAGCTCAAAAGGCCCGAAAGAGAACAACCATAGGTTTTCCCGATGGCCTGAAGCCGGTTTTCCGTTCCGGATGAGGAGTTTTGGCGAATGCGTTTTTGTTAGTATTATTCACTGCAATCCGCTGTCTTGCAGAGATTCCTTTCACCGATTTTGGTTGGTGTGGCCAATACATATACTCATTTCCCCCGTCCAATATCTACCGTTCCTCATTGGCCCTATCAAAATCTCATCAAGTTTAAATGACCTTGCAGAGGGGCAGATTTCTCCCCATGTCAGAAATGCAAAGTCCCCTTAGGGAGTAGGAGGCTGTTTTCCCTTCTCGTGCGCGTGTAAATAATATAAGGTGTATTTTTATATAAAACAGCCTTTCTTGTCAAACATTCGGAAAAGTTTTCATTTTCCCTCATTTTTTTCGTTTGAAAGTTTGGCGGTTCGGGATATTCTTGTTACTTTTGCACTCGCTTTCGGGAACGATGTTCCCCCGGGCCGCCGGGTTTTCCCGGCGAATGAAGAAAGAGTTCTTTGAAAGGATTTACATAAGACAGAGAAGTAGTACAAGAAGAAGCGGATGCCGTCCCGCGCCGTGGGGTTTCCCCCTTGCGTGCGTTGTCCGGCATCCGGGTAATGAAACGAACCGTTCAATTTACAGGAGAAAGGTGTTTTAAGGACCACAATGACTATTCGATAACAGGCGTTCTGAATCAGAGACAACTTCGGCATGCGGGTGATTTGTACGGGGGCTTCTGCCTCCTTGCCTTTCCACCTTGGCAGCCGTCCATCAACACTTTACAATGGAGAGTTTGATCCTGGCTCAGGATGAACGCTGGCTACAGGCTTAACACATGCAAGTCGAGGGGCAGCATGCCGGTTGCTTGCAACCGGTGATGGCGACCGGCGCACGGGTGAGTAACGCGTATCCAACCTTCCCGCGACCAAGGGATAACCTGCCGAAAGGCAGACTAATACCTTATGTCCTCCTTTGAAGGCATCTGACGAGGAGCAAAGATCCGTCGGTCACGGATGGGGATGCGTCCGATTAGCTTGTTGGCGGGGCAACGGCCCACCAAGGCTTCGATCGGTAGGGGTTCTGAGAGGAAGGCCCCCCACACTGGAACTGAGACACGGTCCAGACTCCTACGGGAGGCAGCAGTGAGGAATATTGGTCAATGGGCGGAAGCCTGAACCAGCCAAGTAGCGTGCAGGATGACGGCCCTACGGGTTGTAAACTGCTTTTATGCGGGGATAAAGTTGCCCACGTGTGGGTTTTTGCAGGTACCGCATGAATAAGGACCGGCTAATTCCGTGCCAGCAGCCGCGGTAATACGGAAGGTCCGGGCGTTATCCGGATTTATTGGGTTTAAAGGGAGCGCAGGCCGCCGTGCAAGCGTGCCGTGAAAAGCAGCGGCCCAACCGCTGCCCTGCGGCGCGAACTGCCTGGCTTGAGTGCGCCGGAAGCGGGCGGAATTCGTGGTGTAGCGGTGAAATGCTTAGATATCACGAAGAACCCCGATTGCGAAGGCAGCCCGCTGTGGCGCCACTGACGCTGAGGCTCGAAGGTGCGGGTATCGAACAGGATTAGATACCCTGGTAGTCCGCACGGTAAACGATGGATACCCGCTGTCCGGCCCGTACGGTCTGGGCGGCCAAGCGAAAGCGTTAAGTATCCCACCTGGGGAGTACGCCGGCAACGGTGAAACTCAAAGGAATTGACGGGGGCCCGCACAAGCGGAGGAACATGTGGTTTAATTCGATGATACGCGAGGAACCTTACCCGGGCTTGAATTGCAGGAGAATGATTCAGAGATGATGAAGTCCCTCGGGACTCCTGTGAAGGTGCTGCATGGTTGTCGTCAGCTCGTGCCGTGAGGTGTCGGCTCAAGTGCCATAACGAGCGCAACCCCTCTCCGCAGTTGCCATCGGGTCATGCCGGGCACTCTGCGGACACTGCCGCCGCAAGGTGCGAGGAAGGTGGGGATGACGTCAAATCAGCACGGCCCTTACGTCCGGGGCCACACACGTGTTACAATGGCCGGCACAGAGGGCTGTCCGCATGCAAGTGCGGGTGAATCCCCAAATCCGGTCCCAGTTCGGACTGGGGTCTGCAACCCGACCCCACGAAGCTGGATTCGCTAGTAATCGCGCATCAGCCATGGCGCGGTGAATACGTTCCCGGGCCTTGTACACACCGCCCGTCAAGCCATGAAAGCCGGGGGTGCCTGAAGTCCGTGACCGCGAGGGTCGGCCTAGGGCAAAACCGGTGATTGGGGCTAAGTCGTAACAAGGTAGCCGTACCGGAAGGTGCGGCTGGAACACCTCCTTTCTGGAGCGGGCGCCTGTGCGTCGGATGTTCCGGGC
>SKDZ01001027.1_pt1:0-2500 | contig 11326 bp, 6 predicted proteins | sample 4826551 | NCBI WGS metagenome assembly SKDZ01 (sample SAMN11008822, study PRJNA524170) | human gut metagenome | biome: Human fecal sample; material: Feces; isolation source: fecal sample from pouch patient p12, p15 | host: Homo sapiens | place: Israel: Tel-Aviv | collected 2016-02-02 | reverse complement strand
CCGAACGTGGTTAAGGTGGCGTTGGATTGTGAGAGTTTCGGTGCTGACGGAATAACGGTTCACCCCCGTCCGGATGAACGCCATATCCGTCGTTCGGATGTGTATGATTTGCGTCCGTTGCTTCGGACTGAATTTAATATTGAAGGATATCCTTCTCCTGAGTTTATTGACTTGGTGTTGAAGGTGAAACCTCATCAGGTGACTTTGGTGCCGGATGATCCTTCTCAGATAACTTCTAATTCGGGATGGGATACCAAGGTTAACTTTGATTTCCTGACAGAAGTATTGGATGAATTTAACGGGGCAGGTATCCGTACATCCGTATTTGTGGCACCCGATGCGGAAATGATTGAATATGCTGCGAAAGCAGGTGCCGATCGGGTAGAATTATATACCGAGCCCTATGCTACTGCCTATCCGAAAGATCCGGCTGCAGCTGTTGCTCCTTTTGTTGAAGCGGCAAAAGCGGCACGTAGATTGGGGATCGGTCTGAATGCCGGTCATGACTTGAGTTTATTGAATCTGAATTATTTTTATAAAAACATACCTTGGTTGGACGAAGTCTCTATCGGTCATGCTTTGATAAGCGATGCACTGTATCTGGGACTGGAACGTACCATCCAAGAATATAAAAACTGTCTTCGCTAATGAATGCAATGCTACTATTAGCCCAAGTGGCTACCAATCTGGCTGACTCCGTTGCATCGGCCAATCCTGTATTGACTCCTGTATCTGCACCGGCAGAAATGAATATGCTTGATATGGCTATCAAGGGTGGATGGATTATGATTGTACTGGCCGTACTGTCTGTTGTCTGTTTCTACATTCTGTTCGAACGTAACTATATGATTCGGAAAGCCGGTAAAGAAGATCCGATGTTTATGGAGAAGATTAAAGATTATATCCATAGTGGGGAGATAAAATCGGCCATTAATTACTGTCGTACGATAAATACTCCTTCAGCCCGCATGATTGAGAAAGGTATCAGCCGTTTGGGACGTCCGGTAAATGATGTGCAGGTTGCTATTGAAAATGTGGGAAATATAGAGGTGGCCAAGTTAGAGAAAGGACTGACGGTAATGGCTACCATTTCCGGTGGTGCACCGATGCTTGGCTTCCTGGGTACGGTAACCGGTATGGTGCGGGCATTTTACGAAATGGCGAATGCCGGAAGCGGTAACATAGACATAACATTGCTTTCAGGAGGTATTTATGAAGCCATGATTACTACTGTGGGTGGTTTGATTGTGGGTATTATTGCTATGTTTGCTTACAACTACCTGGTGATGTTGGTAGACCGAGTAGTCAATAAGATGGAATCCAGAACTATGGAGTTTATGGATTTGCTTAATGAACCTGCACAAAAATAAAGTGCTGAGATAAAATAAAGTGCGTAGCCAATTAGCACATTGACAGATTGGCATCTTGAAGAATTATTTTATGGCATTAAAGCGTCGAGCAAAAATATCACCCAACTTTAGTATGGCATCTATGACGGATGTCATATTCCTGTTGCTTATCTTTTTTATGATAACCTCAACTGTTGTGTCGCCCAATGCGATTAAAGTGTTGTTGCCACAGGGGAAACAGCAAACTTCGGCCAAGCCGTTGACAAGGGTTATTATTGATAAGGACCTGAACTATTATGCAGCGTTTGGTAATGAAAAAGAGCATGCTTTGGGGGTGGAAGAGTTAACTCCATTCCTCCAAAGTTGTGCGGATAAAGAACCTGAGATGTATGTTGCTCTCTATGCAGATGAAACTGTGCCTTATCGCGAAATCGTTAAAGTGCTGAACATCGCTAATGAGAATCATTTTAAAATGGTGTTGGCTACACGCCCGCCGGAAACAAAGAAGAAATGAACATAAAAAGAAAGAGTGAATATATAGGGGCGTTGGGTGCATTGTTGGTGCATGTGGCTATTATTGCTCTTTTGATTCTCGTAAGTTTTGCTATCCCGCATCCGGACGAAGAAGCCGGGGGAGTACCTGTTATGATGGGAGATGTGGATGCTGCTTATGGAAACTATGATCCTTCTACCATGGTGGACGTGGAGGTTTTACCGGAAGAAGTGCCGGCTCCGCAGCCCGAACCGGAAGTGGAGACTGAACAGGAAATGATTACTCAGACCGAAGAAGAAACGGTTGTGGTAAAGCCTAAGGCCGAACCTAAGAAGGAAAAACCGAAAGTGGCAAAGAAACCTGAGAAAACTCCCGAAGAAAAAGCTGCCGAAGCTAAAAAGCTTGCCGAGGAAAAGGCGGAACGTGAACGTAAGGCTGCAGCGGAAGCTGCCAGTAAACGAGTGGCCGGTGCTTTTGGTAAAGGTTCGCAAATGGGGGGAAGTAAAGGTACGGCTACTTCAGGAGAAGGAGTTGAAGGAAGTAAAGACGGTAATTCTTTGACCGGAGCAAAATCCGGAGTCGGAGGGTATGGAACATTTAATCTTGGAGGACGTTCTATAGGAGAAGGTGGTTTGCCTCGTCCGGTATACAATGTTCA
>SKDZ01001026.1_pt1 | contig 11331 bp, 12 predicted proteins | sample 4826551 | NCBI WGS metagenome assembly SKDZ01 (sample SAMN11008822, study PRJNA524170) | human gut metagenome | biome: Human fecal sample; material: Feces; isolation source: fecal sample from pouch patient p12, p15 | host: Homo sapiens | place: Israel: Tel-Aviv | collected 2016-02-02 | reverse complement strand
CAGTTTTGATGATTGCATAGTTTGACATTGTGATTCCTCCTTGTTAGATTTCATCGCTTTTAAGTCAAGCGACTGTTAGACTCGCCTTTGTTCGTGGGCTTACGCCACTTATTACGAAACTTCGTGCGGTTGCACTTTATGAGATTTCACAAAGACAACTATATTATTATACTACTTCTTTTTCTACTTTTCAAGTCTTATTTTTCACTTTTTTCTTTGATACCATTAAGTGAGACCTGATATATTTTTTTTGTATTCCAAAGCATATTAATAAGTGTATTAACCAATAAGAGTAACCAAGCAAAAGAAAGGCTAAACGATAATATTTCAAATGCAGTCAATGTCAAATAATGTATTGGATGCCATAATACATAAGAAATTAAAATAAGAGCAACAATAAAATAGGACATTCGATATAAATTAGGGTCGGCATTTGGTAAAAACCAACGAATTCCTAGTATTGAAATAGCCATAAATAAGACAATTAATTGAGCAACAATATCATGAGCAATATGCATCCAACCTGGGTCATTGGGAATCAATCCCACTAAAGCAATAGAAATTGCGCAGAGTGTTAGTAAGACTTGTAAAATATTTTGACGATAATGACTTCCTGCTTTTTGACGAAGAGCAACAAAAATATAATCAATTAATGCCGCAAAGAGAGCCGCAGAAACAATCAAAGTCAGATTAAATTGCCAACTCGAACGAGAGGCCTGAGTTCCAAGTAAACTAAAGTTTCTTTGCCACCAATATTGATTCCCATTAGTAGCCATACTTGAAACAAATCCGCCGACTGATACAACTAAAAGCATCGTCACCATCATATTAATCGAAAAAGTATCCACAACAAAAATCATGACATAATTAATGATTCCAGAAAAAATTGTAAAAAGTAAGGTTGATGTAAATAATCCAAAACTTACACCATAAAAAATTTGTCCTAAAAACCAAAACAGCCCCATTGTCGCTAAGATTACAATCAATAAAACTGATAGGGTAACTGTGGCAAAAGTACGCCAATAACTTCTTTTGGTCATTTGTTTATAAAACTCTTTACGTCTTGAAAAATATGCCGAAATAAAGGTCAGCATTCCTACCGCATTCGCAACGGTAATTACTGCGGTTGCCAGTGATTCATTACCTGAGAGTGCAATAACGTGTGGATGTTTTAAAACAAAGGCAAAGATAATAAATATTAGAGCCGAAATAATGGTAGGGATAATAAACCATTTTGCGGCCTTATCTGATTTTCGAGCATTGACTTTACGAATCGTGAAGCTGTCTGCTGCTAAATCAACGATTTCAATTTCTTCATTTTCCTGAAGGTCTAATCGCTCATATATTTCTTTGGGGAGATGTATCTTATCCATTTTTTCTTCCTTTCGCTTCTTCTGTCCAATCAATTCTAAGGTGATAATCTGCAATTTTTTGGGCACCTTGCGAAAGCTGATAATTAATTTTGATAATTTTTCTTTCTTGATCAATACTCAAAGTATTTGTAAAAAGAGAAAGCTCACCCAACCCCTCGTATTCGGTTAATGTCGTACCTTTCGGTTGAAAATGCATTTTGATTGGTCGCTTGGCAAAACGAGTCATAATAACTTCATCTTCTTCAATTTTGAGAAGCACCTTCTCATTTGCCGCGTTCTCGTATTTAAGCAGAGTTTGTAAATTAACTTTTTTAAACTCTCCTTGATATATTTCCTTGACCAATTCTTCTTGCTGGTCAATTTTAATTCTATTCCTAATTATAATTTCCATAATAACATTTTACTATATTTCGATGAATAATAAAAACATAGTAGTAAGGGAAAAAATCCCGATGATAAGGGTCTGCATTTTAATATAAAATAGGGTATAATTAAGATAAAATAAGGAAAAATTTATTTATTTTAATTTAAAATTGACCTTAAAATTTAGAGGGGGTTTTGTTTTGGAAAAAGTCTTTCGCGACCCAGTTCATGATTATATTACAGTGACACATCCAGTAATTTCTGAACTGATTGATACTGCTGAATTTCAGCGTTTAAGACGAATTAAACAGCTTGGAACGTCAAGTTTCACTTTTCACGGAGCTGAACACACGCGCTTCTCCCACTGTCTGGGTGTTTATCATATCGCCAAACGTATCACAGATTATTTCAGCTTAAATTTTCCTTTGGAATGGAATCCTGACGAAAATCTTTTAACACAATGTGCCGCTCTTTTACACGATGTCGGACATGGAGCTTATTCACATACTTTTGAAGGTTTATTTAATACAGACCATGAAGCGGTCACTCGTGAAATCATTACTTCACCAGATACAGAAATTAATGCCATTTTACGCAAGGTATCTGCTGATTTCCCTGAAAAGGTAGCATCTGTCATTTCACATGAATATCCTAATCCTCAAGTTATTCAATTGATTTCCAGTCAAATTGATGCTGACAGAATGGATTATCTCCTGCGAGATGCTTATTTTACTGGTGCAGTTTATGGACAATTTGATTTGACCTGGATTTTAAGGGTCATCGTTCCAACCGAAAATGGAATTGCTTTTAAATATTCGGGAATGCATGCGGTCGAAGATTATATTGTCAGCCGTTATCAAATGTATATGCAGGTTTATTTTCATGCTGCCTCACGTTCAATGGAAGTTTTACTGCAAAAATTACTAGCCCGTGCTAAATTTTTATACAATCTTCATCCTGATTATTTCGCAATGAGCAGTCCTTGCCTCGTCCCATTTTTTGAAAAAAACCATAATTTAAAGGATTATTTACGACTTGATGACGGGGTGATGAATACCTATTTTCAAGTTTGGATGAGCCACGAGGATGAAATTCTTGCTGATTTAGCTTCTGCTTATGTCAATCGTCATTTGCTGAAATCAATTACTTTTGACCCTAAAGCCGTGGAGCTTAAAGATTTAGATTTTTTATCTTCTTTAGTAGAAGAGGCTGGATTTAATCCTGACTATTACACTGGGATTCATAGTAATTATGATTTACCTTATGACTTTTATCGACCAAGTTCTGAAAAACCACGTACTGAAATAAAAATTCTACAAAAAAACGGTTCGCTGACAGAGCTGTCAGTACTCTCTCCACTTATTAAAAGTTTGACAGGAACAATTCACGGAAACAGTCGTTTTTATTTTCCAAAAGTAATGCTTGAAAATCCTGAATTTACAAAATACATCGTCAATGACAGCTTAATTACTGACAGCATTCAGCCTACCGAAATTGCTGACAAGGCTGTCAGTCAACAATTATCACTTGATGATAATCTTTAAGTACTGACCCAAAATTTATTATATTATATAGAAATTAGAAAGAGATACTCTTATGATTAAACTCGTTGCTATTGACCTTGACGGAACTTTACTTGACCCAAATCGCCAAATTACTGCCGAAGTAAAATCTGCTGTAAAAAAAGCCAAAGCGGCTGGTGTTAAAATTGTTATCACAACCGGTCGTCCTTTACCAGGTGTAGTTGATATCCTTAAAGCACTCGAATTAACTGACCAAAGTGATTATGTCATTACTTACAATGGTGGATTGGTCCAACGTGCAACAGGTGAAGAATTTATCAAAGAAACATTAAGTTCCGAAGATTGGTTAGACCTTGATGCGGCCGCCCGCAAGATTGGTCTCCCTATCCATGCGATAACCCGCGAAGGAATCTATACTCCGAATCATGATGTTGGAAGATATACCGTTCAAGAAGCTCAAATGGTAAAAATGCCACTTTATATTCGTCAGCCAGAAGATATCGCTGCTTTAGAAATTGCTAAGGTAATGATGGTTGATGAACAAGAGGCACTTGATGATGGAATTGCTTATCTCCCCTTTGAATTTTTCGAGCGTTATAATGTGGTCAAATCAACACCCTACTATTTAGAATTTATGAATAAAAAAGCTAGTAAAGGGTCTGCGGTTAAACACTTAGCTGAAAAACTTTCTTTTGATTTAGATGAAGTCATGGCCATCGGTGATGAAGAAAATGACCGTTCAATGCTTGAAGTTGCTGGTTGTCCCGTTGTAATGGAGAACGGAAAAACCGAACTGAAAAAAATCGCTAAGCACATCACAAAATCAAATGCCAAATCTGGTGTTGCTCATGCCATAAATGAATGGGTTTTAAAAGATTACCAAGCTTAATTAGCAAATTTATAAGCATTATTGTTTTCTCATCAACCTTGAAAGGTTATAATAAGATTATAGAAAGATATCACAAGATATCAGATAGATAAGTTTATCTTCTATCCTATTCTTTTCATTATCTAGGGAGGTAATAAAATGAAAATTACATTTGATGAAAAAACAGCTGCTAAAATTAAAGCACTTGGCGATGTTGATTTAGTTTTTGATTTTGACCATACTTTGAGTGAAGTGAATACTGAGGTAGATGCTTGTGCTGGTGGAATTTCTCGTTATCGTATTGTAGCGGTAGAAAAAGGGAATGTTCCAGAAGAATTTGATGCAAGTATTGATTCTGAATTTGGCCCAATTTATTATAAAGGTTATGGTTCTTATTTCTTCCAAGATGAAATGTCAACCAAAATCAACACTTCTTATAATTTGATTGAGTTACGCAGTACTGCTGAATTACTCAGTCCCAACTTGTTAATTGTTGACTTCCGTGGAAAACAAAAAGCGAGTTGATAATTAAAAAAAAGACCCTCCAAGAGGGTCTTTTTTATATATCATAAAATGGATTTGTCTTTTCTTTACTTTCATAAATCTTGACATCTGTACCAAAAGACCGAAGTTTATCAGCGACTAAACCGATAAATTTCTGCTCAATATAGTGTCCAGGGTCTATTCCAATCAGACCGGATGACAGCATATCATGACCGAAATGATAATAAATATCTCCTGTCAGATATACATCAGCTCCTTTAGCTAAAGCTTTCGGCCATAATTTCCCACCAGAGCCGCCACAAATTGCCACTCGTTCAATTTTTTGAGTCAAATCATGATTATAAGTGACAAGTCGTAGTCTATCTAATTCAAAAACTTCTTTCACTTTTTCTGTCAGCACTGACAAATCTGTACCTTCAATATTTCCGACACGGCCCAATCCTTCATCATCATCCAGCACCTCAACATCAGTAAGTCCAAGTAATTGAGCAAAATAATCGTTCAATCCCCCCTTGACAACATCAATATTGGTATGACTAGTATAAACGGCAATACCAGCTTGAGCCAAATCTAATACTAATTTTTCTTGGTTATCCATTGAAGTTAGAGCAGTCAATGGCCGAAAAATCAAAGGATGTTTAGCAATAATCAAATCTACACCCAGTGATTTTGCTTCTGCCACTGTTTGCTCGCGAATATCCAAGGTCACCAAAACTTTTGTCAGTTCTTGTTCGGGATTACCAACTTGTAATCCAACTGGGTCTCCTTCAACTGCCAGCTCTTTTGGACAAAAGCTTTCATATTTAGACATAAATTCAGAAATCTTCATTGAAGAACCTCCTTTATTTTGGCAATTTCTGTCAAAACTTCTTCGCGTTTTTCAGTTTGTTCATCAGGTAGACGGTCAATGATTTTATTCAAAGTATTCAATTCTTTTTGCCATTTTTGTTGGAAAATAACCGATTTTTCTTTGGATAAAAATGGACCAAACAGTAAATCATTTGCTGATAAGACCGGATTTTCATTTGTAGTAGGTTCTGCAACAATAATTTCGTAGAACTTGCCTGCCTCTAATAAAATTTGTTCCGCCTTTATGACAAATTGATGCTCTGTCAGCCACTGACGCAAGGTATCCTCATGATTATTTGCTTGTAATATCAAACGCTTAACAGAACTTAACTTACCTTTACCCGCTTCCAAGATTTCAGAAATTAAAATACCGCCCATACCAGCAATTACAATCGTATCAATCTTATCAACATTCTCGATGGCCGCTAAACCATTAGCCAACCTCACTTGAATATTCTCTTTTAAATTTGCTTGTGCAACATGGTTTTTAGCAATTTCAAAAGGACCCTTGACTACTTCACCAGCCACTGCAAATTCAACTTCATTTTTTTGTACAAGATATGTCGGTAAATAGGCATGGTCTGAACCGATATCAGCCAATTTCGCCCCTTTATCGACATAGTCAGCAACTGCTTTCAAACGTTTTGAAAGTTTAATTTCATTCATTTTCTAAATATTTCTTTCCAAATTTACAATAATCTAATACGGGGCAACCTGCACACTTAGGCTTTTTCGCTGTACAATGATAGCGACCAAAGAAAATCAAGTGATGATGAGATTGAACCCATTTATCTTCAGGAATCAACTTCATCAGTTTTTCTTCAACTTCTAAAACAGTCGCTTTTTGCGCAACAATATCCAATCGCTTAGAAACTCGCTCAACATGTGTATCAACCGCAATCCCTGGGATTCCATAAGCTTCCGCTAGAACAACATTAGCCGTTTTTCGCCCGACTCCAGGTAGAGTCTGTAAAAGCTTTTTATCTTTCGGCAAGTCCGGTAAAATCCCTCCGAAGTCCGCCACTAACATTTGTGAAGTTCGCAGAATATTTTTAGCTTTAGTTTTATAAAGACCGATTGTTCGAATCAACGCTTCAATCTCTTCTACTTTAGCTTGTGACATGGTTTGAGCATCCGGAAAAGCAGCAAAAAGTGCCGGCGTCGCCTTATTGACTCCTTTGTCAGTTGCTTGAGCAGATAAAATTGTCGCAATCAATAGTTGAAAAGGCGTCTCCCAAACCAGTTCTCCATGTGCTTGGGGAAACATTTCTTCAATGATTGCTAAAGCTTCAAGATATCTTTTTTTACTTAACATAATGTTTGTCCATTATCTATTTTATCCATTCCAAGGTCCGTCTAAAGGAATGTAAAAATCTTCTTGCGGTTTCTTTCTTTTAGCTTCTTCACGTTCCATTTGACGACTTTCAATCGCTTGAACTGAATTAACCCCATCGTTTTTCCAATTGCGCAAAATAGCTTTTATGTAGTTTAATGATACTTTGCGATTTAAAACCGCTTCTCGTAAGGCTTGTTTTATCAAAGACAAGTCATAACCATCCTCAAAAAGCCAAGCACGCAATTCTTCCATTTGAACAGGAGAAATCATCCCCATTTCCGCCTCAAACATGCTAATCAACTCTTTAAGTTGACCTTCATCTTGAACTTTTTTATCCTCTGCTTTAAGATTTATCGCTGGAGAACCCACTAGTTCATCTAAATGCTTGAAGGCTGGACTAATATCAAAGAAAGTTTCCATTTCTCCATCAATCTCAATCAATGTAACTTTCATTGCCCCAAATTTGGACAAACTATCAATCGCCTGATTAACCTCAGACATTTTTTTCCCAGTCTTATCCGCAATCTCGCTGGGCGCAATTTCTCGATTTTCAAAAAAGTATAACCATACTAAAAAATCAAAAGCCGAAGGGAAAAGTTCACTAAAATGTGACAAAATCACCGTTGGTAAAACTAAATGCCCTTTGCTATATTCATCGTAATAATTCATAGAACTATTATAGCATACCGTATCATTATGGTTCAAATGGAGTCATTAATCAATAAAATTGAATCTTATTATTATCCTTTATTAAAGAAAAAACGGCATCATTATCAGGTAAATTATTAACCAATACAAATGCACTCATTGATATTCCGACTAACTAAAAGTCTCGTTCATCAAAAAACAAGAAAAGAGTTAAGAAACTCTTTTCTTATTTTTTATGTCTAATTTATTAAATCATAGTAGATAGATTGAGTAATTACTTATAAATCAATGTTGAGGATTTGAAAAATTTTGGTTTTTCAAAATCAAATGAATAGTATCAATGCTTTCTTGAGTAATCGTTTTTTGAGACCATGAATATCCACTATCTTTATCATATACTAATATAGCGTTCATGACATCTTCATCCGTATTCATTCGATAACCATCTGGCATTCCACTATATTGTGCATTGGAGGTATGATTCAACCCTAAAGAATGTCCCAACTCATGTCGAATAACTAGAAAAAGTGGATTCAAGTCATAATTAGGATTTGTAGTATCAAGTGCCAATTTGATGTCTTTTATTTCAATTCCCGTTTTTCCAATTGATGTCGCACTACCAGTACCTTTTGGGTTAGGTGCAATCAATAAAGTTGTTGGTTCAGTTGTTTCTCCCGACTTAATAATAGTTGGTTCATTGGGATTGATAGCAGCATTCCAACTTTCCGCAGCCCGGTCAATTTCTTTATTAAATGCTGCAAGTGCAGCTTCCGGATCTGCTTCTGCTGCAAAATCTTCTATTTTCGCTCTTGACTCATAGATGATTTTTCCTTGTGAATTATACGCATTGGAAATCATTTGAGAATTTGAAACCGCAGGGTTATTTCCATAAGTTAACGTTGAACCTAAAAACATCCCATCAACCAATTTCTGTCCCAAACCATTTACACTTGGATAAGTCGCAGCCAAGTCCAAATTCAAAGCATGTTCATCTACCCAATACCAATTATCACCTTCTAGGCTAACATTCACAAAGTTTGTAGTTTGACCTTTTTTGTCCCCTGAGGTATAAGTAACAGGCATGGTTTCTTTATTATAAAGTGTCTTTCCTTTTAAGTCGCCCAGCGAAGTGATATTCTCCGTATCCAGTTGTCCATTTTCTAATTTCGAGTAGAATTGATAGTTATTGTTTAGAACAACATTATAACGATAAGGATTCAGAGGTATTGAAGCTGCTGGGAAAATGCTAGAAAGTAGTGTATCATTACTGTAATCAGTCGATTCTCCTAATTCCATTTCACTACCAGATAATTTTTGCCATACATAAGTATCTGCCATCGTTGGTGCATCAAAATTCGCCATAAACTCACTTGAAGTCCAAATATGCTCTCCTGCTGGATTATCAACTGTACCAGAACCAACATTTCGCCACTTCCCTGTGTAGCCATCCGTGACTGGTACATTTGCTAAATTCATATCAGTATTCAATTGACTGGTCAAACCTAATTTTAAATTTTTTAGGTTACTTGCTCCCTCAAACATTCCAGTTGTAATAGAAACATCATTTGTACTAAAATTAGAAAGATTTAATTGTTCTAGTTTTGTCATGCCAGCAAACATACGGGCCATGTCGGTCACTTTATCAGTGTTAAAGTTTGAGATATCTAAGTTAGTTAGGTTACTAACTCCCTCAAACATTCCAGGCATCCTAACGGTATTATTTGTGTTAAAGTTCGATACATCTAGTTGTTCTAATTTTGTCATGCCAGCAAACATAAGAGCCATGTCAGTCACCTTATCAGTATTAAAGTTTGAGATATCTAAGTTAGTTAGATTACTAACTCCCTCAAACATCCCAGCCATACTAGCGACATTATTTGTGTTGAATTTAGATACATTTAGTTGTTCTAGCTTTGTCAAATTTGCAAACATAAGAGTCATGTCGGTCACTTTATCAGTGCTAAATTTTGAAATATCCAAGTTTGTTAGATTAATGGCTCCATCAAACATCCCAGCCATATTCCTAACGTTCCGCGTATCAAATTTTGATACATCTAGTATATCCGCTTTAATTCCAGCAAACATATTAGCCATGTTTGTAATTTCACTCGTGTCAAAACCTTCTAAATCAATTATTTCTAAATTACTGTCACCACTAAACATACCATAGGCACTTCCAGAATAAGATAAATTCCCTAATTTTAACACTTTTTTAAGTTGTGGTAAATTTGCAAATGTGTTGGCAATTTCATTTGCCGTTGTTATCTCTGTAAATTCAATGCTCTTCACATCTGCTGGGTCTACATTTGCCTCACGTAAAACCTCTGTTAAAGATTGGCTTGGATGTCCAATATTTCCTCCCAAAAATATTAATTCTCCATCATTAGCTAAAACCCAATTAGCCTCACCCCATTTACCTGTACTCGCTCTAACATCTGCAGAAATACTGACAGCTTGAGGATTAATTATTGTTGGTCCATAGCTTACAATACCAATCGAAAGGCTCGCTAGCGTTGCTCCAAGAAGTAGCATTTGAGTTTTTGACAAGTTTTTTTTCATAAATTTCTCTCCTTTTTTCATAAGATAATTATATCATTTGAATTAGAAATAAATTATAAACACGGTCTTTCGCTAATATATTTTTAATTAAAAACTTTTGTACACACTTCTCCTAACTGGGACATACTGATAAATAATTCTTTTTTGCTCTTTACAGTATTTATTTGCTCTCAATTACATTTTTGTAAGAATTTAACTAGCAAATCCTTGATATACTATATCTATAAACAAAAGGATATTTGAAAGGGAATAAACAATGAAAATACAAACAGAAAAAATTACTCAAAAAGCAGAAAATGAAAAATCAATCAAGGATAATTGGGAAATTATCCACTCACTCAATGATTTACTTTATGGCAATTCTTTGTTTTAAAACAAAGAAAAGGAAAAGACCAGAGGAAAAAAATAATTTCCTTTGGTCTTTTCTTTCTAATTTTTAACTATTAATAGAAATATTTTATTTTAAATCACCTCTATAGTTGATTTATATTTGAAATAAATGATGGAAGCTATCTACAAATTCAAGTCATTTAATACTCCATTTTAGTTGTCATTCGCTCTTCTTTGTTTTCTCTATAAGTTGCGGATTTATATTTGTTAATATCAGATTCTTTCATTATACTTCGGAAAAGCCAAAATGTTTTAGTTTCTCCTGCTTTTAAATCTCCAGCTGTCCCTAGAGCCTGTGTTTCTATTTCATTTCCTTTTTCATCATATGCTACCACCTCAACATCTGCAATAACGCGATAATTTGCAGTATTCTTTAAGGTAATAGGAACTCCACCTTTTTCATTGTATATTTCACCGTCAAAAGCTTCATTATCTGCTGGGTCAAAACTGAACTTACCTATAGAAACTTTTACGGCATTTTGAGTATCTTTAAAATCGGATATGATTTTTTTAGAGCCACTCAAAACTTTCTCTTGTTCCATGGCCATTCCAAATTGTGGTGCTAGAAAACAATATCCAATATAAGAACTTACTAGAATAATACCAGACAGAGCAGCGATAGTTGTAATCAAAAATGCCTTTTTTAATTTTATGCTCTCTTTTAAGAATACAAAAGCTGAAAAAGAAATTAAAAGAATACAAAAAATTGTTAGTATCACCGATAAAATTAGCGTAGTATGAATCATAAATCTTTCCCTGTCCCTTCTTCATTACTTTCAAAATAACTGTAGGTTCCCTCTCTACTGACGTTAAGTCAATTTTTTAGAGTAACAAACGTAGAATTTTAATCTATTTATTTTAAGCACTTACCTTTTCAAATTGATTAGGTGTAAGATACCCTAAACTTTGATGGATTCG
>SKDZ01001009.1_pt1 | contig 11463 bp, 9 predicted proteins | sample 4826551 | NCBI WGS metagenome assembly SKDZ01 (sample SAMN11008822, study PRJNA524170) | human gut metagenome | biome: Human fecal sample; material: Feces; isolation source: fecal sample from pouch patient p12, p15 | host: Homo sapiens | place: Israel: Tel-Aviv | collected 2016-02-02 | reverse complement strand
AGGAGACCCTGACGGTGTGTGACGCCGCGGGGCAGCTGGCGCTGCTGCGCCTGGGGCTGGGCTGGGGGTGCCTGCCGCGCTATCAGGTGCAGGGTCTGCTGGACAGCGGCGAGCTGGTCTGCATGACCGTGCGCGGGCTGTCGCCTCGTCAACGCGCGTGGATCGCCTGGAATGACGCCACCTGCGGTTTGGCTGGCAAATGGTGGCGGGAAACGCTATTAGCAAATAGTGCTATTTTTACAATTTATCATACGGAAACCGTATAGATATTAGCACGTTAAAAATTATGCTTACGCAATGAACTTCATAACATCTTGTCAACGCCGTTGAATTTGTTGCAAAATATGCGGCCTGAAAACCAGAGACTAGCCGACGCTTTTTTTAAAGTGTCGGTTATTTTTTTGGTCGAAAGACACATCATTCAATACCAAGAGGCCGGGCTTCGTACCGGATAGATATTTACTAAAAACCGACAGTCGTTGTCGCTGAGGAATAGAAAGAAATGGGGCAATTTTTTGCTTACGCGCTGGCGTTCACCGTAAAAGGGGATAACTATGTCGCATAACGCTACTCCAAATACCTCTCGCGTGGAATTACGTAAAACGCTTACGTTAGTTCCGGTTGTAATGATGGGCCTGGCCTATATGCAGCCGATGACGCTGTTCGATACGTTTGGTATCGTCTCTGGTATGACCGACGGTCACGTGCCGACGGCCTACGCCTTTGCGTTAATCGCTATCCTGTTTACTGCCCTGAGCTATGGCAAGCTGGTACGTCGTTACCCTTCTGCCGGCTCGGCGTATACCTATGCGCAGAAATCCATCAGCCCGACCGTTGGCTTTATGGTGGGTTGGTCCTCGCTGCTCGACTACCTGTTCGCGCCGATGATCAACATTCTGCTGGCGAAAATCTATTTTGAAGCGCTGGTGCCTTCGATTCCGTCGTGGGTGTTTGTTATCGCGCTGGTCGCCTTTATGACCGCCTTTAACCTGCGCAGCATTAAATCCGTGGCCAACTTCAACACCGTGATCGTGGTGCTGCAGGTGGTGCTGATCGCCGTTATCCTCGGCATGGTGATTTATGGCGTGTTTGAAGGCGAGGGCGCCGGTACGCTGGCCAGCAGCCGTCCGTTCTGGTCCGGTGACGCGCACGTGATCCCGATGATTACCGGGGCGACGATCCTGTGCTTCTCGTTTACCGGTTTCGATGGCATCAGCAACCTGTCTGAAGAGACCAAAGATGCAGAGCGCGTCATTCCGCGCGCGATCTTCCTGACCGCGCTGATCGGCGGCCTGATCTTCATCTTTGCCACCTACTTCCTGCAGCTGTACTTCCCGGATATCTCGCGCTTTAAAGATCCGGATGCGTCACAGCCGGAAATTATGCTCTACGTGGCAGGTAAAGCCTTCCAGGTTGGCGCGCTGATCTTCTCCACCATCACCGTACTGGCGTCCGGTATGGCGGCGCACGCTGGCGTGGCGCGTCTGATGTACGTGATGGGCCGCGACGGCGTGTTCCCGAAAAGCTTCTTCGGCTACGTGCACCCGACCTGGCGTACTCCGGCGATGAACATCATCCTGGTCGGCGCGATTGCGCTGCTGGCGATTAACTTCGACCTGGTGATGGCGACGGCGCTGATTAACTTTGGTGCGCTGGTGGCGTTTACCTTCGTTAACCTGTCGGTGATTTCCCAGTTCTGGATCCGTGAGAAGCGCAACAAGACGCTGAAAGACCACTTCCAGTATCTGTTCCTGCCGATGTGCGGCGCCCTGACCGTTGGCGCGCTGTGGGTCAACCTGGAAGAGAGCTCGATGATTCTGGGCCTGATCTGGGCCGGTATCGGTCTGGTCTACCTGGCCTGCGTGACCAAAAGCTTCCGCAACCCGGTGCCGCAGTACGAAGATGTGGCCTAAGGCATAGCGTGATGTAAATAAGAAAAGCCGGAGGGAAACCTCCGGCTTTTTTTTCGTTTGGCTCGGTGCGATATCTTTTGCCCGGCGGCGCTGCGCTTGCGCGGGCCTACGGTGATGGTTAACCTTCTGAAATTTAATGGTTATGTAGGCCGGGTAAGCGAAGCGCCACCCGGCAGAAGAGCTTATCCTGCCTGCACCATAACTTTCAGCAGCGTATCCAGCAGGCCGGGAAAACGGGCGTCCAGATCTTCCCGGCGCAGCGAAATCATGTTCTCCCGTCCCTGAGGCCGCTGCCAGATCACACCGCTGTCACGCAGGACGCGCCAGTGGTGGGTCATGGTGGACTTGGCCACCTCTTCCTGGCGCAGGGCGTTGCAGCTCAGCTCGCTGCCGTCGGCCAGCGTACGAATGATCTCCAGTCGCAGTGGGTTACCGAGCGCGGAAAGGATATTTTCCAGGCGAATTTGTTCTCGTTCGGGGTGATTGGCGATCATAATAATCCTGTGTCGGCGGTGGCGCGGCGCATGGCAGCCGCAGCCCATATCGGCGGCTGGCGGCTACTATACCCAAACTCCGGTTCAGATACCACGCGCGCCGCCGCAACCTGCCCAATCGTAATGATAGCAAAAATAGTTCGAATATACTCGTACAGTTGTACTAAGATAGACGCAGTTAAATGAACTGCGGATCATTTCGACCGCAGACTGACCGTCAAAACGACTAAGGACGCATCATGCCCCGACCCATCCCTCTCGAACGTTATCGCAACATCGGTATCTCCGCGCATATCGATGCCGGTAAAACCACCACCACCGAGCGCATCCTGTTTTATACCGGGATGAGCCATAAGCTGGGTGAAGTACACGATGGCGCGGCAACCACCGACTGGATGGCCCAGGAGCAAGAGCGCGGGATCACCATTACCTCGGCGGCGGTAAGCTGCTTCTGGCCGGGGATGGACCGCAGCTTCGAGCCGCACCGGATCAATATCATCGACACCCCGGGGCACGTGGATTTCACCATTGAGGTGGAGCGTTCCATGCGCGTGCTCGACGGCGCGGTGATGGTGTATGACTCCGTCGGCGGGGTGCAGCCCCAGTCGGAGACCGTCTGGCGCCAGGCGAATAAATACCACGTTCCGCGGCTGGCCTTCGTCAACAAGATGGACCGCCCGGGGGCGGACTTCTTCCGCGTGGTGCAGATGATGATCGACCGCCTGAAGGCTAACCCGGTGCCGATTGTGATCCCCATTGGCGCTGAAGAGCATTTCACCGGCGTCGTCGACCTGGTGAAAATGCGCGCCATCCTGTGGGATGACGCCACCCAGGGCATGACCTTTAGCTATGGGCCAGTCCCTGACGATCTGTTGGCGACGGCGCAGCAGTGGCGGGAGAAAATGGTCTCGGCGGCGGCGGAAGCCAGCGACGCGCTGATGGATAAATACCTGGAAACCGGTGAGCTGGACGAGGCGGAGATCGTCGCCGGTCTGCGCCAGCGCACGGTGAAGGGGGAGATCCAGGCGGTGCTCTGCGGGAGCGCCTTTAAAAACAAAGGCGTGCAGCGCATGCTCGATGCGGTGGTGGAGCTGATGCCGTCGCCGCTGGATATTCCGGCGATACAGGGCGTTGATGAGCAAGGCCAGCCGGCGGAACGCCATCCGAGCGACGATGAGCCGCTGTCGGCGCTGGCGTTCAAACTGATGACCGACCCCTACGTCGGCCAGCTGACCTTTATCCGCGTCTACTCCGGGACGCTGAAGAAAGGCGATGCGGTGTGGAACCCGGTGAAGGGCAAGAAAGAGCGCATCGGGCGTATCGTGCTGATGCAGGCCAACGACCGTCACGAAGTTGACGAACTGCACGCCGGGGATATCGCGGCCTGCGTCGGTCTGAAGGATGTGACCACCGGCGATACGTTATGCGACCCGGATGCGGTGATTACCCTCGAACGGATGGAGTTTCCGGAGCCGGTGATTTCGCTGGCGATTGAGCCGAAGACCAAAGCGGACCAGGAGAAAATGGGCATCGCGCTGCAGCGGCTGGCGGCGGAAGATCCGTCGTTCCGTCTGCATACCGATGAAGAGTCCGGCCAGACGATTATCTCCGGCATGGGTGAGCTGCATCTGGAGATCATTGTCGACCGGATGAAGCGCGAGTTTGGCGTCGAGGCCAACATTGGCCGTCCGCAGGTCACCTACCGCGAAACCCTGCGCAAGAAAGTGACGGACGTGGAAGGCAAATTTGTGCGCCAGTCCGGCGGCAAAGGGCAGTATGGCCACGTCGTACTGACCCTGGAGCCGCTGGAGCCGGGCAGCGGTTTCGTCTTCGAGGATGCCACCAAAGGCGGCGTGGTGCCGCGCGAGTACATCCCTTCCGTGGAGAAAGGGCTGCGCGAAGCGATGGGCACCGGCGTGCTGGCGGGTTATCCGGTGGTTGACGTGAAAGCGACCCTGACCTTCGGGTCGTACCACGACGTGGACTCCTCGGAGATGGCGTTCCGCATGGCGGCGATCTTCGGCTTCCGGGAGGGCGCGCGCAAAGCGGACCCGGTGATCCTTGAGCCGGTGATGCACGTCGAGGTGGAGACGCCGGAAGAGTACGCCGGGAATATTATGGGCGATCTCTCTTCCCGTCGCGGGATGGTGCAGGGGATGGAAGAGCGCTTCGGCAGCCAGATCATCCGCGCCGACGTGCCGCTGGCGGAGATGTTTGGTTATTCCACCACGCTGCGCTCGATGTCTCAGGGACGGGCAACCTACAGCATGGAGTTCCACCATTACGCGGAAGCGCCGCGTAATGTGGCGGATGAAATCATCGCCAGCCGCGCGAAAAGCTAAGCAACGTTCCCGGGTGCGACGCGAGGCGTCTTACCCGGGCTACTCTGGTACCAGCGCCCAGGCCCGGTAAGGCGAAGCCGCCACCGGGCAAAAAGGTAAGCACGAACTGGGGACGCAATACCCGGCGGCGCTGCGCTTGCGCGGGCCTACGGTCAGGCGTCCTCCCCGGTCATCGTTTGTAGCCCGGGTAAGGCGTTAGCCGCAACCCGGGAATTTCAGCCAATCAGACAATATCCTGTGCGTACTGCCACAGCGCCTTCAGCTGCGCCAGCTTCTCTTTATCATCCGCATACTGCTGATACAGCATTTGCAGCTCATCGGCATAGGCCTGCAAAAACGCCGGCGTAAACACCTGACGACGATGCTCTAACCAGCGCTGCTGCTCATGTTCATCGAGCGTGCCGGGGAAGTTGCGCGCCCGGTAGTTAAACAGCAGGCGTTCGATGCGCTTGTCGGCGAAGGTGATATCCAGCGCCGGCAGATTGCGCGGTTCGGTTTCCAGCACGATTTTCATCGCCGCGCGGTCGGCATCGCTAAAGAACCCATTGTACAGCTGGGCGTCGACGTTTTCGGACGGCACGAAGGGTTCGGCTTCGGCATAGACCGCCACTACCTTCTCGCGCACCTGCGGATTCGCCCGCAGCAGCTGGGCGTTCTCCAGACAGCGCTGAATAGAGATCCCCAGCCGGTCGGCATCCTGCGGGCGCAGGGTATTGGCCTGGGCCAGCACCGGACATTTATTAAGATGCACCAGCTTAATCGGCGCCGCCGGCAGATCGCTAAGCTCGGCGCGCGGGGTGTAAAGCCGCTCGCGCAGGGCATCGGCATCCAGTTCCAGCAGCGGCGCCATATCGCCCGCCAGATCGACCATAATCACCGCATTGCGGTTTTCCGGATGCCAGGCCAGGGGCGCCACCAGGCTGGTGTTGCCGCGCGCGGCGCCAAACATGCCGGAGACATGCACCAGGGGCTTCATCTGCGGCACGTCGATAAGCGTCGCCAGCTTGCGCTTATTGCGGTGGCTGTAGAGATAATCAAACAGCCGCGGCTGCCGGGTTTTCACCAGCTTCGCCATGGCGATGGTGGCGTACACATCGGCCATCGCGTCATGGGCGTTCTGGTGTTCAATACCGTTGGCGACGGTCAGATGTTCAAGCCGGAAGCTGGGCAACCCTTCGTCATTCTCTGGCCAGGCGATCCCTTCCGGGCGCAGGGCATAGCAGGCGCGCATCACGTCGAGCAGATCCCAGCGCGAGTTATCGTGCTGCCAGCTCCAGGCATAAGGGTCATAGAAGTTGCGATAGAAGATATTCCGCGTCACTTCGTCATCAAAGCGCACGTTGTTATAGCCGACGATACAGGTTTGCGGCACCGTGAACAGATCGTGGATGCGGCGGGCAAACGCGGCCTCATTATCCCCTTTGGCCAGCGCTTCCTGCGGCGTGATCCCGGTGATCATCACCGCCTGCGGCTGCGGCAGGTAATCGTCAGCGGGTTTGCAGTAAAACACTTCGGGCTCGCCGAGCACATTCAGCTCCGCGTCGGTGCGGATGGCGGCGAACTGCGCCGGCCGGTCGAGGGAAGGGCTGGTGCCGAAGGTTTCATAATCGTGGAATAAAAATCCGGGCTGGTTGACGCTATCTTGCATAGTCTGTTCATTATCCGTGGTGGCGTGCGACCGGTATGGTAAACGATTTGCCCGGTCATCAGAAGGGTCGCGGCAAGCAACTTCCTCTGCTGTGTCATATTTTCTTGCAATTAAACCCTGATATGAAACGCGAAGTTCCGTAAAAAGGACGGCGGATCTGTAAATCTAGAGGATATGCCGTTGAAAGGCCGTTTGTTTATTGCTGTATCTTTGCTCGCTTCGAGCGTTTCCTGCGCATTTGCCGTCGACTTACCTGCTACGGTCGCGCCGCCTTCCATTCAGGCTGGCTCCTGGGTGCTGATGGATTACACCACCGGTCAGGTCCTGACCGCGGGTAACGAACATCAGCAGCGCAATCCTGCCAGTCTGACCAAACTGATGACCGGCTACGTGGTCGATCGCGCCATCGACAGCCATCGTATCACCTTTGACGATATCGTCACCGTGGGTAAAGACGCCTGGGCGAAGGGCAACCCGGTGTTCGACGGGTCATCGCTGATGTTCTTAAAGCCAGGGGATCGCGTCAGCGTCCGCGACCTCAGCCGTGGGCTGATTGTCGACTCCGGTAACGACGCCTGCGTCGCGCTGGCCGACTATGTCGCCGGCGGCCAGCCGCAGTTTGTCGCCCTGATGAATCAGTATGTCGAAAAACTGCACCTGCGGGACACCCATTTCGAAACCGTCCACGGCCTCGACGCTCCGGGCCAGCACAGTTCGGCCTATGACCTCGCGGTGCTCTCGCGGGCGATTATTCATGGCGAACCAGACGTCTACCACATGTACAGCCAGAAAAGCCTGACGTGGAACGGGATCACCCAGCAAAACCGTAACGGTCTGCTGTGGGATAAAACCATGAACGTCGATGGCCTGAAAACCGGCCACACCTCGGGCGCCGGGTTCAACCTGATCGCCTCGGCGGTGGATGGCCAGCGCCGGCTGATCGCCGTGGTGATGGGGGCGGACAGTCCGAAAGGCCGCGAGCAGCAGGCCGCTAAACTGCTGCACTGGGGGCAGCAGAACTTCGACACCGTGCAGGTGCTGCAGAAGGGGCAGAATGTCGGCACCGAGCGTATCTGGTACGGCGATAAAGAGCAGATTAAGCTCGGCACCGATCAGGATTTCTGGTTAGCCCTGCCGAAGGCGGAAGTGTCGCGCATTAAAGCGAAATATGTGCTGGATAAGAAGGATCTTGAGGCGCCGATCGCCGCCAATCAGCGGGTTGGCGAGATTTCACTGTATGACGGCGACAAGGTGGTGGGGCACTATCCGCTGGTCACCCTCGAAAGCATCAATAAAGGCGGAGTGTTCTCGCGAATGAGCGATTACCTGCATCACGAGCTGTAACCACGCCAACCGCCTCTTTGCAGGCGGTTTTTTTTCGTCTGTCGTTCGTGCTGGCGGGGCGCCTGTTTTTACAGCAGTGTGGTGGCGACTCTGTGAATTCGCGCACATACTGAGGGGGGCTCTCCTGTTAAATTAACTGTATATTTATACAGCAATTTATCTCCAAAGGAGGCAAGATGAACTACAGCATCACCACCCTCGGCAAGAAAACCTTCGCCGGTTTCCATCTGGTCGGGCCCTGGGATCACACGGTCAAGCAGGGGTTTGAGCAACTGATGATGTGGGTTGAGAACCACCAGGTGCCCGCCCGCGAATGGGTGGCCGTCTACTACGATAACCCGGAGGAAGTGCCGGCGGAAAAACTGCGCTGCGCGGCAGCGGTCGCCGTGGATGAGGATTATGTCATTCCCGCCAACAGCGAAGGGGTGATCCTGGCGGCGATTGCCGGCGGGGATTACGCCTGCGCCCGCGCGCGGGTGGTGGATTACGACTTCGCCACTCCGTGGATGCAGTTTTTCGACAGCCTGCAGCAGAGCACGGCGTATCGCATCGCCCCCCAGCCCTGCTTTGAGGTCTATCTTAACGACGGCAACCACGACGGCTACTGGGATATCGACATGTATGTTCCCGTTGAGCGCGTCGCGTCGTAGCGGTTTACCCCTGTTCCGGACAAGGTTTTTTACATTCCCGGCATGCTCCGGGCGAAAAAGCAGTTACAATTGGCCTTTTCGTTTTGCTGGAGAGGGTTGTGCGCGCTGATAAATCACTCAAGCCATTTGAGATCCGCTTGTATCGCCATTATCGGGTGGTGCATGGTGTGCGGATTGCGCTGGCCTTTGTGCTCACCTTTTTGCTGGTGCGGCTGCTGAACGTGCCTGAGGGAACCTGGCCTCTCATCACTCTGGTGGTGGTGATGGGGCCGATCTCCTTCTGGGGTAACGTCGTGCCGCGGGCGTTTCAGCGTATCGGCGGCACGATCCTCGGTTCGGCGCTGGGGCTGGTGGCGCTGAAGCTTGAGCTCATCTCTCTGCCGCTGATGGTCCTCTGGTGCGCGGCGGCGATGTTCCTCTGCGGCTGGCTGGCGCTGGGCAAGAAACCCTATCAGGCGCTGCTGATCGGCATCACTCTGTCGGTGGTGGTCGGGGCGCCGCCCGGCGATATGCATACCGCGCTGTGGCGAAGCGGCGACGTGATCTTCGGCTCGCTGCTGGCGATGCTGTTTACCGGCATCTGGCCGCAGCGGGCGTTCATCCACTGGCGCATCCAGATGGCCAGCTATGTCACCAACTTTAACCGCCTCTACCAGGCCGGCTTCTCGCCAAATCTGGTGGATCGACCGCGGCTGGAAAAGCATCTCCAGCAGGCGCTGAACGACGTGGTTAAAATGCGCGGGCTGATCACCCCCGCCAGCAAAGAGACGCACATCCAGAAGGCGATCTTCGAGGCTATCCAGACCGTCAGCCGCAACCTCGTCTGCATGCTGGAGCTGCAGATCAACGCCTGGTGGGCAACGCGTCCGGGTCACTTCGTGATGCTCAATGCGCACACCCTGCGGGAGACGCAGCAGATGACCCAGCAGACGCTGTTGTCCATCGCCCACGCGCTGTACGAAGGGAACCCTCAGCCTGTGCGCGCCAACAATGAAAAGCTGACTGAGATCGTCCTCGAACTGCGCCAGCTGCTGAAAGAGCAGGGTGATGACGGCCTGGCGGAAACCCCGGTCCATGGCTATGTTTGGCTCTCAATCGAACTGGCGCGCCAGCTGGAGCTGCTCTCGCATCTGATCTGCCGCGCGTTGCGCAAATAAACACCAGATGCACCGGGTAACCACATGGGTTGTTTCGATTCAGCAGCGTTTAGGGTTATGATAAACGCAAAGGAAAAAACATTGTCATCAGCGGCTGCTAGCAGTTATGTTAGCCCTATAACGCAGTCGCTTTACGAATCCGAATCTCAATTATTAGGGGTGTAAAAATGGAAACAACTAAGCCTTCTTTCCAGGACGTACTGGAGTTTGTTCGTCTGTACCGTCGTAAGAACAAACTGCAGCGTGAAATTCAGGACGTTGAGAAAAAGATCCGTGATAACCAGAAGCGCGTTCTGCTGCTGGACAACCTCAGCGACTACATCAAACCGGGCATGAGCGTGGAAGCCATCCAGGGCATCATCGCCAGCATGAAGAGCGATTACGAAGATCGCGTTGATGATTACATCATCAAAAATGCCGAGCTGTCCAAAGAGCGCCGCGACATCTCGAAAAAACTGAAAGTGATGGGCGAAGCCAAAGTCGAAGGCTAAACCCTGCCGGTCCGGCGGCGTTAAGCGTCGCCGGGCTGTTCCGCGTTTCCCTCTCTTCCCTGCTTTTTTCTGCGAAAACTTTGTTCCGGCAACTGCCTCTCCTCACCGACACTTTGCTATACTGGCCCGCGAAAAACGTATTGATATCGGAAAGGTTTCTCTCATCCTGGCCGGGCATCTGACGCAGCGGCGTCAGGGCGATATCTCAACACCTCTCACCTCTCCGACGATCGATTCGCCAGAAGACAAACTCAGGTGCTGACCGGGCGCGACAGAACTCTTCCGCTGCTTTCGCCGACAGGAGTCAACCTCACGTGATTAAGTCATTCTTTGCTGCACTCTCGTTTATCAGCCGCCTGCCGGTCCCGGCGCGGTTATCTCAGGGCCTGGAGATCGAACAGTACCAGCGCAGTATCGTCACCTTTCCGCTGGTCGGTTTACTGCTTGGCGCCATCGCCGGCGCGGTGGCGCTCCTCCTGCAGCCGTGGTGCGGCGTCCCGCTGGCGGCGCTGTTCGGCGTGCTGGCGCTAGCGCTGCTCACCGGCGGATTCCATCTTGACGGGCTGGCTGATACCTGCGACGGCATTTTCTCCGCCCGCACCCGCGATCGGATGCTGGAGATCATGCGCGACAGCCGGCTGGGCACCCACGGCGGGCTGGCGCTGATCTTCGTGCTGGTGGCGAAAGTGCTGGTGGTTGGCGAGCTGCTGCTGCGTGATAGCCACCCCATCGCAGCCCTGGCGGCGGCCTGCGCCGTCGGTCGCGGGATGGCGGTGCTGCTGATGTATCGTCATCGCTATGCGCGGGAAAAGGGGCTGGGCAATCTGTTTATTGGCAAAATTAGCCTGCAGCAGACGCTGGTGACGATGGCGATGGCGATCGCGCTGGCCACCGCCCTGATGGGGCTGCAGGGGCTGCGCGCCGCGCTGATCACCCTGGTGCTGATTTGGGGTCTGGGATGGGCGCTGAAGCGAACCCTCGGCGGGCAGACCGGGGATACCCTCGGGGCGGCGATTGAGCTGGGCGAATTACTCTTTTTACTGGCGCTGCTGTAAGGCCTGACACCAACGGTGAGGAACAGAATGGAAACACTTTCGGCGTTACTGGCTGCCATTCCGCAGCCCGATGTGGCGGCCATGGCGCGCGCTCAGCAGCATATTGATGGCTTGTTAAAGCCGCCCGGCAGCCTTGGCCGTCTGGAGACGCTGGCGGTACAGCTGGCCGGTCTGCCTGGCTTGCAGGGGCAGCTGGCGCTGGCGGAGAAAGCGATTGTGGTCATGTGCGCCGACCATGGCGTCTGGCATGAAGGCGTTACCCCTTCGCCGCAGGGGGTGACGGCCATTCATGCCGGCAATATGGTGCGGGGCAACACCGGCGTCTGCGTGCTGGCGGCGCAGGCCGGGGCCAGGGTGCAGGTAGTGGAT
>SKDZ01001007.1_pt1 | contig 11469 bp, 8 predicted proteins | sample 4826551 | NCBI WGS metagenome assembly SKDZ01 (sample SAMN11008822, study PRJNA524170) | human gut metagenome | biome: Human fecal sample; material: Feces; isolation source: fecal sample from pouch patient p12, p15 | host: Homo sapiens | place: Israel: Tel-Aviv | collected 2016-02-02 | reverse complement strand
GCGGGCGCCGGCTTTTCATCATTTATCGTGCGAGATTATCGCCGGGATGGTGTCATCCTTGCGTAGCGTCAGAATTTCGCAGCCGTTGTCTGTCACCACAATAGTATGCTCGTACTGCGCAGACAAGCTCCGGTCTTTGGTTTTCACCGTCCAGCCGTCTTTCATGCTGCGGATCTCTTTTTTACCGGCGTTGACCATCGGCTCGATGGTGAAGGTCATGCCTGGTTTGAGTACGACGTTGGTCTCCGGCGAATCGTAGTGCAGCACCTGAGGTTCTTCATGGAAGCCGCGGCCGATACCGTGCCCGCAGTACTCGCGAACCACGGAGAAACCTTCGGCTTCCACAAATTTCTGGATCGCCGCGCCGATGGTGCGCAGGTTGATGCCTGGCTTCACCATTCTCAGCGCCAGGTACAGGCTTTCCTGAGTGATGCGGCACAGGCGCTCGCCGAGAATCGTCGGTTTGCCGACGATAAACATTTTGGAGGTATCGCCATGGAAATCATCTTTAATGACGGTCACGTCGATATTCACGATATCGCCATCTTTCAGCAGCTTGCCGTCATCAGGGATACCGTGACAGACCACTTCATTGACCGAAATGCAGACGGATTTCGGATAGCCGTGATAGCCGAGGCAGGCGGAAATGGCCTTCTGCTCGTTAACGATATAGTCGTTACAGATGCGGTCCAGTTCGCCGGTGCTGACGCCCGGTTTGACGTAGGGTTCGATCATTTCCAGCACTTCGGCGGCCAGGCGGCCGGCAACGCGCATTTTTTCGATGTCTTCAGATGTCTTAATAGAGATAGCCATGGAGTATGTCCAGCAGTGTCGATATTTTCGACAATAATAGAGTAAGTCCTGTCAATGGTAACAGTCCGGGCAGGCTGGTGCCAAACTGAGAATCATTAACAGCACGCGACGTCAACAAGAGTTGGTGTCTGGATGGATTTTGTGGTATAAAGCGCGCCGGACTTCCGTTCCATCTCAGATACACAAGGATGGACGTAAGCGACATAGCTCACTTTGTGTAATAACACACACGTATCGGCACATATTCCGGGGTGCCCTTCGGGGTCGGTAATATGGGATACGTGGAGGCATAACCCCAATTTAATCTATAGAGGTTTTAAACATGGCAACTGTTTCCATGCGCGACATGCTCAAGGCTGGTGTTCACTTCGGTCACCAGACCCGTTACTGGAACCCGAAAATGAAGCCTTTCATCTTCGGCGCGCGTAACAAAGTTCACATCATCAACCTTGAGAAAACCGTACCGATGTTCAACGAAGCTCTGGCTGAACTGAACAAGATCGCTGCTCGTAAAGGTAAAATCCTTTTCGTTGGTACTAAGCGCGCTGCAAGCGAAGCGGTAAAAGACGCTGCTCTGAGCTGCGATCAGTTCTTCGTGAACCATCGCTGGCTGGGCGGTATGCTGACTAACTGGAAAACCGTTCGTCAGTCCATCAAACGTCTGAAAGACCTGGAAACTCAGTCCCAGGACGGTACTTTCGACAAGCTGACCAAGAAAGAAGCGCTGATGCGCACTCGTGAGCTGGACAAGCTGGAAAACAGCCTGGGCGGTATCAAAGATATGGGCGGCCTGCCGGACGCACTGTTCGTTATCGACGCTGACCACGAGCACATCGCTATCAAAGAAGCAAACAACCTGGGCATCCCGGTATTTGCTATCGTTGATACCAACTCTGATCCGGACGGCGTAGACTTCGTTATCCCGGGTAACGACGATGCAATCCGCGCAGTAAGCCTGTACCTGGGCGCTGTTGCTGCTACCGTTCGTGAAGGTCGCTCTCAGGACCTGGCTTCTCAGGCGGAAGAAAGCTTCGTAGAAGCTGAATAATAAGGTTTAAGCCCTTATTAGTACCGTGTATGAATAGGGGCCCATTATCGGCCCCTTTTTTCAATTTACGCTGTTTGGCCGTTGGCCGGGCAGTATCCACATCTCCCGAGGATTTTAGAATGGCTGAAATTACCGCTTCCCTGGTAAAAGAGCTGCGCGAACGTACTGGCGCAGGCATGATGGATTGCAAAAAAGCGCTGACTGAAGCGAATGGCGACATCGAGCTGGCAATCGAAAACATGCGTAAATCCGGCGCGATCAAAGCGGCGAAGAAAGCAGGCAACGTGGCTGCTGACGGCGTGATCAAAACCAAAATCGAAGGCAACTACGGTTACATTCTGGAAGTTAACTGCCAGACTGACTTCGTTGCTAAAGATGGTGGTTTCCAGGCATTTGCCGACAAAGTACTGGACGCCGCTGTTGCAGGTAAAATCTCCGACGTTGAAGTTCTGAAAGCGCAGTTCGAAGAAGAACGTGTTGCGCTGGTTGCTAAAATCGGCGAGAACATCAACATCCGTCGTATCGCTGTTCTGGAAGGCGACGTTCTGGGCAGCTACCAGCACGGTGCGCGTATCGGCGTTCTGGTTGCCGCTAAAGGCGCTGACGAAGAGCTGGTTAAGCAGCTGGCAATGCACGTTGCTGCAAGCAAGCCGGAATTCGTTAAGCCGGAAGACGTGTCTGCTGAAGTGGTAGAGAAAGAGTACCAGGTTCAGCTGGACATCGCGATGCAGTCCGGTAAGCCGAAAGAAATCGCAGAGAAAATGGTTGAAGGCCGCATGAAGAAATTCACCGGCGAAGTTTCTCTGACTGGTCAGCCTTTCGTTATGGAGCCGAGCAAATCTGTTGGCCAGCTGCTGAAAGAGCACAACGCTGACGTGACTGGCTTCATCCGCTTTGAAGTGGGCGAAGGCATTGAGAAAGTTGAGACTGACTTTGCAGCAGAAGTTGCTGCGATGTCCAAGCAGTCTTAATTTTTAAAAAAAGGAGCCGCCTGAGGGCGGCTTCTTTTTGCGCCCATTTTGTAAATTCAGCCAACTGCTTATAGTGGCCGCGCTGAAATGCGACATACAATGTCGCCGGAATTAACACATCTCATTCGTTGACAGTCTCAGGAAAGAAACATGGCTACCAATGCAAAACCCGTCTACAAACGTATTCTGCTGAAATTAAGTGGCGAAGCGCTGCAGGGCTCAGAAGGCTTCGGTATTGATGCAAGCATACTTGACCGCATGGCTCAGGAGATCAAAGAGCTGGTTGAGCTGGGTATTCAGGTTGGCGTAGTAATTGGTGGCGGTAACCTGTTCCGTGGTGCTGGTCTGGCGAAAGCGGGTATGAACCGCGTTGTGGGCGACCACATGGGCATGCTGGCAACGGTCATGAACGGCCTCGCAATGCGTGATGCGCTCCACCGCGCCTATGTGAACGCTCGTCTGATGTCCGCCATTCCGCTGAACGGCGTATGCGACAACTACAGCTGGGCAGAGGCGATCAGCCTGCTGCGCAACAACCGCGTAGTGATCCTCTCCGCTGGTACCGGCAACCCGTTCTTTACCACCGATTCCGCAGCCTGCCTGCGCGGTATCGAAATTGAAGCCGATGTGGTGCTGAAAGCCACCAAGGTTGACGGCGTATTCACCGCTGACCCGGCAAAAGATCCTTCTGCCACCATGTACGATCAGCTGACCTACAGCGAAGTTCTGGAAAAAGAGCTGAAAGTCATGGATCTGGCGGCCTTCACCCTGGCGCGTGACCATAAATTACCGATTCGCGTCTTCAACATGAACAAACCTGGCGCCCTGCGTCGCGTGGTGATGGGCGAAAAAGAAGGCACATTGATCACGGAATAATTCCCGTCAGCGCCAAATCCGGGTAATATTCCGCTTTACTTTCGCGGGGATATTGCCCGGTGATTTTCATTAAATCTGACTATACTTAGCTCATTTTCCGACGGGTGCCCCGTCTGGTCTGACTGAGACAAGCTTTCAAGGATTCGTAACGTGATTAGCGATATCAGAAAAGATGCTGAAATCCGCATGGAAAAATGCGTCGAAGCATTCAAAAACCAAATCAGCAAAATTCGCACGGGTCGTGCTTCTCCGAGCCTGCTGGACGGGATTGTTGTTGAATACTACGGTACTCCGACCCCGCTGCGCCAGCTGGCCAGCGTCACCGTCGAAGACTCCCGTACCCTGAAAATCAACGTCTTTGACCGTTCTATGTCCGCGGCCGTTGAAAAAGCGATCATGGCGTCAGACCTCGGTCTGAACCCAAGCTCTGCCGGCAGCGATATTCGTGTCCCGCTGCCGCCGCTGACCGAAGAGCGTCGTAAAGACCTGACCAAGATCGTGCGTGGTGAAGCCGAGCAGGCGCGCGTTGCCGTGCGTAACGTTCGCCGTGACGCCAACGATAAAGTCAAAGCGCTGCTGAAAGAAAAAGAGATCAGCGAAGATGACGATCGCCGTTCTCAGGATGACGTGCAGAAAATGACTGACGCCGCCATCAAAAAAGTTGACGCGGCGCTGGCAGACAAAGAAGCGGAACTGATGCAGTTCTAATGCTCTGCCCTTACTCGGGCCAGACAGGCTCTGGCCTGAGTAAAATCTGAAACGCCGTACAGAAGACTGTACGCTCAATTCTCGGGATTGCGTTGCAACCGCTGGCCTTGTAGCCTTTAGCGCTTAGTTGAAGGCCTAATGCCGCCGTCTCATCCCCGATAGTTGCTGCGTAGGGGCTTGCTGGCGGCGTTTTGCTTTTTATTCTGTTTCCACTCTTCTGGACGTCTCATGAAGCAATTAACCGTTCTCGGTTCGACCGGCTCCATTGGCTGTAGCACGCTGGACGTGGTGCGCCATAACCCTGGTCGCTTTTCCGTCGCCGCGCTGGTCGCGGGGAAAAACGTTGACCGTATGGTTGAACAATGCCTGGAATTTACCCCCCGTTACGCGGTGATGGACGATGCGCAAAGCGCTGAGCGGTTGCGCACCCGTCTGCATGAGCATGGCTGTCGCACCGAGGTGCTAAGCGGCCAGCAGGCGGCGGCCGAGGTCGCGGCGCTGGATGAGGTCGATCAGGTCATGGCGGCAATCGTCGGCGCGGCGGGACTGGTGCCGACGCTGGCGGCGATCCGCGCCGGGAAAACGGTATTGTTAGCGAATAAAGAATCGCTGGTGACCTGCGGTCGCTTATTCATGGAGGCGGTGCAACAGTCGGGGGCGCGATTGCTACCGGTCGATAGCGAGCATAACGCTATTTTTCAGAGTATGCCGGAGACAATTCAGCAGCATCTGGGATACGCTGATCTTGCCCGGAATGGCGTCTCGTCAATCCTGCTGACCGGCTCCGGTGGGCCTTTCCGCGAGACGGCCGTGGCTGAACTGGCGGCGATGACCCCGGATCAGGCCTGCCGTCATCCCAACTGGTCGATGGGGCGCAAGATCTCCGTCGATTCGGCCACGATGATGAACAAAGGCCTGGAATATATTGAAGCGCGCTGGCTGTTTAACGCCTCGGCCCAGCAGATGGAAGTGCTGATCCATCCGCAGTCGGTGATCCACTCGATGGTTCGCTATCAGGATGGCAGCGTGCTGGCCCAGCTTGGGGAGCCGGATATGCGTACGCCGATCGCCCATACCATGGGCTGGCCGCAGCGACTGAATTCCGGCGTTAAACCGCTGGACTTCTGTCAGTTGAGCAATCTGAGCTTCTCCGCGCCGGACTATACGCGATATCCGTGCCTGAAGCTGGCGATGGACGCGTTTGACGTCGGCCAGGCCGCGACCACGACGCTGAATGCGGCTAATGAAGAGTCGGTTGCCGCGTTTCTGCATGGCGATATCCGCTTTACCGATATTGCGGCGGTTAACCTGGCGGTGCTGGATAAGATGGACCTGCAGGAGCCGCAAAGCATTGATGATGTTCTGGTTATCGACGCCGAGGCGCGCGCAATCGCTCACCAGCAGCTGCAGCGGTTGGTTGCGCAGGCGTAACGCGGTGATATTTGTGGGCGCAAGGCTTCGGTGATATAGTCTGCGCCACCCGATCGTTGCATTTTGTTGTTAAAGATTACGGTGGCCGTGACAAAACACGGCTTTTTTGCGTAAAGCTTTTGGTTGTTCTCTGCGATTGGCTGCAGCCCCGGCACCGGATAAAAATGCGTATCCAGCGCGGCCCGGTGGCCTCTGTTTGGTGGCTAGTTAATCCTTATTATGGACTTAAAACGCGTGATGTTGTCTGCTAATCAAACTGTCAGCGAAATATCGCCCACCCATGGCTGCCGTCATGTCGCCATTATTATGGATGGCAACGGCCGTTGGGCGAAACGGCAAGGTAAAATTCGCGCTTTCGGGCATAAGGCCGGGGCGAAATCCGTGCGTCGCGCGGTCTCCTTCGCGGCGAATAATGGGATTGAGGCGTTAACGTTATACGCGTTCAGCAGCGAAAACTGGAACCGTCCGGCTCAGGAAGTCAGTGCGCTGATGGAACTGTTCGTCTGGGCGCTGGATAGCGAAGTCAAAAGCCTGCACCGACACAATGTGCGTCTGCGGATTATTGGCGACACCACGCGCTTCAATGCGCGCCTGCAGGAGCGGATCCGCAAAGCGGAAGCGCTAACCGCAAACAATACCGGCTTAACGCTGAATATTGCAGCCAATTACGGCGGTCGCTGGGATATTACCCAGGGCGTTCGTTTGCTGGCGAAACAGGTACAGGACGGGACGCTGCTGCCTGAGCAGATCACGGAAGACATGCTGAGTCAGCAGGTCTGCATGCATGAACTGGCTCCCGTTGATTTAGTTATTAGGACCGGGGGAGAGCACCGAATAAGTAACTTTCTGATTTGGCAAATTGCCTATGCCGAACTTTACTTTACGGATGTTCTTTGGCCCGATTTTGCTGAACAGGACTTTGAAGGTGCACTCCATGCCTTTGTTAATCGAGAGCGTCGTTTCGGCGGCACTGAGCCGGGTGGCAGTCATGCCTGATGGGGGTCACTTTTGCTGAAGTATCGCCTGATATCTGCTTTCGTCTTAATCCCCATCGTCATTGCGGCATTGTTTTTATTGCCGCCGATGGGCTTTGCTATCGTCACCCTGGTGGTCTGTATGCTCGCCGCCTGGGAGTGGGGACAACTGAGCGGTTTTACCTCGACGTCGCAGCGGGTTTGGCTGGCGGTGCTGTGCGGCCTTCTGCTGGCGGCGATGCTTTTTCTGCTGCCTGAATACCATTATGACGTTCATCAACCGATGGTTGAAGGGTCGCTATGGGCCTCTTTTGCCTGGTGGATCGTCGCGTTACTGCTGGTGCTCTCATACCCGGCCTCGGCGGCATTCTGGCGCCACTCTAAGGTGCTGCGCCTCATCTTCGGCATCCTGACCATCGTCCCGTTTTTCTGGGGCATGCTGGCGCTGCGCGCCTGGCACTATGCCGATAACCACTATAGCGGCGCGCTGTGGCTGCTGTACGTCATGATCCTGGTATGGGGCGCAGACTCTGGCGCCTATATGTTTGGTAAAATGTTTGGCAAGCACAAGCTGGCGCCGAAGGTCTCACCGGGTAAAACCTGGCAGGGCTTTTTTGGCGGTTTGCTGACCGCAGCGGTGATTTCCTGGGCCTACGGCGTGTGGGCCCATCTTGACGTCACGCCGACGGTGCTGCTGGTCTGTTCGGTGGTGGCGGCCCTGGCTTCGGTGCTGGGCGACCTGACGGAAAGTATGTTTAAGCGCGAGGCCGGCATTAAGGATAGCGGGCACTTGATTCCCGGACATGGTGGTATTCTCGATCGTATCGACAGCCTGACGGCGGCGGTACCGGTCTTCGCCTGTCTGCTACTGTTGGTCTTCAGGACGATTTGACGGAAGGTTATATGCTGAGCGTGCTCTGGAATCTGGCGGCTTTTATCATTGCGCTTGGCGTACTGATTACGGTGCATGAGTTTGGCCATTTTTGGGTGGCGCGCCGCTGCGGTATCCGGGTTGAGCGTTTTTCTATCGGCTTCGGCAAAGCGCTGTGGCGGCGGATGGATAAGCAGGGCACAGAGTTCGTCATCGCCCTGATCCCACTGGGCGGCTACGTCAAGATGCTGGATGAGCGTGTTGAAGCGGTGGCGCCGGAGATGCGTCACTACGCCTTCAACAATAAAACCGTCGGTCAGCGTGCGGCGGTGATTGCCGCCGGCCCCATCGCTAACTTCATTTTCGCTATCTTTGCTTACTGGCTGGTCTTTATCATCGGCGTTCCCGGCGTGCGGCCGGTGGTGGGTGAAATAACGCCCAATTCGGTTGCCGCGCAAGCACAAATTGCAAAAGGAACGGAACTTAAAGCGATAGATGGTATCGAAACGCCTGATTGGGATGCGGTGCGTCTGCAGCTGGTGGCCAAAATCGGCAACCCGCAAACAATAGTTACCGTCGCCCCTTTCGGGACCAATCAGCGCCAGGATAAAATCGTCGATCTGCGGCACTGGTCGTTTGAGCCAGACAAGCAAGATCCCGTGACCTCGCTGGGGATCCAGCCGCGCAGCGCGCAGATTGATACGGTGCTGGCTGAGGTTCAGGCGGGATCGGCAGCCCAGAAAGCGGGTTTGCAAGCGGGCGACCGGATCGTTAAAGTCGATGGTCAACCGTTAACGCAGTGGATGACGTTTGTTAATCTGGTGCGCGATAATCCGGGCAAAGCGCTGGCGCTGGAGATTGAACGGCAGGGGAGTGCGTTGCCGTTAACCCTGACGCCGGATGCGAAAACGGTGAAAGGTAAGGCGGAAGGGTTCGCAGGGGTGGTGCCAAAGGTCATCCCGCTGCCTGAAGAATACAAGACAGTACGTCAGTACGGACCGTTTGCCGCCATCGCTGAAGCCACGGATAAAACCTGGCAGCTGATGTCGCTGACGGTCAGGATGCTGGGTAAATTGATAACCGGTGATGTCAAACTGAACAACCTCAGTGGGCCGATCTCTATCGCTCAGGGGGCTGGAATGTCAGCGGAGTTTGGGTTGATTTATTATCTGATGTTCCTGGCGCTGATTAGCGTGAACCTCGGAATCATCAACCTGTTCCCTCTACCCGTACTGGATGGGGGACATCTGCTGTTTTTAGCGATTGAAAAGCTGAAGGGCGGGCCGGTATCCGAGCGAGTTCAAGACTTTAGTTATCGCATTGGCTCAATACTGCTGGTGCTGTTAATGGGGCTTGCACTTTTCAATGATTTCTCTCGGTTATAAGAGAGTTTGTTAGGAAGAACGCATAATAACGATGGCGATGAAAAAGTTGCTCATAGCGTCGCTGCTGTTTAGCAGCGCGACTGTATACGGTGCTGAAGGGTTCGTGGTGAAGGACATTCATTTCGAAGGCTTGCAGCGTGTCGCTGTTGGTGCGGCCCTCCTCAGTATGCCAGTGCGTCCTGGCGATACGGTGACCGACGATGATATCAGTAACACTATTCGCGCGCTGTTTGCCACTGGCAACTTCGAGGACGTCCGCGTCCTGCGCGATGGTGATACCCTGCTGGTGCAGGTGAAAGAGCGTCCGACGATCGCCAGCATCACCTTCTCCGGCAACAAGTCGGTGAAAGATGACATGCTCAAGCAGAACCTTGAGGCCTCAGGCGTTCGGGTGGGCGAGTCGCTTGACCGCACGACCATCGCGGATATCGAGAAGGGTCTTGAAGACTTCTACTACAGCGTCGGTAAATACAGCGCCAGCGTCAAAGCAGTCGTTACGCCGCTGCCGCGTAACCGTGTCGATTTGAAGCTGGTCTTCCAGGAAGGCGTCTCCGCAAAAATTCAACAGATCAACATCGTCGGCAACCATGCGTTTTCGACCGATGAGCTGATCTCCCACTTCCAGCTGCGCGATGAGGTGCCGTGGTGGAACGTGGTCGGCGACCGTAAATACCAGAAGCAGAAGCTAGCGGGCGACCTTGAAACCCTGCGCAGCTACTACCTGGATCGCGGCTATGCCCGTTTCAACATCGATTCTACCCAGGTCAGCCTGACGCCGGATAAGAAAGGGATCTACATCACCGTCAACATCACCGAAGGCGATCAGTACAAGTTTTCCGGAGTGCAGGTGACGGGCAACCTCGCTGGCCATTCCGCGGAAATCGAAGCGCTGACTAAAGTTGAGCCAGGCGAACTGTACAACGGCGCGAAAGTGACCAAGATGGAAAACGACATCAAGAAACTGTTGGGTCGTTATGGTTACGCCTATCCGCGCGTGCAGTCGCAGCCGGAGATCAACGACAGCGATAAAACCGTTAAGCTGCACGTTAACGTCGACGCAGGCAACCGTTATTACGTGCGTAAAATTCGCTTCGAAGGCAACGACACCTCTAAAGATGCCGTACTGCGCCGCGAAATGCGCCAGATGGAAGGCGCATGGCTGGGGAGCGACCTCGTCGATCAGGGTAAAGACCGTCTCAACCGTTTAGGTTTCTTTGAAACGGTGGACACTGATACCCAGCGCGTGCCGGGCAGCCCGGACCAGGTCGACGTTGTCTACAAGGTGAAAGAGCGTAACACCGGTAGCTTCAACTTCGGTATCGGCTACGGCACCGAGAGCGGCGTCAGCTTCCAGGCGGGCGTTCAGCAGGATAACTGGTTAGGTACTGGCTATGCTGTCGGGATCAACGGTACCAAAAACGACTACCAGACCTATACCGAGCTGTCGGTGACCAACCCGTACTTCACCGTAGACGGTGTAAGCCTCGGCGGTCGTGTCTTCTATAATGACTTTGATGCGAACGATGCGGATCTGTCTGACTATACCAACAAAAGCTATGGTACAGACATTACGCTGGGCTTCCCGGTCAATGAATACAACACGCTGCGCGCCGGCGTCGGTTATGTGCATAACTCCCTGTCCAATATGCAGCCGCAGGTGGCAATGTGGCGTTACCTTAACTCGATGGGCCAGTATCCGGACAACACCAACGACCGGAACTCGTTCAGTGCGAATGACTTCACCTTCAACTACGGTTGGACCTATAACAAGCTTGACCGCGGCTTCTTCCCAACGGAAGGTTCGCGCGTCAACCTGAACGGTAAGGTGACCATTCCGGGCTCAGACAACGAGTACTACAAAGCGACGCTGGATACCGCGACCTACGTGCCGATCGACAACGATCATCAGTGGGTAGTACTGGGTCGTACGCGCTTTGGTTATGGCGATGGTATCGGCGGCAAAGAGATGCCGTTCTATGAGAACTTCTATGCCGGTGGTTCCAGCACCGTGCGTGGCTTCCAGTCGAACACCATTGGTCCGAAGGCGGTGTACTTCCCGGCAAGCAGTCGTCATGATGATGACGATAGTTACGATAATGAATGTAAGAGCACCGAATCAGCACCGTGTAAATCCGATGATGCGGTGGGCGGTAACGCGATGGCGGTGGCCAGCCTTGAGCTGATTACCCCGACGCCGTTTATTAGTGACAAATATGCGAACTCGGTCCGTACTTCCGTCTTCTGGGATATGGGTACCGTATGGGATACTCACTGGGATTCGAGCGCGTACGCTGGTTATCCGGATTACAGCGATCCGAGCAACATCCGTATGTCTGCGGGTATTGCCGTACAGTGGATGTCGCCGTTGGGGCCGTTGGTCTTCTCCTACGCC
>SKDZ01001005.1_pt1 | contig 11490 bp, 8 predicted proteins | sample 4826551 | NCBI WGS metagenome assembly SKDZ01 (sample SAMN11008822, study PRJNA524170) | human gut metagenome | biome: Human fecal sample; material: Feces; isolation source: fecal sample from pouch patient p12, p15 | host: Homo sapiens | place: Israel: Tel-Aviv | collected 2016-02-02 | reverse complement strand
CCAGAAAGGCCCTGTAAGGTGTATTCAGCATCGGCATCCCATTATCATCTGTACACAGGTAGCGAATATTATGGCTGTCGTCATTTATCGCATTAGCTAAAGGTGCAATGTCAGGCTTATGCTGCGCTTTTTCCCGCCTGACGTAATACCCGGCCCTTGTTCTGTACTCACCTGCCGTCGCTGATTCAATGCCACTGGCATTGAGCGTGATATAACTTCCCCCGCCGTTTATCGTGACCCGTTTTTTCGCAATAATTTCGATACTGTCTTCCGTGCTGACAATGCTGATTTCCTTCCGGGCAAGCAGCGCCATCAGGTCATTCTGCGCCTGCATCTGTACCGGTCCCTGGTTGGCTATCAGCCTGATCCCAAGCTTTCGCGCAAACACGCTCAGGGCACTGCCCACCCCGATGAACAGATTTTTCACCACGCTGACATCCGCATTCTTTCCGGCCGTGGCAATCAGGTTATGCCCGGCTGAGACCTGCAGATGCTCCCCGCTGGTCAGCGCTATCCCCTCCGGCGCGCTGACCAGCAGTACCGATTTTTTGAGGTCTGTCAGCTGCTGCTCCAGCAGGGTAATTTGCGCCTGGAGATCGGCCGGGTTCGCGGTCGCCTTCTGCGCGTCACCGGAGATGGACATCATCTGCTCCCGGGCTTCAGCCAGATTGCTGACCGCCGGCTCCATATCCAGCACCTGCCCCCGGGCCTGCGCCTGTCCGTCCGCGCTGATAAATATCCCTTTCTGTGCCCGGATAGCTCCCCAGCTGTCGGTTCTCAGCTCAAAGCCTTCGCCGCGCGGCCGCCTGTCACTGTCCACCAGGTGCCCCAGATTCAGCTGGCTCTTGCCGCCGTACTCCGTCGAGAGCTTGATATGCTCTTTTCCGCGCTCGTCGTCGAGGCGGATTTTGTTGTTGGCCGGGGTGCGCAGGACGTTACGTTTGTCATTGCGAATGGTGACGTGGTCGCCGTGCGCCGAGTCGTGCAGCACGCCCGCGATATACGGCCGGTCAGGGTTACCATCCTCAAAGCCAATCGCCACCTCCGTCCCCGCCAGCAGCGGCAGGTGCAGACCGTAGGTGTCTCCGGCATACGGCCGCGACTGGCGGACCCACAGGCTCTCGAACCCGGTTTCCCAGCGCGCCCGGTCAAACAGCATATTCACCCGGTAGCGCCCGTGTTTGTCGATATGCCCGTAGGTGTCGTTTTCCCGGGTGCTGGTCACGCGGGCCGGCAGCGTCCCGGCCATCACCGGACGCGCGCCGGGCTCAGGCCGGTAGCCGACGTCCGGGCTGTCCGGTATGCCGGCAAACTCCACCGCAAAGTCGGCATCGCGCCGGGCGCGGCTGAAGCGTCAGCGCGTAGTGCGTTTCATCCCTGGAGGTACTGAGCCGTTCAAACCCCGTCACCACGCCCTGGATCACCCGCACGGGTTGCTGAACATTGATGCCGAAGCCCTGAGCCACCGGCGCCTGCAGCGTCAGGGAGGCTGCCTTCATCAGCATCATCTCTTTGCTGATGGCATGGTCTGCGCTGGTGAATTCAATACGGTAGCGGAACGGCTGGCTCAGGGCTTCATCGCCCTCGAAGGCCAGCACATCAAGCCCGGCTTCACATCCCTTCACCGAAAGCAGGTGGTGGTTATGGCTGAACAACAACGATTTCACGCTACTCATCGGATATTGTCCCCTCGTCAAACGCCATCACGACGCCTTCCTCTTCGTGATACCCCAGCGTCACCTGGCGCGGTTTCTGCCCCGCCGCCATATGGCTCAATAGCTGCTGACTCAGCGCCGGCAGGATCTGCTGATTGAGCAGACTGTCGACGTTACGGGCGCCGGTATCCGGCAGCAGGCAGGCCTCGGTCAGCGCGTCGAACAGGCTCTCGCTGAGGGTGGTGTTGATTCCGTAATGGCAAGCCAGACGCTGACTTACCTGCCCGAGCTTCATGCCGACAATGGTGCGCAGCGCTCCCGCCGGCAGCGGACGGTAAATCACCGTCTGGAAGCGGGCCAGCAGCGCCGGCTGGAAGTGGCCGCGCAGCACCGGGCGCAGCAGCTCGTGCAGGTCTGATTCGCTGGCCTCCGGCTGTTCATCCAGCAACTGCATCAGGAGGTCGCTTCCGAGGTTGGCGGTCATCAGGATCACGGTGTTGCGAAAGTCGATTTCACGCCCCTCGCCGTCGCGCATTACCCCCCGGTCGAAGACCTGGTAGAACAGGTTCATCACATCGCGATGGGCCTTTTCCACCTCATCGAGCAGCACCACGCTGTAGGGGCGTTTGCGCACCGCCTCGGTCAGGATCCCGCCCTGGCCGTAGCCGACGTAGCCGGGCGGAGAACCCTTCAGCTGGCTGACGGTGTGCGGCTCCTGGTACTCGGAGAGATTGATGGTGATCAGCGCTTTCTCGCCGCCGAACAGCGCATCGGCCAGGGCGAGCGCCGTTTCCGTTTTGCCGGTGCCGCTCGGCCCGACCAGCAGGAACACCCCTTGCGGACCGTTCTCCGGCGTCAGGCCGGTTTTCGCGGCGCGCAGGCGCCGGGCAATAGCGCTCAGGGCCGCCTGCTGGCCAACCACCCGTTTGCCGAGACTCTCTTCCAGACTCAGCAGCTCCGTCTGCTCATCTTTCATTAGCGAGGAGAGCGGCACGCCGGTCCAGTCGGCAATCACCGTCGCCACGGTGCGGACGTCGACGTCCAGCCCGAGCAGCGGATTGCCCTGCTGGACGGCGATAAGCGCGGTTTGTAGATCGCTAATTTCCGCCTGGCGGGAGATATCGCGGCGACAGGCGAGCAGCGCTTCCGTCAGCTGCAGCTCCTGACCATACTGAGTTTCAAGGGTATCCAGCGCCAGAATAAGGCGGATCTCCTCCTGCTCAATGGCCGCCAGCCGATCGCCGCGGGCGCTGTTGCCCAGCGCAATATCTTCCAGCAGCGCCTGCTTCTCCATTGCCAGCGCGGTGAGCTGCGCCTTCATGCGGGTCAGCGGCTGAGGCACGGTATCCAAACTCATACGCAGGCGGGCGGAAGCGGTGTCGAGTAAATCCACTGCCTTGTCCGGCAGCTGGCGGCCGGTGAGATAGCGTCGTGACAGCGTCACGGCGGCGCGCACCGCATCATCCGTGATATGCACGCCGTGGTGGTCGGCATAGCGGGACTTCAGGCCGCGCAGCATCAGGCAGGCGGTGTCGTCGTCCGGCTCATCCACCTTGACCATCTGAAAGCGGCGCTCCAGCGCGGCGTCGCGCTCGAAGTACTGCTTGTATTCAGACCAGGTGGTGGCGGCGATGGTCCGCAGCTCGCCCCGGGCCAGCGCCGGCTTCAACAGGTTGGCGGCATCCGCGCCGCCCGCCTGATTACCCGCGCCGATGATCGTGTGCGCCTCGTCGATAAACAGCAGCACCGGCGAAGGCGACTGCTGTACCGCCTCAATGATATTTTTCAGCCGCTGCTCGAACTCGCCTTTGACCCCGGCGCCGGCCTGCAGCAGACCGAGGTCAAGGGTGCGCACCGACACCGGCTTCAGCGCGTCGGGGACGTTGCCTTCGGCAATGCGCAGCGCCAGGCCTTCCACCAGAGCGGTCTTGCCCACGCCCGGCTCACCGACGAGGATCGGGTTGTTTTTTCGCCGACGGGAGAGAATATCCACCATCTGGCGGATTTCCGTGTCGCGTCCGAACACCGGGTCAATCTGGCCGTCTCTGGCTTTGGCGGTGACGTCGAGAGTGAATTTGTCCAGCGCGTTCTGCAGCGCCGGGTTGAGCCCATCCGCATTCAGTTCGCTGCCCGCAGGACGCCCCACAAATTCCACGTCCCCGCCATGGGGCTGCGCCAGCGCCGCTTCCTGCTGCGCTGGCGGACGTTCGTCGGACTGGGCATCCAGCAAGGAGCGCAGGCGTTCCAGCTGACGCTGGCCCAGCGTTAACAGCGGCCACAGGCCATCGCACTGGATCAGATTCTGTTTTTCAACCAGCGCCATCAGCAGGTGAACACTGCGGATCTGCGCTTCGCCGCTGAGAGAGGCAATCAGCCAGGCCTCCTGCATCAGCCTCAGGGTATGGTCAGAGAGCTGGGGACGATGACGTACCGAGCGCGGCTGTTTATCCAGCCAGCTCAGCAGATCCTGCCACAGCGCATCCATATCCCATTCATAGCGCCGCGCCAGCACCGTCAGATCGCCTTCCCCCTGTTCCAGCAGCTTAAGCAGCCAGTGCTCGGGCAGGATCTCGGCATGCGCCCGGGTCTGGCACAGGGAGGCCGCCCCCTCCATTGCGCGGGCACAGCAGGGATTAAGACGGCGTAACAGGCTGGCTGGATTTTCCATGAGATCCTCTCTTATTGTTTCCGGACACGCTACCGCCCGTCGCTGTTCCTGAACAGGAACCCCAAGCGCACAAGGTCAGGCAGACAGATTGTGTTTTTCTTTGCTGAGACCCCGTATCTCAGGCGCTCAGCAAAAAACGGCGGGCAGAGAAACGCTGCCCGCATCAGGCGATCGCCCGCAATAATCCCCGGCCGCAGAGATAACGATGCGGCCGGGATGAGCGAACGTCGCCTGCGCGCCAGCGGCGCGAAATATGACGGGCAATTACGCGGTGGCGCGTTCGTTCCAGCTATCGGAGTGAATGATGTTGCCGTCTTTATAGGTCCAGGTGATCTTCTCGTAGCGCAGCTCAATCTGTTCCAGATGGTTGTGCTTCTCGTAGGCGGGGTTTTTGATGTCGTGCATCAGGGGATTCACTTTCACCACCTTGACGTTCTCAAGTTTGGTATTGAAATACTCCACTTCCTGGCCGGCATCGTTGATTCGGTACCACTTGAACTCGGCGGATTTCAGGGTCTGGCCGGTGGTCACCGCCTTGTACAGGTAGGGGCTGGAGGAGTCGATCTCCTTGGTGAACAGGAACGGCGTATGAATACGCGTGCCGGTCAGTTTGCCGGTGTTGTTATCGGTCGGGATGTACAGGTTATGCTCCTGAGCCACCACTTCGATACTGCCTTCACGATCCTGAACGTCGACAGACCCTTTAATGTCCGCGCCGCCGTCGTCTTTCAGCCAAAGATAAACAGGAATTGCCATGGAATTACTCTCCATTGTGTAGTGAAGCGCCATCATCCTGGGATGACGCAGAGGGTTGGTCCGGTAACCGGCAGGCGTCTACCTGCGGCACCAGACTGATTTCGACACGACGGTTCAGCGCACGGCCTTCCGGCGTATCGTTTGTTGCAATTGGTCGGCTTTCGCCATAGCCCTGAACGGCAAAGCAGCTGTCCGGCACGTCGCCGGTATCGCGCATCCAGTCGCGGACCGATTCCGCACGTTTCAGCGACAATAGCTGGTTGGCTTTTTCCTCACCCACGCTGTCGGTGTGGCCCGCCACCACAATCAGCCACCCGGGCCTGGCCTTAATGTCCATCAGCGAGCTGACCAGCCGCTTTGTCGAACCAGGCTTCAGTACCCATTTCCCGGTATCGAATAGCGACATGCTGTCAAGGCGGATGACGTTCGGCGCGACGCGCTGCACCGGCCTGGGCGGCGGTGGAGGCGGCACGTAACCGCGAATCGCCTCCAGCAACGGCAGGCGAATCTGCTCCCCGTGATACAAGCCCAGACTCTGGCGCAGCGGGACGCCGTTACGCGCCCAGCTATCAAGCAGCGCGGCATCTTCACGCAGCACCCTGACAGCGCTGGCTTTTGGTCGATAATCATCCATCGCAATCCGCTCATAACGGGCAATATCGACGCCCACGCGCTGCAGCAGTTGTCGATTGTTCCAGCCACTGCTGAGCAGCGCGGCGACAGCCGCGAGGGTGAAAATCGCGAGCGCCGCGCGCCAGGCCCAGCCTCGTGGCGTGAGTCCCCGTCCCGCCGGTAACTGCGGCAGGATGAATTCCGGCAAAGCTGAAGCGTCCCCGGTGTCGCTCTCATCTGGCTGCCAGCCAGCTACCCGCGTCAGGCCGCTATGTCGGGATAACCACGTCGTCCAGGCCGACGATGCCAGACTTCCGGGCAGCGAGGGCCCGAGGCCCCACAGCACGGCCGCAGGGGGCAGAGGTGGCAGGTCGGTATTCTCTTCCGTCAACACGGCATGGACGTGCTGTTCAAACCAGCCCATCAGGCTGTTCATCAGCACCTGCTGCTCCAGCGCGGCCGCCCCACCGGCGCTTACCCAGGCCGGTACGGAACAGGGGGCGCAGGAGGGCTGCCAGACTTTGACCGCTTCACCCGGTATCGCCGCCTGCCACAACAGGTCGCGACTCATCGCGCTGCCCACCTGCCCCTGCAGCGCCAGCGGTACGGCATACCCCGTCTGCTGACGCAGCTGGCTGAGTTGCCAGCGCAGGGCCAGCAGAGCGCTGGTCAGCGCATCGCTTTGCGCATGCCGCTGCGGGCAGACGCAGAGCAGCACCGACAGCTGAGGCCCCCATTCCGGCCGCTGGCTCAATACCTGGCGCGCGACCTGCTGCAGCTCCTCCGTCTTTTCCACGCGGATCCAGCAGCCCTGTTTGACGACTCGCACCGGTGACGCTGGCGGCCAGACACACGGCAGGTCGCCGCAAACGAGGACCACCGGCTGGCGATAAGCGCCCTCCGGGAGAGGGTCCAGGGTTGATGCGACGTTACGTCCGGTACGACGACTGGCGATGCGCCAGATCCCGATGATCAGGGCCAGCGTGACCAGCAGAATGAGCCACGCCCCCCAGCGGGGAACCGGCAAAAATAGCAGGCACACCAGCGCACTCAGCAGACTGGCCCACAGCGCCAGCCCACGCTGCTGCGGGGGGCTCATTTCACCTCCCCCGGTAACAAGGTCAGCAGCAGGTGATCGAGCCAGTGGTTGAGTCCCCACCACAGGGCGAGTACCACCACCACGCTCAGGCCAATACGTACCGGCCATGGGGCCAGCCAGCCGCTTATCCCCAGACCGGCGCGACTCTCTACCAGTACGGGAGCGGTAGCCGGGCGCTGAAAAGGAGGAACACGCTCACCGAGCGCGTTGACCAGCTTCAGGCGCTCGGGGTCGTGGAGGGAGCGAAAGCTGCCAATAAAACCCAGCAGCATCACCCGCTGAAAACAGGTGACCACGGCCAGGTTGGGCGCCGGCTCACGCAATACATCACGCATCCGCTCGCACAGGGTGTCGCCGGCGTCCATGGTGCCGAGGAAGTGCCCCTGCAGCGGAATGTCATACCACTGCAGGCAGGCCTCATCCTCCACGCCGCGACCTTTCACGGCTTCATCGAGCAGCGCGCACTGGGCGGTGAGAATATGCTGACAGCTGGCGTCATCAAGCCCGCTCGCCTTCAGCTCATGTTGCACGCGCTCGACATCAGCAATACAGCGCTGCCATAGCGTGTACCCTTCCTCATCGCGGAACTGCGGGCCGTGGCGCAGGCTGATAACCTGCAGCCAGGTGTTCTGCAGCAGCGCATCAATATCAATGGACGCGGCGTTGCCGCGTTTAGGCTCATTCACGTTCGTAGTACCGCAAAAAGTTCAAGTTCAGGCTCACCGAGCATCCCCGGGACGTAAAACATACAGGTGCCGCTCTGCAGCATTTCCGTCGCCAGAGGGTGGGACACATCGAGGCTGAAATACTGATTTTCCAGACGTAGCGGGATCGCCGCCGGCACATGACGCAATGGCGTGAGGGGCACCCCTGTCCGCGAGGAGTTGACGATGGCTTTGACATGATCCGGACTGCCCACTTTGCACTGGCGCGGAAACTGCTCCTGCAGTTGGGCGACCGGTACCGACGAACGAACCGACAGGTAGTAATCAGCCCCTTCCCGCAGCCGGGCATCGTGCAGACGCGCCTGCCAGAAGTGCAGCCGGACATCATGCTCCAGCGCAATCGCCACCACCCGCGATGGCAGGCTCGCCTCCAGCAGGTCGCTCAGTAAATCAAACAGCGGCGGAAAAACCGCGTTCAGCTGGTCATGCTGATAGAACGGGACGGCATTCGCCTGATGGGTGAGCGAAAAGGTCAGCAGGCTACCAGCCAGGCGCGCCAGCTCCGGGTAGAGGCGTTCCGGCGGGCTTTGCCGGTAACGCAGAAAGTACCCCAGCACCGGTTCGGCGCTGTTCAGCGCATTCAGCAACCAGAACAGAGAGACATCGGCTACGGCAAAATCAGCCATCCGTTCATTGCTTTCGCGACGCATGGCCATCAGGCGCGTCAGACGAGCCCGGAGCTGGATGAGCAGCTGTTCAAGCTGCGTCGCCAGCCAGCGGCTGCCCTGGATCTGCAGCAGCGGCGGGAGAAACGTCTCGTCGATAAGCCAGGCCCCCTGCGAGTCCCGCTGCAGGCGAACAAGCGGACAGGTCAGGTAATCGCTGTTGTCCTGGTGGGCGAAGCGGAGGGTCAGCTCCGGCTGTATGACGGCAATCTGCCGGGTATCATCCCCAAACTGGTTACGGACATCGCGCCAGCGCTGGCGGAAGCGCGCCGGCCTTTCGGCCACCTCCTCCGGCTTCAGACAGTTGCCGCCATTCGCCTGCATCAGGGGCAGCGCCAGCACGATCACCGCCTCGCCGGATGCGCCGTCCAGCGACAGCGCGGACGGCAGCGCATCGGCATTGTCCGTATCAATCATCGTGCCATCCTGGAACCGGACCTGCAGCCTGTGAGCCTGCAGGCGGCCCAGTTTGAGCATCTCTGGTTCGAAGGTCGCCTCAACCACTCCCCAGGGGTGGTTAAGACCCATCCGGGCAATCACTTCCGCAGTCCAGGCTGCATACGCAGCCTGCTGTTGAAAATGCTGAGGCGACACCATAATGCCCCGGCCCCACAACGGACGTTCCGTTTTCATCATCGTCCGAACCTACGCCTTCGCCTTTGGCATCTGGCTAACCAGCGACAGATTGACGTCCATCCCCTCGACCTGGAAGTGCGGCACCGCGTACAGCTTCACGCGGAAGAATCCCGGGTTATCCTCGATATCTTCCACCACCACGCTGGCATCGCGCAGCGGATGGGAGGCCTGCAGCTCGTCGCCGGGGTCGGTCATTTCGGTCACCAGGCTCCGCACCCAGGTGTTCAGCTCCAGCTCCAGCAGACGCCGGTCCTTGGTGGTGCCGATATTCTCGCGCTGGATCATCTTCAGGTAGTGCGCGATGCGCGACAGCAGGAAGATGTAAGGCAGACGCGCGTTGATACGGCTGTTGGCGGTGGCGTCGGCGGTATCGTACAGCGCCGGTTTCTGCGCGGAGTTGGCCGAGAAGAAGCAGGCGTAATCGCGATTTTTGTAGTACGACAGCGGGATAAAGCCCAGGCTGGCGAACTCAAACTCCCGCGTTTCCGGGATCATCACCTCGGAAGGAATTTTCACCTGGTTGCCGGTGCCCAGATCGTACAGATGGATGGGCAGATCTTTCACCGCGCCGCCGGCCTGCGGACCGCGAATTTGCACGCACCAGCCGTTATTGACAAAGCTCTTCACCATATTGGAAGCGAAGGAGAACGCCGCGCTGGTCCAGAGATACTTTTCGTGGTCCGGGCCCTTCACCTGCTCGACATAGTTGAAGCTGCGCACCGGCACGGTATCCGGGCCGTACGGCAGACGCCCCAGCACGCGCGGCATCACCAGGCCGATGTAGCGGGCATCGTCAGTTTCGCGAAACGCCTTCCAGCGGATATATTCCGCACGATCGAAGTAGTTGCCGATATCCTTAATGGCAGCCACCTCTTCCATGGTCTCTTTCAGGAAGAAGGCCGGGCCGACGGCGCCGATAAACGGCATATGGGCGGCGGCAGAGACGCGGGAGATATTGCGCAGCAGCGCCACATCCTGCGGGCTGGCGTCGAACTCATAGGCCGAGATCACCGAGCCGATCGGCTCGCCGCCGGGAGTGTCATACTCCGCGGTATAGGTGTGCCAGTAGAGGCCGCTCTGGATAAGCTCCGGCGCGTCCTCAAAGTCCTGGCGCAGATCGTCTTTGGCGACGTCGAGGATCTCCGTTTTGACGTTCTGCCGATAGTCGGTGTTGTCCACCAGCTGTTTGAGGCCGCGCCACAGGGATTCGACCTGCTGAAACTCCTGATGGTGCATCACCGCGTCCAGCTGACGGCTTATCTGGAAATCCAGCTCGGCGATATGGTGGTCGATCAGCGTTTTGTCGAGCTTTTCCACCCGCTGGCCGGACTGGCGGATGCGTTCCATAAACACCTGCATCGCCGCGGTGAGACGTTCCGCCGCCGGCGCCTCGGAGAGCGCGGCATCGTCCAGAAAGTCGTTGATATCCCCGAGGCGAGACGCCGGGGTGAGATTAATTTTTTCAAACAGCGAGGCGTAAACGCCCTCGCCCGCCCTGTTTTCCTGCAGCGTGGTTTGCCCCTGAACAGGGGCGTTTTCTGTGGTAACAGACATTAGCATTTTCCCGGTTAATCCATTAACAGACTTGCCCCGCACTTATTTCGGGGCAAGCGCACTCATTTCGTCGCGTAATTCCTGGGACAGCGCCGGATCTTTCAGGATTGCCTCAAGCTCTTTTCTGAAAGTGGCGTTATCGAGCAGATTGGATTTGAGATCGCGTAATAAATTACGCATCGCCAGCATGGCGCGGAGTTGCGGAATTTGCCGGGCAACCTGCTCCGGTTCAAAATCTTTGATGTCGGTAAAACGCAGTCTGACGTTCTCCTCTTCGCCATTGCCGGCCAGCGTATTCGGCACCGAGAGGTTAACTTCCGGGCTAAATTCCGAAAGTACGCTGTTAAAATTATTTTTATTGACGTTGATTTTTTCTCTTTCCGATAAAGGCCGGTTTTCCTTACCATGACTAAAATCGCCAATGGTAAGCAGTTTGAGCGGCAGTTCGACCTTCTTTTGCGCGCCGCCGGTATGAAGAGATAATTTGAGATTAATGCGCGCCCTGGGGACTTCATTCTGGAACGTATCAGCCATAGCAGTTCCTTTCCTTAAGGAATAATTATTGAAGATATATTGATATGAAACGTGACGATGATAAAGCAAAAATGGATTACCGATCAACTTAACCACCTAATAATTATATTTATTCATAAACACCCCCCTTTCACCACGAAAATAAAAGCACCATGAATATCAATATTTGAAATGTGTAACAACAGCCAATGATAAATTCAATAAATAATGCACCAAAGGAATGTTTGCAATGGATACTATAAGGCGTGCTAAAACATTAAGCGGATGAATAAAGGAAACCATAGAGACGACCGGGGCAATATAATTCGCTCATTATGCAAATTTAGCGTAACAACGCAATAAATTACTCAGAGGGATAATATCTGGCTTCCATCCGATTGCCCCTTCGCGGCGGACGCTTAATAGTGCAGGCGCGAAATCTAAACGGTAACAATATTCTTCTGCTCCCCTTACTCCCCACAAACCGATTTTTTGCGGATAACGAGCCACAGCGCGATGTCGGACAAAGTTGTCGTTAGCAAAAAAACATGAGCCCGGTTACAAGACGCACACGACACCGTCGTCGGCATCCTGAACGGTTCGCATT
>SKDZ01001001.1_pt1 | contig 11567 bp, 7 predicted proteins | sample 4826551 | NCBI WGS metagenome assembly SKDZ01 (sample SAMN11008822, study PRJNA524170) | human gut metagenome | biome: Human fecal sample; material: Feces; isolation source: fecal sample from pouch patient p12, p15 | host: Homo sapiens | place: Israel: Tel-Aviv | collected 2016-02-02 | reverse complement strand
GTCTTAATTTCTTGTTGCTGACCTAAAACGGTCTATTCCTAAACCGTTTTTGACACTTACTTCGTAAGTTTTATTTCCCGATTATAAAGGTTCCCCAAACCTTTATAACTCACCCCCGCATAGCTCGAAAGATTTGGGGAATCTTTCGAGGTGGGAAATAAAGTCAAGCGAAGCTTGATGTCAAGTAGGGTTGTAAAAGCTGATTTATCAGCGCATTAGAAACTACTCAACCACTGCGTATGCTCTTATTACAACTGCATAAGCAATGAGGCTTGCCCCGTCTCTACCACCTACTTAAAATAGGGTTGTTAAACTTGATAACCGTTTGGATTTTGGTTTTGCCATCTCCATGAATCACGCATCATGTCTTGCAATGTTTTTTGTGCTGTCCAGCCCAATTCTTCTTTAGCTTTGCTTGCGTCTGCGTAGCAAGTGGCGATATCGCCAGCGCGGCGATCTTTGATAATGTACGGAACGGATACATGATTGACTTCTTCGAACGCTTTCACCAAATCCAAGACGCTATAACCATGACCTGTTCCAAGATTATATACCGCTACTCCTTTGCTAGCAAGATTTTTCTTCAGCGCAGCAACATGACCTTTTGCCAAATCAACAACATGAATGTAATCACGCACACCAGTTCCGTCTGGTGTATCATAATCATTACCAAAAACGCTTAATTCTTTTAATTTACCGACAGCCACTTGGCTAATGTATGGCACTAAGTTATTTGGAATACCATTTGGGGCTTCACCGATTAATCCACTTTCGTGTGCTCCGATAGGATTGAAATAACGTAAATTAGTCACAGATAAATCTTTGTCTGCATAAGCCAGGTCAGTCAAAATTTGTTCAATCATTACTTTCGTATAACCATAAGGATTTGTGGCTGATGTTGGTAAATCCTCAGTCAGCGGTGATACATTATTCATGCCATAAACCGTTGCACTAGAGCTAAAAACAATATGATTGACATGGTAATTTTTCATCACTTCAAGTAACGTCAATGTCCCAGTCAGATTATTTTGATAATAACTTAACGGCTGCTCAACCGATTCTCCGACTGCCTTAAATGCTGCAAAATGAATCACAGCTTCAATGTCATTTTCATAAAAAACATTGTTTAAAAAGTTTTTATCTAAAATAGAACCTTTGTAAAACGGAATTTCCTGACCAATAATGACTTTCAAACGGTTTAGAACTTCTTGTGAACTATTTGAAAAATCATCGACAATAATCACATCATAACCTGCTGAAATGAGTTCAACTGCTGTATGACTACCAATAAAACCTGCTCCTCCTGTTAATAAAACGGACATTCTAGTTCCTCCTCTTTCCCTTTGACCATAAACTTTTAACCATGTATGCCTCATTTGGAGTATCTTGAAGCAATACATACCACATCATGTTTCGAAAACGAAGATTTTCTGTCGGGTGTTTATTCAGGTTAATCGTTCGCTATCCATATCAATTTCTCTTACTTTGTTTAATTTTGATTTTATAGTTTTTCTGTTGGTTCTTACTTAAACTTTGTCCACGAATTTGGATGTCGCATTAGGGGGCTTTCACCGTAGCCAAACTCTCCAGTCACAGATTCATTTTCATTTCCCACTTGCAACAAAGCCGAAATCTTATAGCATTCAACTCCTATTTTTTCATAATCATAAACGAATAAATTATTAACTATTAACTTCTGACTATAAATGACTGGTATTATCACTATCATTCTCACATGTAACGGTTAAATATATGGTCTGAACATCTTTATAATCTTCTATTCTATAAATCACATCATTATCCGTCAAATGATAACTCTCCTCTGTATGTGGTAGAATTTTTTAGAAAGACCAATAATCATTAAAAATACAGAGAACTCAATACCGAGATTTAAAAAAGACTGAACAATTTTCTTGCTCAGCCTTGACATAGATACGTTTATCCTGTATCATAAATTAAAGACTGAGTAAGAAGTAGGAACTCTTACTCAGTAGGACAGAAGGTGTTAGCGTACCTTTTACCTTTCTTTATTCGATTAAATTTAAATACATTATAACATACACACACTTACAATGCAAGCATTTTGCGCATAAAACCTTTTATAAAAAGACCTTTTTATAAAAGGTTTCAGATTGAAGACAAACTGGAATTTTAATCCAGTTTGTCTTTTATTTTACTATTGTTATCACAATTGGTCTTGATAGGATCACTTTTAGGCAAAATAAAAAGACTATTCCAGCCATTATCATACTATATTTCAAGCACGCTAAAGTAAGCCCAAGGGGTGCCTCCATTTTGGACTTTCCTCTTAATCTAGTGTAACGTAAGTTGTGATATTCTTTAGCTGTTCCAAACAAGCGCTCAATGATTTCTTTGCGCTGTTGATAACGTTCCTTCATCCCTCTTTGGTGTCGGATGTCTTCACAAACCTCTAAATCATCTTTCCATAGATGACGAGGGATTACTTTTTGATGGTTCTTTGATTGGGTACAAACCGATAATAAGGGACAAGTCTGGCATACAGCTGGATTACTTTTATACTCACGATAGCCATCTCGAGTAGTCGTTGAATAGGATAAGGGGTGATTTTCTGGACAGAGGTAAACATCATAGTACTCATCATACATAAATTCTTTTGACCGAAGCATATCCTTTTTACTACGAGGTCTCGTATAAGGAAAAACAGGTATGACATCTAGAGTTAATAAGTAATGCGCGATGCTTGGGGTTTTATAACCAGAATCAGCGATAAGATAGTGAGGATTCAATGCTTTAATCTTGTCAAAGAGTTCAGGAAATGCCTGACTATCATGGATGTTCCCAGCGTAGATACTGTAGCCGAGTGCCCACCCATACTTATCACAAGCCACTTGCGCATTATAAGCAAAAACTTGTTTATGTTCTCCCTTATGAAACCAACCACTATCAGGATCGGTCGTAGAGATTTTCTTACTTATGGGCTCTTTTTCTTTGGCGAGCCTTAAGGACTTTTTTCCTGTCTTTGGCAATTTCTTTTTTCAATTGGTCGCTCATAAATTTAGCTTGTGCATCTACTTCCTGATTGCTGTATTTGTGATTGTTCGCTGCTGCCTTGATATGAGTCCCATCCACAAAGATTTCAGTGGGGTCAATCAAACCAGCATTGAGGCAGAGCCCCAAGATATGAGCAAAAATTGCTTCAATGACTTGTTTATCCTGGAAACGACGACTGTAGTTCTTGCCGTATGTTGTGAAATGAGGCACCTTATCTTCTAAAGTCAACCCAAGAAACCAGCGGTAAGGCACATTGACTTCAATTTCTTTGATGGTTTGACGCATGGAACGAATACCAAAGAGACATTGAATCATTGGAATTTTGACTAACATGACTGGGTCTAAGCTAGGACGACCATTATCCGCACAATAACTGTCTTCAACCAATTGATAAATAAATGAGAAATCAACTGCACGATCAATTTGACGTAAGAGATGATCTTTAGGAACCAACTCATCTAGGCTGTAGAGCCCGACTTGATTTCGATTATAGTCAGGATTTTCTTTGTGGGACATAGCAATACCTCCCAGAACATCTTACCTTTATTATAACTCTAGACAAACAGAAAAGTCCTTAGAAAAGTGAATTTCTAAGGACTTTGTCTTCAATCTGAGAACAGATTGCTCTGTTCTCTTATTTTTACTATAATTACTAATTCTAAAAACTCTTACCACTTACCTCTCCTCTGTAGCAGTCGTTATTGACTGTGTAGTAGTGTCTATTGAATTGTCATCATTATTGGTAAAAAGCCCAAAAATCAAAACAAGCTCAGCGATCACCGCTAACAGTAAAAAGACTAATAAACAGCTTTTGTTATTTTTCGTAATTTCCCTTTCTAGTCAAAATAAGCATTTTTTGATTTAAAAAACTTGCCAAATAATGAAATGCACCGTCTTTTTCCGCTTCAATTATTGGATGCCGTCCTAAAATCTGATATAGCAAATTGCTACTAATGTTCTCTAAATCTAACCAAGCTATGATAAAGTAAAACATAGTTGCAACTAGGAAGCCAAATCCATAAAACAAAATACTTGTATATAAACTAGCAATCGTTGCTAAAATAGATGTCAAAGCAAAGACAATACTAGCACGATAACTACCTGATAGATTTCCAAAATAAATAGTAGACAAAGTGACTACATTGGCCATACCGTAAACAGCATATGCTACACATAAAATTCTAAAATAACCATTCATTGTCGTATTAAATCCCAAGGGTAAAACATTCAAAATCGTTATTCCAACAGAAATAGCTAGTAGCGTAACCATTAATTGAACCCAAACAGTTCGTTTCAAGCCTTTTTTCAAATTGTCAGTCATGTCCCTTTCTAATTTACGAATTTCTTGTAGCGTTACTCCGTTATTAAAACTCAAGTAATATTTACGATAACTATCAAAGAAATCGACCTCCATAGAAACAATAAAATGTGCTGTTGTTGCCAACATGGTCAAAGAAGCAATGAAGACTGTCAAATCATAATAAGGCGCAATATAGAAAAAACCACGAACCTGCTCACCAATTTGACTAAACCAAATCACAATAACATGCCCTAAGAGACCAATCTGTGTACATAAGCCAATGATAGCCAGTTCCCAATAATCATCAAAGCCATTCAAAAAATCAAACATATGGTGGTAGACTAGTTTGTTAGGAAATTGTTGATACAAAAGATTGGTTGCTAAAATAAAGAAACTTGCATAACCAAAGATTATTCCTGATAGACTAGCAACAACAACCGAGAAATCAATAAGTAAAAAAATCCCCGTCATCAGTAACGTCGTTACTACGGTCACAAGAAATGCCTTAAAAATTCCCCAATAATCTTTAATAATCGTCAAATAATTAATAATATTCCAAGATAACAATAGTTCACAAAATAAAAGCCATGCTAAAATACCATATAGCCATCCCAAATGTGAAAAAAGTAGAAAAATACCATACAAAATACCACCAATAGTAAGGGTGAAAATTTGACTCCCCCAATAACTTGTCAACACATGGCGAATATCTCGTGAATAAATCTTATCCGACAAGTACCGCGAAATCACCAAGGAAACAAATCCATTAATCAAAAGCGAACCAAGTAAACCATAAGTGATAATAGCAACTATCAAATTACGATCAGTGATTGTTACTTTCGCCAAATTTGACAAAATAAAGACCGTCAGCAGAACCAATTCACCCAGCAAAAGCGGTGCGACAGTAACAATCGAGGCATAAACAAAGGCTCGTGGTTTTGAGGTCAAACGTTTTTCTCTAACAACCTTATTAATGGCAAATCCAATTCCAGCCATCAAACCACCTCCAAATACAAATCACGATATTGCTGAATCATCATCTCATAGAGATAATAAGTTCTCGCACGTTTTTGAGCAATTTCACCCATTTTCAATCGCAACTGACGGGAACTGCACATTTTTTCCATGGCGTGTGTCAGACCTGTTCGATAAGTTGGCGGAATACAATAACCAGCAATACCGAGATAATCATCTTTATTTCCCTCCAACAATTCTCGGCAACAGCCAACATCAGTTGTCACACAAGGTCTCCTAGCTGCCATGGATTCAATAACAGACAATGGCTGTGCTTCTGAAATACTTGTTAAAATGGTAAAATCCAAATTTTCCATGTATTCAACCACATTAACTTGCCCCGTGAAAATCACATTTTTGATGCCTAGCCGACGAATCAATTGATGACATTCTCTGTTATACGTTTCATCATCAACAGCACCTAGAATATGCAATCGCGTGTTGGGATAATTGCGAGACAACTCATAAAAGACATAAAGCATTGTCTTAATGTCCTTGATTGGTGCGATACGAACAACCGCACCAATATCTATCCAACCATCCTCTTCTTTCAAAGGTATTGCCGAAAATCGGTCATAATGAATCCCATTTGAAATCACTCGACATTTTTCAATGTCACATCCAACCTCTTCTTGAATAAACTTCGCTTTGGTATAAAGACTCGTCACACACTCCGCTTTGTCATAGATAAGATTTGATAGCATATAGAAAAACTGAATCCATTGCCGTTTCATCGTTGGCAATACCCAATCTGACCGCAAAATTTCTTCCTCACGCTCTCGCGTGTAAATGCCGTGTTCTGTCAACAACAACGGTGCTTGGTGCTGATAACTTCCCAAAGAAGCCAGTAGCCCTGCATAACCTGTTGCAATAGAATGATAAACATCAGCTTTCGGCATATCTTGGGTCATCAGATAAAGAACCGTTAATAACATGGAACGTGTTGTGTGAAAGAGGTCTGCAAAAGCTTGGTTTTGATGCTTTTCCTCAACAATTTCCGTCAGTAATTCCAAAAACAGCCGACTTCTCAAAAAGCCACTTGGATTAACCTGACGCTGATTAAAAATGTCAAACAATACTTCCCAATCAGGAGATTGACAAGATAGCAAATCTTTCAATGCTTGTCTCTCCGTATCGTTAAAGATTTCTTTGAAATTAGAATTCCCAGAAACTTGGAAAGCATCATCCAGAAAAACTTCCTTGACCTCGACCACATTGTCAGCCAATTCATATTTGAAGTTACCACGACTTTCAGCATTTGCTCCAATGGTCACTAGAACAAATTCGTGCTCAGTCATCTCATTAATATAATTGTGCATCCACGATGAGACGCCACCATTGACGTAAGGGTAGCACCCTTCCAAAATTAAACAAATACGCAACTATTTTCCTTCCTAAACCTTTATTTCTTAGCAATGGCTACTGAACTTGAGGTTGCATGCAAAAGATAGAGATTTCCTGTCAAGTGTTCCAAACTGCCTCCCGTTATATCACCAGGTTTACCATTGTTAAACCGCACCATCAAATACGCCTCATCAACAAAATTACCAAGATTAAATTGATAAAAATCTTCTGCCTCTTCTTTTTCAACCGTAATACTTGAGAAACGTTGAATAGCGCCACCCATTTGTGATTCTGTCATATTTCGAATAGAGGGTGCTGTTTTGTACAGCCATGCCATTTGTTTAGACAGATTCTTATATAATTGAGCCCAACCCAATTTTGCTCCACGGTCAATATCCAAGGGATCGTCTGGGTGAATAAAGTGGTGACTAACATAATGCATATTTAACTCAGAAAGCATCGTCAATTTCGTGTAATCATCAATAATAGCTCCTGATGTTATCCGCGGTTCTTCAACAATACCGTCATCTGCGACTTCAAATTCTTGCTCATAGACAAAATCTTCTGAAAAATAACTACTGGCAATAACCTTAATATTTGGATAATCCTTTGCTAATAAAGCCCTACCTTCTGCTGATAAAATATTTGAAGGTGGAACATAAACCGAATGTTCACTCCTTGGAAACAAATTCTCCGTGAAATCCATTAATTCATCTAACGACTTTTCAATCGCTGTATCACTCGTCCACGTATTGTAAGAAAAGGCACCACCATAGTCAGTATCCGACAACATCAAGGGTTGATGATTATAACCGTGATAGCCTATTTCACCGCCCATTTGTAAAAGCTTATTACCAAAATAAATAAAACGCGAACTATCTGACTGACGCTCAGTGCTTCCTGTTGTGTCATCCTCATAATTTTCAATGATAACACCCGTATATTTAATACCGTATTTATCAGATAAACTAATCATATCAGGCCACCAAATATTCGTGTAAAAATCAGAAACTGTCATCTGATAATCACGTGTAATGTATTTTCCATCGCCACGTGGAACTGGTGATGGAAAATCATCCAAGGTAAAAGCAGCGGAATTAATTACTGGATATATCTCAACATCTCTCAATAACGAATAAGATGCCGAATAGAAACCACGCACTGCTTTTTCATAGATACCAAAATTATCAACAACCACATGACCATGTCCTAAATCATATTCCCAAACCAGAGGAATTTTACTATCGTCTCCTGTTGTCAAGTAAACCTCTGCATTATCATCAAGCTCAACTGCCCAAGCAGAATCAAAGGGCTTATCAATAGCATAATCCTGCCCCGCTCCCAACATAAAGCCATTTTTAATTGAAACTTCCTCAACTTTAGCATAGGTATCAGATGCATTTATAATACCTAGCTTATGCTCAATAGCAGATGTAACTTCATCTTTTTGTAGTGTCATCGCAAACATGACATCACCACCTGATTCAACCCATTCCATTAAGTGAAAAACAGTATCACCAAGTGGTCTTAAATCTGGTGTTAGAACAACAACCGTATCAAAATTTCTAAAATCAGGCACCATTTCATTGTCAACATCAATATAAGTCGTTGCAACCTTCATATCTTCAAAAATCTGCTTAAAATTATCAATAGCACTCTCAGAGGTCTCATTGCTTGAATCATAAATCAATAGATTTGTCGCTGAGACGTTAACCAAGGCTTCCGCCTTAGTTTGAACCTGATTATCAGATAGATAATAATCATCCTTATGACTATAATAATTAATCCCATTCTGTTCAACCAACAATCCTACCGATAATACTACAAGAATAAGAAAAACTGGAAGAATCATCGTAAATCTAAACGTTCTTTTTTTTAACATCTGTATTCCCTACACTTATTGCCAAAACGCCAATTTAGCTTTATTTTTAGCCGAAAAATAAACATGATGTTGCTCTAGTTCTTTCCAAAAACGCTTCAAATCAGAACTCGATTTTTTCAAAACAATCATATCAAGTTTCAACATCCAAATATCCTGATCATCTGGAAAAAGAGCAAAAAGCTTTGTTAATAAATTTTCTAATCTCACAAAATCATTCATACTCTGATAAATTTTAGCTAAAGTAAGCAAACGTGACTTTTCAACTGGAAAATTCCTTGCTAGCATCTCATTGATTTCTTCAATATAAATATGTTTTAACGTCAATCCATAGTGCCCCTCTGCTATTTCGCTATCAATATAACGCTCTAAAAAATTAGCATATTCACAATGCCTCTCTAATGAATTAGGTTCTTTTTGAACACGTTCTTCCAACTGACGTAAACGCTCATCATATTTTGCAGTCAATTCAGAAAGAATTGTTGTGGCATAATGAACCACTTCAACATCTTCGTTTAAACGTGCTTGATGGAGCAACGGCACAAATTGATCTGGCGACTCAAAAATAACATCAATAATCAATTCACGTTTAATCCCCGAATGATTAAGCAAAAGCGCCTCTTGGAAAGGAACAATATTTGTAATGTCAAGCATGACATTTTCCTTCACCTCCAATTGATTTTGCTCAGTTGTATCATCTATTAACCAAGGAATCACTTCATAAAAAGCTAACTCACCATCTACAAGTTGCGATTGTCTTTCCTTTAAAATATAAAGCACCAGTAAAATTCCGATGAATGGTAAAAAAATAATTAGTGAGTCAAAATAAAAACCAAGTTGAATGTTGTTTTTTCTTGCTATTAAGAAAAAACTAACAACAATGGCTAAATGGCATCCTAAAAACATAGCAAACAACATTAACTTCTCCTTCTCACGAAATCATTTGCTTAAACGCAATAGCTTCAACAGTCTCCTCAACATTATGTTCACCAACTACTTCAAAACCTAAATCAGACAACTTCTCATACCAGTCTGTTAGTGATTGCGTATATGTATTAATTAACAAACAAAGATGATTTTCAACTTGTCCTAAGCTATCAAAAAGTGATAATTTTTCTTGCAAGCTTTTCAACATTGTTGGAGGAATCTCCTCTACTAGAAGCCCTAAATTCAATACTTTCCACATGAAATAAGGCGAATCAACATCTTTTAACGCTAATAATTTTTGATAAAATGCTACTTCCTTTAAAACCTCATACTGAGAAACTGATGTTAATTTTTGACGAAGATGTTGATAACTTAGGCTTGCTAATCCGGTTAAAGACTTCAAAAGATTTTGATGATAAAGATTTAATTTATCTGTTGGTAAATGATCCAAGGCTAAATAATAACACAACTCACCATCTGCCAAAACTCCTGCCAAATACATCGGATAGTCGTCATGTAAATGCTGGTTCACCCAAACTGTATTATCAACTAACTGCTGACTAACTCCTGCTAACTGTTCTGCAGTTAAAATGAGATGTTTGGTATTTTGCACTGTTGTTAATTGCAACTTACTTTTCTGATTATTATCTACCTTACAAATCGCAATCTCATCTGTACCAAAAGCCTCACTAATATAATCCAATAACTTGACCATAAAAATTTCTAAATATGGTGTTTCCAAATTTTCTAAAAAGCGATAAATCCGACCATAACTATCTTGCCGTTCCAAAATCTGGTGCGTCAGCTCAACTTTCTCTGATAATAAATCTTCAGCAAATGATTGTTCACCAGATAACTGTTGTTTCAAATGATTAATTTCCGATGAAAGTCTAGATAAGTCAGACCTATCTTTCTCTTTAATATACCCACTCACCAAACCTGACACTATGTAGATTATATATGGAATCCAATTAGTCGGCTCAAAAAAGAGCGTTTGAAAATCAGCAAACCCCATCAGAATATTTTGAATAATCAGTCCGATTGATGCAAAAACGGCTGCCCATAGACCATAAAACAGTCCTAAACTAAGACCTGATATCACAATAGCAAACAAACGATAATCGACTGTTTGAAAATATATTTGGTCCCCAAATAAATAAGAAAATACCCCACTAACAATAAGTAACCCAAGCAAAACAACGACTCTGGCTGGTGTTCTATCTAATTTAGCAAATTCACGTAATTTATTCACTAATGATAATGATTGTAGCTCTGTGGCAAAACTTGGCAAATCATGAGTTGATAAATCCTCTAATAAAGAAACTTTTGGAAACCATCCATAGTCTTGTCTAAGATCAGAAGTCTGTGGCTTTAAAATAGACAACTGGGCTTCTTTAGAAAATACAACATTATGAATATTAAGTTCTCTAAAAAGTTGTTGAAAGCTCATATCAAAACTATCTGGGACTTCTATTCTTTCAAAGGCGTCAGTCCAATTATCAAAAATACGACGACACAAATCCAATAAATCTCTATTAAAAATATAATAAATTTTCTGATCTGGATGTATCATTATGTCATTGTCAGACGTTAAGATACTTCGTAAATAATCCGTTGAATTTGATAATTGATAAAGATAAAGAGATCGTAAAATTTTTATAGATAATTGCTGATTTTGTGAATAATGATAAAGCATTCGTTGATAAGCTGATAGCATTATGCTTCGATTACTTTCCTCTTGAAAACATAAATCAGGTCCCATTACGTACAAAAATTCTACCAAAAAATCCTTGCTTAAAGCATTGAGGATTTTTTTAATCTGTAAAAATTCACCATCAAGTTCTTTTAAAGGTTCTACGGATTCGGAAAGATATAGAATAGAGGTTATATGATAACCGGTTAACAGTTGTTCAATATCAATTTCTTCCTCCCAAGCAATCTTTCGAATTCTATTTTTACATTTTGATTGACTTAATTCCCCTAATACTACCACTTTTTCTTCAGGAAACATTTTTAACAAATCACTTTCTTCTAGTATTACAGTGTTTCCTGTTATTAAAACAGTCATTT
>SKDZ01001000.1_pt1 | contig 11584 bp, 7 predicted proteins | sample 4826551 | NCBI WGS metagenome assembly SKDZ01 (sample SAMN11008822, study PRJNA524170) | human gut metagenome | biome: Human fecal sample; material: Feces; isolation source: fecal sample from pouch patient p12, p15 | host: Homo sapiens | place: Israel: Tel-Aviv | collected 2016-02-02 | reverse complement strand
AAACTACTCTATATTGATTCCATACCTAATTCTTGCAGGAATTGGTATTGTGATGGTTTTTTCAACCACGGTTCCTGATCAGTTACAAAAAGGATTAAATCCTTATAAATTAGTAATTAACCAAACAGCATTCGAATTATTGAGTCTCATTATGATTGCAGTGATTTACCGTCTGAAACTTAGAGCCCTTAAGAATAGAAAAATGATAGGAACAATAATGGTTATTTTGATTCTGTCATTAATATTTTGTAGGATAATGCCTTCCAGTTTTGCTCTGACAGCACCCGTAAATGGAGCCAGAGGTTGGATTCATATTCCAGGAATCGGAACTGTGCAGCCAGCAGAATTTGCCAAAGTTTTTATTATCTGGTATTTAGCCTCAGTTTTTTCAACAAAACAAGAAGAAATTGAAAAACGTGATATAAATGAGATTTTTAAAGGAAAGACGCTCTTTCAAAAACTTTTTGGTGGTTGGCGATTACCCGTAGTTGCCATTTTATTGGTTGACCTTATCATGCCTGACCTAGGTAATACTTTGATTATTGCTGCAGTTGCTTTGATAATGATTGGAGCCAGCGGTATATCTTGGCGTTGGTATTCCGGCTATTCAAAATTAATTCTATCTTTGATGGCCATTTTCTTAGGATTTCTTTTCATTGTAGGTGGAAATATCATTCCAAGTTTCTTACCCATCACTTATATCAATAAACGATTTGAAGCTTTTGTTAATCCTTTTACAGACTTAGCCAATTCTGGACACCAGTTAGCTAATTCATACTATGCTATAGTTAATGGTGGTTGGACAGGGCGTGGTTTAGGAAATTCGATTCAAAAAAATGGTTTCTTACCAGAAGCTCAAACTGACTTTATCTTTCCAATTGTCGTGGAAGAATTAGGAATCATTGGCGGAATTATTATTCTAGCTATTCTCTTTTTCTTGATAAGCAGAATGTTAATTGTTGGAATTCGTGCTAAAAGTGCCTTTAACTCACTCATTATGATTGGGGTATCTGGTTTATTGTTAGTTCAAGTCTTTGTCAATGTGGGTGGAGCAATCGGAATTATTCCAGAAACAGGAGTAACCTTCCCCTTCCTATCACAAGGAGGGTCGTCCTTCCTTGTCTTATCGTTGGGAATTGCATTTGCATTAAATATTTCAGCTGATGAGAAACGAAGAGAAGTTTCTGAGCTCTCAAATCATTATAGTAGCAGTGTCCCAACTTATGAAAACGATTGACAATTGTCAGTCGTTTAAAAGTGTATAAAAGATTTTTATAATATATGAAAGAGTGAAAGGTAATGACCAATTACCTTTCCAAGCAAGCCTCATTAAGGAGTCAAAATGAAAAAACTACTCGTCGCCAATCGTGGAGAAATCGCCGTTCGTGTCTTTCGTGCCTGTAATGAACTCGGACTTTCTACTGTAGCCGTCTATGCAAGAGAAGATGAATATTCTGTTCATCGCTTTAAAGCAGATGAATCTTATCTAATCGGTCAAGGAAAAAAACCAATTGATGCCTATTTGGATATTGATGATATCATTCGTGTTGCCCTTGAATCAGGAGCAGATGCTATTCACCCAGGTTATGGCCTCTTATCTGAAAATCTCGAATTTGCTACCAAAGTTCGCGCAGCAGGTTTAGTTTTTGTGGGTCCTGAACTTCATCATTTGGATATTTTCGGTGATAAAATTAAAGCTAAAGCAGCTGCCGACGAAGCAAAAGTTCCAGGAATTCCCGGAACAAATGGAGCAGTAGATATCGACGGCGCTTTAGAATTTGCTAAAACTTACGGTTATCCAGTTATGATTAAGGCCGCTTTAGGCGGTGGTGGTCGCGGAATGCGAGTTGCGCGTAATGATGCTGAAATGCATGATGGTTATGCTAGAGCAAAATCAGAAGCAATTGGAGCTTTTGGTTCTGGCGAAATCTATGTTGAAAAATATATTGAAAATCCAAAACATATTGAAGTCCAAATTCTTGGAGATAGTCATGGAAATATTATTCACCTCCATGAGCGTGACTGTTCAGTACAACGACGTAATCAAAAAGTCATTGAAATTGCGCCAGCCGTGGGACTTTCACTGGACTTCCGTAACGAAATATGTGAAGCAGCAGTCAAACTTTGTAAAAATGTTGGCTATGTTAATGCTGGTACAGTTGAGTTTCTTGTTAAAGATGATAAATTTTATTTCATTGAAGTAAATCCACGTGTTCAAGTTGAACATACAATTACGGAACTTATCACAGGTGTAGATATTGTCCAAGCTCAAATTTTGATTGCTCAAGGTAAAGACTTACATAGAGAAATTGGACTTCCAGCACAGTCTGAAATTCCACTTTTGGGTTCAGCAATTCAATGTCGAATCACAACAGAAGATCCACAAAATGGATTCTTGCCAGACACAGGTAAAATTGATACTTACCGTTCACCAGGTGGTTTTGGTGTACGTTTAGATGTCGGAAATGCCTATGCTGGATATGAAGTAACTCCATATTTTGATTCACTTTTAGTAAAAGTTTGTACTTTTGCCAATGAATTTAGTGACACCGTAAGAAAAATGGACCGCGTTCTCCATGAATTCCGTATTCGTGGTGTCAAAACAAATATTCCTTTCTTGATTAATGTTATTGCTAATGAAAACTTCACAAGTGGTCAAGCAACAACAACCTTTATTGATAATACACCAAGTCTGTTCAACTTCCCACACTTACGTGACCGTGGAACAAAGACGCTGCATTATTTATCAATGATTACAGTCAATGGCTTCCCAGGGATTGAAAATACTGAAAAACGTCATTTTGAAGAACCACGTCAACCCCTTCTTAATCTTGAAAAGAAAAAGACAGCCAAAAATATCTTAGATGAACAAGGGGCTGATGCTGTTGTTGATTATGTTAAAAATACAAAAGAAGTATTATTAACAGATACAACTTTACGTGATGCTCACCAATCCTTGCTTGCTACTCGCTTACGTTTACAAGATATGAAAGGAATTGCCCAAGCGATTGACCAAGGGCTACCAGAACTTTTCTCAGCTGAGATGTGGGGTGGTGCAACCTTTGATGTGGCTTATCGTTTCTTGAATGAATCACCATGGTATCGTCTGCGTAAACTACGTAAACTCATGCCAAATACCATGTTCCAAATGCTCTTCCGTGGTTCAAATGCAGTTGGTTACCAAAACTATCCAGATAATGTGATTGAAGAATTTATCCGAGTAGCGGCGCATGAAGGTATCGATGTTTTCCGTATCTTTGATAGTCTTAACTGGTTACCCCAAATGGAAAAATCCATTCAAGCCGTTCGCGATAATGGAAAAATTGCAGAAGCAACAATTTGTTATACGGGAGATATCCTAGACCCAAGCCGACCAAAATATAATATTCAATACTATAAAGACTTAGCAAAAGAATTAGAAGCAACAGGTGCTCATATCTTGGCAGTTAAAGATATGGCAGGTTTATTGAAACCTCAAGCTGCTTATCGTTTGATTTCAGAATTAAAAGATACCGTTGATTTGCCAATTCATTTGCATACACACGATACTTCAGGAAATGGAATTATTACATATTCTGGTGCAACTCAAGCAGGTGTAGACATTATTGACGTAGCAACAGCGAGTCTTGCTGGCGGAACATCTCAACCATCAATGCAATCTATTTACTATGCACTTGAACATGGTCCTCGCCATGCTTCAATTAATGTAAAAAATGCTGAACAAATTGACCATTATTGGGAAGATGTTCGTAAATATTATGCACCATTTGAAGCGGGTATTACAAGTCCTCAGACAGAAGTTTACATGCATGAAATGCCTGGTGGTCAATACACTAACCTAAAATCTCAGGCAGCAGCAGTTGGTCTTGGACATCGTTTTGATGAAATCAAACAAATGTATCGTAAAGTTAACATGATGTTTGGAGATATTATTAAAGTAACTCCTTCTTCAAAAGTAGTTGGAGATATGGCTCTCTTTATGATTCAAAATGATTTAACAGAAGAAGATGTTTATGCGCGTGGTAACGAACTTAATTTCCCAGAATCTGTAGTATCATTCTTCCGTGGAGATTTAGGACAACCAGTGGGTGGCTTCCCAGAAGAATTACAAAAAATTATCGTGAAAGATAAAGCCGTAATTACTGACCGTCCAGGCTTACACGCAGAAAAAGTTGATTTTGAAACTGTTAAAGCAGACCTAGAACAAAAAATTGGCTATGAACCAGGAGATCACGAAGTTATCTCATATATCATGTATCCACAAGTTTTCCTTGATTATCAAAAAATGCAAAGAGAATTTGGAGCAGTTACACTACTTGACACTCCTACTTTCTTACATGGAATGCGTCTCAATGAAAAAATTGAAGTACAAATTGAAAAAGGTAAAACACTCAGCATTCGTTTAGATGAAATAGGAGAACCTGACCTAGCTGGAAATCGTGTTCTCTTCTTTAACCTAAATGGTCAACGTCGAGAAGTCGTAATTAATGACCAATCTGTACAAACTCAAGTTGTGGCTAAACGCAAAGCCGAAACAGGAAATCCAAACCAAATTGGAGCTACTATGCCAGGTTCTGTTCTTGAAATTTTAGTTAAAGCTGGTGACAAAGTTCAAAAAGGTCAAGCCTTGATGGTTACTGAAGCCATGAAAATGGAAACAACTATTGAAGCACCATTTGATGGCGAGATTGTTGACCTTCATGTGGTTAAAGGTGAGGCAATTCAAACTCAAGACTTGTTAATCGAAATTAATTAATATAAATTAAACCTACCTTTTGGGTAGGTTTTTTATTTTTCTTCAAAAAAATATTTGAATTTTCAGAAAATATATAATTTTCGGAATAAAAAGTGTATAATAATGAAATAGATGGAGGCGTTTATGAATTTATTGAGTAAAGAAGAAAAAATGATTAAAAATTCACAAATTCCTAGTGAATTTTACAAAAAGTACAACGTTAAAAAAGGTTTAAGAGACATTAATGGGAAAGGAGTTTTAGCGGGATTAACCAATATTTCGGCGATACATTCTTTCGATAAGGAAAGGAATCAAATTCCTGGTGTCTTAGAATATCGAGCCTATAATATTAAAGATATCGTTAGTGACTTGAGAAGTAAAAATCGTTTTGGCTTTGAAGAGATGACCTACCTTTTATTATTTGGAGAGTTACCTTCGGCAAAGGAACTTCAAGAATTTCAAATTCTGTTAGCTAGCAAAAGAACTTTACCCGAGTTTTTTGTTCGCGAAACAATACTGACCAATCCTTCAAGTGATGTAATGAATTCTATGAGTCGCTGCCTACTTGCACTTGCTAGTTACGATAAAAAAGCTTCGGATATTTCAATTGAGAATGTCTTAGAGCAGTCGCTAGCACTCATTGCAGATTTTCCTCTTCTTGCGATTTATAGTTATCAAGCTTATATTCATTATTTTAAGAAAGAAAGTCTTTATATTCATTTCCCAGACCCTGAATTGACAACGGCCGAAAATATTTTGCGTATGCTACGACCAGATTGTCATTATTCAGATATGGAAGCAAAAGTATTAGACATTGCTCTAATTCTACACATGGAACATGGCGGAGGGAATAATTCGACATTTACGACTCATGTGGTTACTTCCAGTGGAACAGATACTTATGCTACGATAGCTGCTGCTCTTTCGAGTTTAAAAGGACCAAAACATGGTGGAGCAAACATCAAAGCGGCAAAAATGCTAGAAAATATTAAAGAAAATATCTCTGATTACAATAATGATGAAGAAATAAAAAAATATCTTCATCAAATATTAAATAAAGAAGTTTTTGATAAGCAAGGATTGATTTATGGCATTGGCCATGCGATCTATAGTGTGAGTGATCCACGTTTTGAGGTTTTTAAATCCTATGTTGAAAGTCTAGCAAAAGAAAAAGGATTAGAAGAAGAATTTAAACTTTATGAAAAAGTTGCTTTCCTTGCTCCTAAAGTGATATCCGAAAATAGAAAAATTTATAAAACAATTTGTCCAAATGTTGACTTTTATTCAGGCTTTGTCTATAAAATACTGGAAATTCCAAAAGAATTATTTACCCCCTTATTTGCCATCGCTAGAATTGTAGGTTGGTTGGCTCATCGAATGGAAGAATTAATTAATATGAATAAAATCATAAGGCCTGCTTATGAGAGTATTTTAGAGTCTAAAGCTTATACAAGATTGGAGGAAAGATGAAAACTTTAAAAATTAATGATAAAGAGTCTCACTATTTTGATATTAGTGAGACTGAGAGAATTGAAGACTTTCCATATAGTTTAAGAGTTCTTTTGGAGAGTTTGATTAGGCAGAAAAATGATAAAAATATTGATCAAGCTTATATTCAAGCCATTAAAGATTATTTAAAAAGAGAAGTCGGTCAAGAAACCGTTTTTTTACCAAGTCGTGTGGTCCTTCAAGATTTTACAGGAGTTCCAGCCATTGTTGATTTGGCACCAATGCGTGATGCGATGCTTAAATTAGGAAAAAATCCTGAGTTAATTAACCCAGAAATTCCAGTAGATTTAGTTATTGACCATTCTGTTCAAGTAGATTTTCAAGGAAATGAACAAGCCTTCTTATTAAATTCAAAAAAAGAGTTTGAACGTAATCGTGAACGCTACGAATTTTTAAAATGGGCAGAGCAATCTTTTAATAATTTTAGAGTGGTTCCTCCAGCAACAGGTATCATTCATCAAGTTAATATTGAATATTTAAGCGAAGTAATTAGCGAAAAAGATGGGCTTTTATATCCAGATAGTGTTTTTGGTACAGATAGTCATACAACAATGATTAATGCTTTAGGCGTTCTGGGTTGGGGAGTCGGAGGGATTGAAGCTGAGGCTGTAATGTTAGGGGAGCCTAGCTCATTAACTGTTCCAGAAGTAGTAGGAGTAAGACTAATAGGAAAACTTGGAGTATTTGCAACCGCGACAGATTTAGCTTTAACAGTCACGAAAATTTTACGAGATGAAAAAGTGGTAGGGAAATTCGTTGAATTTTTTGGGGAAGGATTAAAAAATTTAAGTTTAGCCGATCGAGCAACAATTGCAAATATGGCTCCTGAGTATGGTGCCACCTGTGGATATTTTCCTATTGATAATGAAACATTGAAGTATCTTCGGGCGACAAATCGTTCTGAGGAAATAGTTGCGCGAGTAGAAGCATATGCAAAGGCAAATAAACTATTTTATGATGATAGTTACCAACCACACTATAGCAAAGTCATTGATATTAATTTAGAAAAAGTAGAAACACGACTATCAGGACCTTCACGCCCGCAAGATATGCTGGAATTAGGAGATTTATCTCATAATTTTGAAAAGTTCGTTGAACAACAAAAAAAATTGAAAGAAGAAGATGGGAAAATTGCTATTGCAGCTATTACGAGCTGTACCAATACGAGTAATCCCCATGTAATGATGATGGCAGGATTACTCGCAAAAAATGCAGTAGAACAAGGTCTTGAAGTTCCTAGCTGGGTCAAAACATCATTAGCTCCAGGTTCAAAGGTCGTTAGCTCTTACCTAGACAAGGCAGGTCTTCTTCCTTATCTTGAAACTTTAGGGTTTAATGTAATTGGATATGGTTGTACAACATGTATTGGTAATTCAGGACCACTTTTAAGAGAAATAGAAAAAGAAATTACTGACAAGGAACTAGTTGCAACCAGTGTTTTAAGTGGAAATAGAAATTTTGAAGGAAGAATTCATCCATTGGTAAAAGCAAATTATCTTGCAAGCCCCCCTTTAGTAGTTGCTTATGCACTAGCTGGTTCCGTTAGAAAAAATCTAACTAAAAATCCATTAGGTACGAATCTTAAAGGTGAAAAAGTATATCTGAAAGACATTTTACCTCCTTCTGATGAAGTGGACGATTTAGTTCAAAAGTATGTGACTAAAGATTTGTATGCCAAAACTTATGCAAAAATTTTTGATGAAAATACAATTTAGAACGATATTCAAACGAAAAAAAGTCAAGTCTACAATTGGAAAACTGACTCTACTTATATTTCTAATCCCCCTTATTTTGATGATATGACATTAGTAGCTACTAATAAAAATATCCTTTCAAGTTTGCAGGTTTTAGCAAAATTTGGAGATTCTATCACAACTGATCATATTAGTCCTGCGGGTAATATTCCGTTGAAGTCACCTGCTGGCGATTATTTAAGAAATTCAGGAATAACTTATAAAGACTTTAATAGTTTTGGTTCAAGACGAGGGAACGACAAAGTGATGACTCGAGGAACTTTTGCAAATATTCGTATCAAAAATCAACTTGTTGCACCACTTGAAGGCGGATATTCTAAATTTGATGATGAAATTTTACCCATATATGAGGTAGCACAAAAATATAAAGAAAAAGGAGTAGGCTTGATTGTTCTTGCTGGAAAAGATTACGGAATGGGTTCAAGTCGGGACTGGGCAGCTAAGGGAACAAAATTACTTGGAGTTAAGGCCGTAATTGCTGAAAGTTTTGAACGTATTCACCGGAGTAATCTTGTCATGATGGGGATTCTTCCTTTACAGTTTTTAGATGATCAAAATGCGAAAAGTCTTGGATTGACTGGAGATGAAGTTTTTTCTATCGATTTACCAGTTCATCCTAAAATTCATGAGAAAATCACAGTTCAGGCTGATGAGAAGAAGTTTCAAGTTCTCTTACGCTTTGATTCACAGGTAGATTTGGATTACTACACTAATGATGGAATCATGCCTTATGTGATTCGTAAAAAATAAAAATTAGGTGAAAATTATTATGAAAATTGAAATGAAGAACGGGAAATTAATTGTACCAGATTATCCAACAATTGGTTACATAAGAGGAGATGGTGTTGGTGAGGACATTTTTCCACAAGCAAAGCGTGTTTTTGATGCTGCTGTTCTAAAAATCTTTGGCGAAAAAAAGAAAATAGATTGGCAAAAATTATTGGCAGGCGGAGAAGCTTTCGCAAGTAGGGGTGAATATCTTCCTGATGAAACACTTGAGCAGATTAAAGAAAATATGATCGCAATTAAGGGACCGTTAATGACTCCAGTTGGTTAGAGTTTTCGTTCTATTAATGTCACTTTGAGACAAAAGCTAGATTTGTATGCTTGCGTAAGACCTGTAGAATACTTTACAGGGATAAAATCTCCTATAAGAGCACCAGAGAAAGTCAATATGACAATTTTTAGGGAAAATACAGAGGATATTTATGCAGGAATTGAATTTTCTTCTTCGTCAAAAGAATCTAAAAAGTTAATAAATTTTTTGGAAAGAGAGCTGTCTGTCCATTCGATTCGCTTTGCAGAAACTTCTGCGATTGGAATCAAACCCGTTAGCCCTGATGGAAGCAAACGTCTGGTTAGCGCAGCCTTTGATTATGCTATAAAGATGAATAAGAAGCGCGTGACATTTGTTCATAAGGGAAATATCATGAAATTTACAGAAGGAGGATTTAGAAAATGGGGCTATGAGGTAGCTAAAAATTATCCAACTTTTACAAAACTAGAACACGATAAGATAAAAGAAGAAAAAGGCACTGAACAGGCTGAAAAAGAGAAAAATATTGCACTAAAATCAGGTAAAATTTATGTTGATGATGTGATTGCTGATAATTTTCTTCAACAGATTATCCTTAATCCTGATAATTTTGAGGTTGTTGCCACTCTTAATTTAAATGGGGATTATATTTCTGATGCCCTTGCTGCCCAAGTTGGAGGTATTGGAATCGCACCTGGAGCAAATATTAACTATGAAAGTGGCCATGCTATTTTTGAAGCAACTCATGGAACAGCTCCGGATATCGCTGGTTTGAATCTTGCCAATCCCTCTAGCCTTTTATTATCAGGAGTCATGATGTTTGAATATATTGGATGGCAAGATGTGGCAAATATTATTAGAAGAGCTTTAGTTTCTACTTTTAAACTAAAAAAATACACTTCTGATTTAGGTGGGAATCTTTCAACATCTTCTTTTGGAGATCTTCTTATAGCTTATATTGAGAATGATTAAATAAAAAAAGCCCTAGCTTTACTAGGACTTTATTGCTTATTATTTTAATGAATTATTTTCCATAATTTCATCAATGAAACCATATTCTAAAGTTTCTTTGGCATCCATCCAATGGTCACGTTCAGCATCTTTGTGAATTTGTTCAAGTGAGCGATTAGAATTATCAGCAAGGATTTGTTCCAAACGTTTACGTGTTTTCAAAAGTTGTTCGGCGACGATTGCCATATCAGTTTGTTGAGTACCTTGACCTGCACCACCCATTGGTTGGTGAATGAGGTATTCAGCATTTGGTAACATGAATCGTTTACCCTTAGTACCGCTTGAGGCGATGATTGTTCCCATAGAAGCAGCCATTCCCATAACGATAGTTTGGACATCCGATTTGATAAAGTTCATTGTATCCACGATAGCGAGCCCAGCTGATACAGAACCACCAGGGGTGTTTACATAGAGATAAATGTCTTTAGTATTATCTTGTGCATCCAAGAAAAGAAGTTGGGCAATGATAGAATTTGCCATACCATCTTCAACAGGTCCTGTCAGCATGATAATACGGTCTTTTAAAAGTCGTGAATAAATATCATAAGCACGTTCACCACGGCTTGATTGTTCAATAACGGTAGGTACTAAATAACCCATAGAATGAATCTCCTTTATAAATAAGATATGGACTCAATTTAGGAATAAATTAAGTTCAATTGTTTATTTTTCTATATTATAACTCATTGGTCAAAAAAGGTCAAAGAAAATTGTTTTTTTTAGCAACTTTTACTAAAATTATTAAAAAAAGAGTTTAAACTTTCTTAACGCTTTCAAATTTGTTATAATTATGGCATGAATACAGAACTTATTATTGCGATGATTTTTGGCCTGATTATCGGCGCATGGCTGATGATTGCAGGCATCTACATTTACAAAATTTATGATGAAAATCGTTATAAGAAACGATTAACAATTGAAAAATTACTTCGTGAAATTGAAGTTCGTAACACACTTAATCAAAAAGTGATTGAAATTCTTAATCGTCCAATTACTGGTAATGATAAGGAATTGATTAATCCTCAGAGTGATGTAAAAGTCCCTTTTTATGATTATAATTTTTTGAAGAACTATACCTCAATGTATAATTTATACATTCCAACTTATTTTTTGAATACATTTTTCAAAAAGCTCTCTCATCATTTAGCAGTATTTGATGATGAACAAGATTTGAAAAATGGGGGATACATTTTCAAAGAATCTCGTACAATTTTCGAGAATTTTTCTGTCGAAATTACAGATGATATTGAAGCCAAAAAACGAGAGTTACAGAAGGCAAAAAATGTTTATCCTTCAATGTTGAAAAAGCAACATTATAATATTTAAGATGATAAAAAATCCACTATTTTAGGTGACTTTTTTTACTTTTGCTGTTTGAAAAAATTTGTGAAAAAACTTTGAAAAGGTCTTTTTTTAAGTCTATAAATATGGTATAATTGTACAATCATTGATGTTTAATACTATTAGATAAATAAATATACACGAAGGAGAGACGATGATCACAATCTATACAGCACCCTCTTGTACGAGCTGTAAAAA
>SKDZ01000998.1_pt1 | contig 11617 bp, 7 predicted proteins | sample 4826551 | NCBI WGS metagenome assembly SKDZ01 (sample SAMN11008822, study PRJNA524170) | human gut metagenome | biome: Human fecal sample; material: Feces; isolation source: fecal sample from pouch patient p12, p15 | host: Homo sapiens | place: Israel: Tel-Aviv | collected 2016-02-02 | reverse complement strand
CTCTTAATGAACGCCCAGTAGATGAAAAGAATACTACAAAATCATTTTCATCAAATTTAATATTTGGATCATAAGCATGATATTGAACCACATTTTTACCTAATGTAATTAAATCAGTTTGAAATTCAACAGCAATACTAGTTGGAAACAGTCCTCCAACAATAATTACTCGATCAGCATCATATATATCATGGCATATAGAAACAATATTATCCATAAAAATATCATAATCATTTACTTCAATCAATCTGAATAAATCACGATAGCTCATACTTAATAATCTTGCTCGAATTTGGTCATTACGTAAAATATCATCAGCTACCAGCTTACGATGAAAGTCCTCATAGTTATCAAAACCAAGATAATTTAAAAATCCTAGGATCGTTCGTGGATCAAGATCACTTTCTTTACAAACTTGTGCAAATGTATATTCAATCATTCGATGATAATTTGCAATTACAAAAGTACAAAATTGATAGTAACCGTCATAAAATAAAGTGCCATTTAAATACTTAATAATTCTTGATAACAATACATCACCCATAACACAATTCTCCCTTCAAGCAAATATTTACTTTTCTACACTTATACTATAACAATCTTTGTTGTCAGGCGATATTAAAAAAGAAACATTGAAAATATTTTTTCAATGTTTCTTTTCTTTCTCTTAAAAAGTATATTGTAGATCCTGCTAATCCTAATTATTCCACAGATGCGGATGGGGTATTGTTTGATAAAAATAAGACGACATTATTGGCTTATCCTCCGGCTCGCGAAGGAGTATACACTATTCCGAATACTGTGACCAAAATAGGGAAGCAGGCTTTCATGCGTGCAAAGCTTACTACGTTGACGATACCGACAAGTGTTTTTGAAATAGGGGCTGACGCTTTGAGGGAAACCAAATTGAATAAGGTTACGTTTGAAGAGCCTTCGAAAGTTGTAGACATGCATGATAGGCAGTTCCTATGGTGTTATGAACTAAAAACGATAACGCTACCGAAGTCGCTGAAAATTTTAGGTAATACATTTAATGGATGCAAGAATTTGGAAATTGTGAATGCCCCTGACGGCTCACAACTTGAACAAATATATAGCAACGCCTTTGTCGGATGCGACAACTTGACGAACTTTAATTTTCTGGGCAGCAGTAAGTTGAAGACCATTGGAGGCGATGCTTTTGCCAATTTGCCCAAACTGAAAGAATTCAACTTTCCGGCCACAGTAACCAATATCGGCGCTAACGCCTTTGGCAACACTCCTTCTATGGAGAAAGTGACTTTCGACGATAACAGCACGGTGATCTCTTTCGGTGAGGGAGCATTCTCGAACAGCGGAATCAAGAGCATCAAGATACCGGCGAGTGTGAAATCCATCAATAAAGACGCTTTCAAGAACTGCAACGTGTTGGAGCGTGTGGATGTTCCTGCAGGCTGCACGAGCATTCATCCCGAAGCCTTCAAGTTTGACACGAAGTTGGCAAATATCAATGTAGATGCTGCCAACCCGAAATATTCCAGTGTGCAGGGCATCCTGCTGAACAAGAGCAAGAATGAGTTGCTCATCTTCCCTCCGGGCAAGGCTCGCACCGACTTCACGCTGCTGCCGCCATCCATCACCAAGATAGGCGACTACGCTTTCTATGAGGGCAGTGCGAACTTCACCAACATTGTCATTCCGGCTAAGGTGAACACTATTGGCATACGTGCCTTCGGACTGAATCCGGCCTTGAAGACAGTGACGCTGCTCTGCGACAAGATGATACCGTCAAGCAAGATAAACCAAGGCACCAACACGATGTCGTTTGATGACGGCACTGTGGCTTCCGACAACGCTTCACAGCATATCACCGTCTATGTGCGCAAGAGCCTGTTGGCACAGTATCAGGCAGACCCGTTCTGGAAAAAGTTCACCCTGAAACCCTCGTTCACCGTCAATGCCGAGGGCACAACAAGCTCTACTGACGAATACATTCCCACTTCTGGCAATACGGTGGACTTCCTCTCTACCACAGCAGACGTTCAGACTTTTGTCTTGCCCAAGGAAGTGGTCTATAACAACCAGACTTATAAGGTGGGACTCATCGGTGACTATGCTTTTGAGAATGCCAACCCGAACATGAAGGAAGTGGTCGTGAAAGCTGATGTAGACTATATCGGTGCAATGGCTTTTGTGACGAAGACGAAGCGCGTGGCTGCCACCAATACCATCAGTCCCGAGAGCACATCCATCAAGCAAGTGGTCTTCACCGGAAACACTCCCGCCACAGAGCTTTCCAAGACTTACTTCTCACTCGATGCTCCGTTCAGCGAATTCTTCCGCGGTGCAACCGGTGTGGGCGCGTGCGAGCAGAATATCTACGTGAAGAAGTCAAAGCTCGATACCTATAAGGGTGTATGGACTGACTATGCCTCTGCCTTGGACTATAAGATTGTCGGCGACGGTGCGAAAGATTTCAAGGTGGCCACGAAATATGGCACGTTTGCCCGTGAGTTTGATGTAGACTTCTCCGACTATCAAGCCACCAAGATAGCTGCTTTTGTGGCAGGGACGGCCATTCTCAAGGGCGGCGGCGACTACGGCACAAGCACCTATCATGTACACATGACGAGTATCGACGAGAATGGCGGTGTGAACGGCAACTATGGTTATGTACCGGCCGGCACGGGTGTGCTGCTGAAGGTGCTCGGTCAAGAGGCCGCTACGCCTTCCGACTTCTACTATACCATCGGTGAACAGGATGACCGGACTTTCAGCATCGCCGACAACAAGATGGCCGGTGTAACCATCAACAGCCGGTCTGTTGCCGCATCGCCCACCTCGCCCGTCTATGTGATGCAGGGAGGGGTGTTCCTGCCGGCAAAAACGACCATTGCGAATTTCCCCGTCCACAAGGCGTATGCCAATTTGGGCACATTGCCTGCCGGTGCAAAGGTGATGTTTACCTTTGACGATGGCACGATCACGGCTATTGACGGTGTTGCCGCCGATGAGGCTGTAGATCGCGATGCCTACTACAATCTCCAGGGCCAGCGCGTGGAAAGACCGCAGAAGGGCGTGTACATCCACGGAGGAAAGAAAGTAATCATCAAATAATGTGGAAACCATGGAAAAGAAACTATATATTCAGCCGGTTACCGAAGTGGTGACGGCGAAAAGTGAAGACCTGATGATTAGTGCCAGTCCGGGTGTTGGTGACAAGGACTACGACACCAATCGTCCGATAGATAGCAAGGCGGGCGACTTCTTCGACAGTGAAGGCTCAGACGAATTGCCACATTATAATCTGTGGGATGAGTAAAGTCGCTACGCCTGATAGGTAGAAAGCAGAAAGGGGGCTCTGCTGAAGCCCCCGATCTGTAGGGGTAGACATCTTTTGTGCCATGCCCCGGAAAAGTGAAATAGTATGATGTTTTCTGCCCTCCTCCTTTGGAGAGGAGTTGGCTGCAAAGAAATACCAAAGTGTTACGAGAGACAATGCTGCACGCGATGTGTCGTGTGTCTTTGCTTTGAGTATATTTTAACACTCTCTTCCCGTCCTTGCCGGAAAGCGTTCTGGCCGGGACGGGTCTTTTTTATTTGTCTGCATCATTTTCATGATCTGCAAGATAATTTTTTGGATTATTTCTTTTGATTATTCTTCTTTCTTATTATTTTTGCAGAAAACTTTGTTTATACGTGATGAGTTTCTTTAAAAACTATCTATCTCTTGTGCCGGGCATCCTGATAATGTTCAGTCTGACTGCTTGTAACCGTCACAATAAAACCTTGCAGCGTATTGATGAATACTCGTTTAACCCGAAACAGGCAGAGGTGGTGAACCGCATGGTGGACAGTGTTTTTGCCCACGGTAGTCCGTCGGAAGAAGAGGCAGGACAGCTCTTACTCTCTAAAACTAAAGCACAGTTCTTTATGGCTTATTCCAATGCGAATTTCCCGAAAGGACTTGATTCGACCATCACCACAGCCGTGAATTTGTTGGAAAAACACGACAGCAAGAAACTTGTTGATGCCTACTATTGGCAGGGGATGGTGTTCAATCTCGGTTATGGGAAACCGGTGGAGGCTATGGTGGCACTGGAGAAGGCTCGGCTGATATTGCCCGATGACGATTCTGAATTTGAAGCAAGGCTTTATCAGCAGTTGGGGTCGGTTTATGAATTGTTGGGCAACCTTGACATGGCCATCAACTATATGCACCGTGTCGTCGCTCTTATGAACCAACGAAAAGATGATGTGGGATGTATTGTTTCCAATTACAATATTTACACGCTTTACCGGCAAGAAGGTCAGAATGATAGTGCCGACTACTATATGCAAAAGGTCATACGCGACCGTGTAAAGTTCAAAGACAATCGGTTTGATCTCTTCAATGAGGGTGTTGGGAAATACTATTTTGAACATCACGATCTGAAGCGGGCCAAATACTATTTTGAGAATACACCTTTGGCAGACGGACGACTGCCGGAAGCTCTGCTCGGACTTGCCCGTGTCGCACGGATGGAATCTCGGGGGCAGGACGCGCTGCGGTATCTCCAGCGGTCGAAGGTGTTGGCTGATTCTTTGTTTCTGGATGGGAAAAGCTATCGTGCCATCATGCCCCAATATCTTAATAGCCTCGCACGCTATTATAGCGATTCCGGTGATGGGGAAAAAGAACTCGCCACCCGGCGCAGGGCCGATTCGCTGGAAGTGGTCGTGAGACGGCAAAATACACAGCAACTCAACAGAGCAGTCGTCATGGAGCGCGAATACCTTGTCCAACAGCTCGAATTGCAGCACCGCAAGCAGTCGCGTACTACTTTGGCACTTATTGCTGTAGTCGTTCTGGCGACGGCGACTTTCGTGTTTTCTATGGCCAGAAAATATATCCGTGCATCGCGCCAGCGGTTGGGGCGGATGCAGCAGAAGACCTATCGGCAGGCACATGAGATAGGCAAGCTCAAAGGACAGGTGAAGGAGATTTCCCAAAATCAGATAGATAAGGTTGTTGAAGGGAAGTCTGCTTTTGAAGTCATTGCAGCCGGTAGCACCACGATGAAGGGATGGAGCAGGGCCGAACTCGATAAGTATATCGCCTACGCTCGTTTTGTAGATTCCGATTACTTTGCAGAGCTTGATGAGAGACTTGCTGCCAAGCCCACCATTTTCTTCTACCTTAACAAGAAAGGGTATTCTGATAGTGAGATAGCACACATTATGGGCGTCTCCAATGGTAGCATCCGTACGATGCGCTACAATATCCGAAAGCAGGTGAAAGATTCAGGTGTGAACTAAATGTCTGTCTTGGCAAACAGTGCACATTTCTAAATGAGCGTATTGAGGGAAGTCAAACGGCATTCCATTTTCTACAGAAGAAAACAGCAAAGTCTGTATTTTTCCACCGGCAAACAGAGTGGGGGGATGGAACTTGTAGGGTAGGTGTTATATGTTCAACTTCCGCTGAATCACCTTGCTCAAGGCTTCCACTTTGCGGCTTTGCCGATGCAGGTCATCTCTCACAGCATTGATGTCATTGAAGAAACTGGCGAAAGCCGTCTGGATGGCGTTGGGCCGTCTCATGCTCTTGTCGGCAAAGGGGTTTACGACGATGCGGATACCTTTCTCCTCAAGATGGACATTGATGTCTTCACCCGTCATCACAGGGTCGCCGTCGTAGTGTATTACGCCCGGTTTGCTGCGGTGTATGTGCAGTTCTTTGCACTTGAAGGTCTTGATTTTGGAGTTCTTGTCAAGTGTCTTGTTGAACATGTCAAAACTCACCTGCGGTGCCTCTATCACGTCAAACGGTTCCATGATGATTACATCTATCAGTCCGTCGCTCATCGAGGCTTGTGGAGCGATATAGGCATTGTTACCATACTGTGAGGCGTTGGCACATGAAATGAGGAAAGCTTTGTATTGTCTGGATCCCGTTTCGTCCTCAATGGTGTAGGTTTCGGGCCGGTATTTGAGACATTCGCGCAGGATGTTCTCGGCGTAGGAGATGGGGCCGCGCTTGCCGCTCTCGGCAAACTTCATGCTCACGAAAGCATCAAATCCCATGCCGCACGTGCAGAAGAAAGGGTAGCCGTTGATGACTCCATAGTCGAGGGCATGGATTTCGCAGGCATTAAGCACCTTGATGCACTTCTTGATGTTCATCGGCAGAATGAGATGGCGTGCCAATCCGTTGCCCGATCCGCATGGAATGATGCCCAAAGCCGTGCGTGAGTGTACGATGCCTCGTGCCACCTCGTTCACGGTTCCGTCACCGCCAATGGCCACCACAATGTCGGTGTTGTCGTTTTTGGCCCTTTCAGCCAGCTCAGTTGCATGTCCGGCCCTTTCGGTCATCACCAAATCGTAGTCGAAAAGACCGGTGTCGAGCGTGGAAGCTATCTGTTCCGGGATTCCCGCCTTGCTTGACGTTCCCGAAATAGGGTTCATGATGAAAAGCACTTTCTTCTTCATGGGAGGACTCAATGATTGTTTTGCAAATTTAATCATTTTCGTTTGGATAATGATTGTTATCGTATAAAAAAAGCAAGTGGAGGGAAGTTTCTGTGAAAAAAAATATGTTTTATAACTTCTTTTTTGTATCTTTGCAGCCAAATTCAAGGTAAACAAATAAAAGTACACCTATTAATAATGGGACAGTTACAAGACAGATATAAGAATTACCGGGAGCCGCAGAAATTTATGGAAGCCGGTGTGTATCCCTATTTCCGTGCCATCACGAGCAAGCAGGGGACGGAAGTGGAAATGGAAGGACACAGGGTTCTCATGTTCGGCTCTAACGCCTATACCGGCCTGACCGGCGACGAAAGAGTGATTGCGGCCGCTCATAAAGCACTTGACAAATATGGTTCGGGATGTGCTGGAAGCCGTTTCCTCAATGGCACGTTGGACATCCACGTGCAGCTGGAAAAGGAACTTGCCGAATTTGAGGGCAAGGATGAAGCGCTCTGTTTCTCAACGGGTTTCTCCGTCAACCAGGGAGTTTTGGCCATGGTGGTGGGGAAGGGTGACTATATCATCTGTGACGACCGCGACCATGCAAGTATCGTTGATGGCCGGCGACTCTCTTTTGCCCGCCAGTTGCACTATAAGCACAACGACATGGAAGACTTGGAGCGTGTGCTTGAAGGACTTCCCCGTGAGGCAGTGAAACTGATTGTCGTCGACGGCGTGTTCTCTATGGAGGGCGATCTGGCCAAACTGCCTGAAATTGTGGCCCTCAAACATAAGTATAACTGTTCGATCATGGTTGATGAAGCCCATGGTATCGGTGTGTTCGGCAGACAAGGGCGTGGCGTATGCGACCACTTCGGACTCACCGACGAGGTAGACCTCATTATGGGTACATTCTCCAAGAGTCTTGCCTCTATCGGTGGTTTCATTGCCGGTGACAAGGATACAATCAATTATCTGCGCCACACTTGCCGTACTTACATCTTCAGTGCCAGTGACACACCGGCCGCTACGGCTGCCGCTATGGAGGCTTTGCATATCATACAGCAGGAACCTGAACGCCTTGAGCATCTGTGGGCTGTGACGCGCTATGCGCTGAAACGTTTCCGCGAAGAGGGTTTCGAGATTGGCGATACGGAGAGTCCGATTATCCCACTCTATGTGCATGATGTGGACAAGACATTTATGGTGACGAAGCTCGCTTTCGAAAACGGAGTGTTCATCAATCCTGTCATACCTCCGGCTTGTGCTCCTCAAGACACGCTCGTGCGTTTCGCCCTTATGGCCACGCATACAGAAGAGCAAGTGGAACATGGAGTGCAGGTGCTCAAGAAGATATTTGTAGATTTGGGTATCATCAAATAGTGGTGACCTGCTTCTGCTATGGCGTATGACATGCATGATGACGTAACAGACAAAGTAGGGAAGATATTATTCCAACGATAAACAGCAACACCGCCAATCCGAGAGAGATTGGCGGTGTTGCTGTTTTATTTTGATGCAGCAAACTCTGCTTTTCGTGGGGTGTCGTAATCTAACCTAAATATTTCATCAGTATTTTTACATTGCCTGATTCGCGCAATTTGGTGATGCTCTTTTCGCGGATTTGTCTCACTCGTTCACGGGTGAGTCCAAGTTGGTCACCTATTTCTTCGAGCCCTTTCTCCTGACAGCCGATGCCGAAGCATTCGCGGATAATGATTTGTTCGCGCTCTTTCAGTACACGGTCGAGCACACTGTTCAGTTCCATGGCCATGCTGTCATGATCCACCTGCCGGTCGGTGCGACTGTCGTCACTGCCGGCCATCACATCTACCATCGAATTGTCTTCCCCCTCTTGAAATGGTGCATCAATGCTCACGTGATGGCCGTCAGCCATCATACTTTGCTGTATCTTTTCTTCGTCGATATGTGTGCGGTCACTCAGCTCTTGTACGCTTGGCCGACGGTGATGCTCCTGTTCGAAGCGGTTTATCTCGTGATTCACCTTATTGAGTGATCCTACTTGATTGAGAGGCAACCGCACAATGCGACTCTGTTCGGCGATGGCTTGCAGAATACTCTGTCTAATCCACCACACGGCGTAGGAAATGAACTTGAAACCGCGGGTCTCATCAAATTTCTCGGCAGCTTTTATCAATCCAATGTTGCCTTCGTCGATGAGGTCGGTGAGCGTGAGGCCTTGATGCTGATATTGCTTGGCCACCGACACCACAAAGCGCAGATTGGCCGTCACCAGCTTTTCTTTCGCGCGTTCGGCATCTCGCCCCCCACGTTTGATAGCTTGAGCCAGTTCTATTTCTTCCTCGATGGTAACCATAGGCGCACGACCTATCTCCACCAGATACTTGTCCAATGCCTCACTTGCCCGGTTGGTGATACTCTTCTGTATCTTCAGTTGTCTCATACGTCGTCAGCCCGATGTTTATATGATAAGTGATTGATTATCAGCTTCCTAAAATGAAATAATGAGGAAGCACTGCAAATATAGTAAAAATAAGGACACGTTGTTCGTGTTTAACAATAATTATAGTTAAACTTGCTTAAAACAAAAAGCGATGGTACATGTAATTCGATTGCTTGTACCATCGCCTTTGTCATTGGGTAGAGCGGGTGAACGTATTAAATTCGGCTTCGTAGCCGTTGAATACATTTACATCCACTTCGCCGTGTATGCCCCTTACGCGACCATCCGGACTGAGTTGCCAGAAGCGCATACGCACATCTGGCTTGTATTCCCCATAGCGGGCTATCCACACCTCATAGTCTCTTTTCACGTCGGGTGCCAAATCAAGGTAGCGGTTCACAAACATCTGACTGATGTAGAGGATGGGGCGCACGCCCGTTTTCCGCTTCACAACTTTCAGCCAAGCTCTCACTTCCCGCCAAAGCACGGCTGCTCCTCCCATCCCCTTGATTTGCCTTGGCGAAGGTTCTACATCAAGCACCGGTGGGAGGTCGCCTTTTCTTATCCGTGCATGGCGGAGGAAAAAGGCGGCTTGTGCCGCTCCTCCCGTTCGGATGGAAAAGAAATGATAGGCGCCGACATGCAGACCGGAAGCACGGGCGGCCCTATGGTCGGCCGCATAGTATTTATTGTGGACAGTGGTTCCCTCCGTACACTTGATGTAGCAGAAGCTCACACGGTAGTTTACCCCTCCCTTGGTGCGTTTGCGGCTGATGCCTCCCAAGTGAGTGATGCACAGTTTGTCCCAGTGTATGGGGTAGCGTTTGCGCCCTTTCTCGTGTTGATATTTGGATATGTCGATGCCATAGATGCGCTCCGAGGTGTGGAGCACCCTCTCCCCACGGAACAGGTCGTTGCGCCATTCGCCCACCCGCATGGCTTGGGTGTTGCTCAGTCTGAATCCGAAGCCGTTTCGTCGGCCTGCTTTCCAATGCCCTTCAAAATAGGTTCCGTCATTGCCTATGTGTGCTCCGTGTCCTTCTGGTCGAAAGAGCTTGTCCACACTGCCTATGTAGACACCTGCCGAATCCGGACGGTGGCGCCATGTGATGGGCCGTCTGATGTTGTGTCCGGCAAGTCGGGCTATGTGGGCAGCGACACTTTTAGGATAACTGGTCACCCCGTCGGGTTTCTGCCGGCTTTCTGTCTGCAAAATCAGGCAATGGTCATCCCGCAGTGTGTCTGTCACCGTGCAGGTCTCCCACTTTTCAGTTGTCTTCTTGCCGGGAAGCGCCACCCGATAGTCGGTGTGGTAGGTGATGGCCACTCGGTCGGTTGGTTTCACACATTGCAAGGTGTCGAGCAGGTGTCGCAACGAGTCGAGCCGCTTGCGTTCTTGGAAAGAAAAGCGGGAAATGGTCTCGTAACCCTCATCGATAACCGAGTGTACGCGTCGGTAGTAGGCCAATTCATCTACCTTGAAGCTAAGATGCCTGATGTCTTTTTTCAGCGAATCGATTTTCTGTGCGAGCACCTCTCTTATATCGCGCCCTGCGTATCGGTGGGCATTCAGGCTGTCATCGACTGAGACAGTGAGCCGCCCCTCACAAGAGGGGACAAGTGCCAGCCGGTCGGTCCATACGGCGGCAAGCCTACTGTGGTCGGTTCCGAAGTGCAGCAGGGGCTGTCCGTCCACTTCCAGTTGGTAGTAGCCGGTGCGCATCACCTGTGTCATGGCCCTTTGAATGCCGGCTTTAGAAGCTGTGTGGCAGTAAAGTGCCCAACCGATAAGTCCCGCCACCGTGACGGCTGCCACTATGGCAAGGGCCGTTCGTGCGGGGCGGGAACGATGTGTGTTGAATGGTCGAATCATTCAGTCGTTAAATCTTGTCGAGCGCTTGTCTAAGGTCATTGATAATGTCGTCGATGTCTTCGAGACCTACCGATAGTCGGATAAGGTCGGGTGCGATGCCGGCTTGGCGCAGTTGTTCTTCGCTCAACTGCCGGTGGGTGTGGCTGGCGGGGTGGAGCACGCAGGTGCGTGCATCGGCCACGTGAGTCACAATATTAATCATCTCCAACGAGTCCATAAACCGGATGGCCGTCTCGCGGTCGCCTTTCAGTCCGAAGGCCATCACGCCACACGACCCTTGGGGAAGATATTTTTGGGCACGGGCATGGTTGGCGTCACCTTCCAGACCACTGTAGTGTACCCATGCCACCCGCGGGTCGGCTGCCAGAAACTCGGCCACGGCCTGTGCATTCTCGCAGTGCCGGGCCATGCGCAGGTGGAGTGTCTGCAAACCGAGGTTGAGGATAAATGAATTCATGGGAGCGGGAATAGACCCCAAGTCGCGCATGAGTTGTGCCACGAGTTTGGTGATGTACCCCAATTTCCCGAAGTTTTTGACGTATGTGAGTCCGTGGTAGCTCTCGTCCGGAGTGCAGAGTCCGGGATATTTGTCCGCATGGGCCATCCAGTCGAACTTACCGCTGTCCACCACCACACCGCCCACTTGTGAGGCCGTGCCGTCCATATACTTGGTGGTGCTGTGGGTCACGATGTCGGCTCCCCATTCAAAGGGGCGGCAGTTGATGGGGGTGGCAAAGGTGTTGTCCACGATGAGGGGTACGCCATTGCGGTGGGCAATGTGTGCAAACTTCTCGATGTCGAGCACCGCACAACCGGGATTGGAGATTGTTTCACCGAATAGGGCGTAGGTCTTGGGGCGGAAGGCACGCTGTATTTCCTCCTCG
>SKDZ01000985.1_pt1 | contig 11708 bp, 11 predicted proteins | sample 4826551 | NCBI WGS metagenome assembly SKDZ01 (sample SAMN11008822, study PRJNA524170) | human gut metagenome | biome: Human fecal sample; material: Feces; isolation source: fecal sample from pouch patient p12, p15 | host: Homo sapiens | place: Israel: Tel-Aviv | collected 2016-02-02 | reverse complement strand
ATCGAACAATTTTATAACAATTATAATCCTCATTCCGCCAACAATGGTTTAACTCCAAATCAGAAAGAAGAAAATTATTTTAAGAAAATATAGCTCATTTTGTGTCTAAATATTTGACATTAGTCCAGCCAAAAAATCACTCGTAATCTTGTGCTCTCCCTCAAAAGTATGGATACAGGCAAAAATATGAAGCGCAATCGTAAAGCGACTTGATATTTGCATTTTTTTCTCCTTCGTCTCTCATTTTACCTTAAGTATAAATGTCCTTTTTCAGAAAGTCAATTATAATAACTAAGCAAATGAATTACGGGCACTTCTTTCCAAAATAAGTTATAATTAAATTATCAGAAAAGAAAGGGGTATTGAATATGTTTTCTGAAAACTTTTCGAAAAAATTACGTAACAACGTCGGAATTAATGGTCTTATCTCCACACTTATTGGATTACTCATCTTGTTTTGGCCTGGGCGTACAGCACAAGTTGGGACAGTTTTGATTGGGATTTCCTTTATTTTAATCGGGATTTCTTATCTTGTTTCTATCTTTGCCTTGATGAATGAAAATCCATGGTCACGCTTTGGGCACCTTCTTTTAGGTACGGTCTACTTGGTTGCGGGAATTTTCTCTTTGATTAACTTGGCAGCTGCAACAGCTACTTTGTTCATTATTATTGGTATTTTAGTTGGTTTCACATGGATTACTGAAGGATTTGTTTCCTTTGGATTCGTTCCATATTCTCCATCTAAGCCTTGGACAATTCTTTCAGGGCTCCTCAGTGTCATTGCGGGCTTCATGCTCTTACTCACACCTTTGTGGGGTGCTATGGCTCTTTGGACCCTTCTCGGTGTAGTTGTACTCATCCTGGGTATTTTCAAATTAATTCGTTACTTTACTTGGTAACCCTTGTAAGTGGTAAATAAAAAAGAGTTCCCTAAGGAACTCTTTTTTAGATTTTCACTTTTTTAGATTTACGGTTCATAAGCATTGATAACACCCCCGTACCAAACAAGATAATCGCAGAGATATAGTAAGGGAAGAAATGATTGATATCAAACATCACTCCAGCAGCCAATGGACCTAAAATATTACCAAAACTTGTAAAGGTTGAATTCAATCCATTAATTGCTCCTTGTTGATCACCTGCGTGTTTTGACAAATAAGTTGTTACTGCCGGTCTAAATAAATCAAAGGCGAGGAAGACAACAAATGTAGAAATAGCAACGGTGATGCGGTTACCTGTGAAGGCAATAATAGCAATAAAGAGTGCACTTGCAAAGAAAGTCAAATGAATCAAATGCATTTCACCAATCTTTCCAACAATCCAGTCGAACAGGAAGAGTTGGAAGAAAAGGGCAATAATACCACTTACTGTAATTACAAGAGCAATTTCACTTGTAGTAAAGCCAAAATTGATTGTCGCCATGATGCTATAAATAGATTCGAAGACTTGCAGGCCAAACGAAGAAATTAAAATAACGACAAACAGTGATGTGAACATTGGATTTTTGAGAATATCCAAGAAAGATGCTTTTGGAGTGTCTGGATTAATATCCATTGTTTTTTCTGGCTCTTTTAACACAGTCATACTCAAAATAAATCCGATAAATGCTAAAAGTGCAGCCACAAAAAAAGGAACCCGTATACCAAAAGTTGCTAAAAATCCTCCGACACCAGGACCGATGATAAAGCCACCACTAATTGCGGCAGAGACTTTACCCATGGCTTTGGCACGTTCGCCTAAGGTTGTCAGATCCGCAACATATGCTGTAACAGAAGGCATCAATAAAGCTGCTGCAATACCACCCAAAGCGCGTGAAACGTAAAAAAGAGCTTTTACTTGTGCCAAACCAAATAAAAGTTCAGAAAAAGCGAAAATAATCATACCCAAAGCGATGAGTTTTTTTCGTCCCACTTTATCCGATAAATGCCCAGCTATTGGTGAGGCAATCAGTTGGGCAATAGCAAAAATCGATATCATCATTCCCATTGTTGTTCCCGAAAAATGCATTTGCTCTTTCAGTTGTGGCAAAACAGGAATAACGAGACCTACACCTAAGAACACAAGCAATAAGTTTGAAATTGCTAGGTTAATCATCCATTGTTTGTTTTTCATAACTCTACCCCAATACCCGATAAAAAGACAGATTCAAAAATTTGAAACCGCCTTTTTATCCTATTCTATTTGTTAAGTCTATTCTATCATATTCTGCACAAAAATAAAAAAGTATAAATTTATTATCAACTTTTTCGTATCAAATGTTCCTAAATACCGTACAATAAATAAAATCTCTCTTATAACAAGAGGGATTTATTAGATAAATATTTCTGGAAATAGGAAGCACAGAACATCCATGGTAACTCGACGGCCTTTTCCCTTAAGAGGATAAAGATGGAAAAGCATAGCAGGATTAAAGTTAGCTTCAATAATACTGTACTTTTCACCCGACATATCATTGTAGTCTTCAATCAATATATCCACTCCAGTAATCTTGACTTGCAGAGCTTCGGCAGCTTTTTCAGCAATGTTCTTATAGATTTCAGGCATCTCATCCGTGACATCGATAGAGTCTCCACCTGTCGACACATTAGAATTTTCTCGGAGGTTTACCTTTACGTCTTTTTCAGGTATACTCTGTTCCGTATAACCTTGGATGTCCAGCATAAGTTTTTCGGTGGCAGTAATCTGGATTTTTTCCAAGGGGAAACGATGATCCTGACCGCGTAACGGACTCTCATTTTTCTGTGCAACCAGTTGGCTGATCGTGGACACTCCATCACCGATAACATGTGCGGCATCGCGGCGAAGAACAGCCCTCGTCTTGCCATCCAGCACAAAGAAACGGTATTCGGTACCAGAAACAAATCGTTCAACAAGAACTTCTTTATCTTCTTGGAAAGCAATTTCTAGCGCTTTATAAAACTGTTCTTGAGTCGCAGGTTGCTTAAATATAGAAATTCCTAAGCCATAATTTGTTGATTTAGGCTTGACAACAATTGCGGCCGCTTCAAAAAGTGGAAAGGCAGCCTGTGCAGTTGCTAAATTGCTAAATTCTTGCCCTTGCGGGGTTTTTAAATGTGCTCGACCGAGCAGCTTTTTCGTGACCACTTTATTTTCCATAATGGCATAAGCGACCATGGAATCTTTCGAAGTCATATTCCCTTTTTCGATAATTTCTGTATGAGATTTATAACTTAAAGCAATCATCTGGTCTTGTGCATCTAAAACTTCAACTTTTAAGCCTTTTTGAATGGCATCAAAAAGTAAATTTTGCGTCGAAAGTTCCAGATGAGTGAAACCTGCCAACTGAAATGGACGTTTATAGGATTGTTGACGATATTGCCGAGACAAGTCTAAGGCAAATGTTTTGTTTTGACGGTAAGCCAAATCCATCTTTCCAGCCATTGTTGTTTCAGGCTTTTCCAACATTTGAGCAAATTTATCAATAAGTGCCAAATCATCTTTGGAAAAGTCTAAGTTTTGGGCGAAAGTACGCATCTGAGCGAAAAAGAGCTTGCCTTCATTAAAATAAGCTGTTTTTTCTAAAGAGTTTTCTAAAGCAACTGCATCATTTATTTCATAACCTAATCGCTGAGCAGCCTCTGGTGCCCCTTCTTCCTCTTTGTATATCAGATAAAGAGCAAAAAGGTGAATAAACCGAGCGGTATCCTCATCCATCCCTACACGCACAAAGGGGTTCAAGTCAAAATTGCGAAATTCAACATACTGAACACCGACGTCAAGCAACTCTTCTGCACGCTTTCCACCACGTAAGCGTACAGGAGAATAAAATTCCTTCATTTCAGAAAGTGCCCCTGTTTTAACATAAGTATGCAAGTCTTCATAATATTGTTCGAGATTTCGATAACTTACAAAAATATCAGACGTGTTCCGATAACCAAATTTTGAATTTCTAATAGAACGTACTGGTTCCTTTGGTTTTTCTGATTTATCAGTGAAAAAGCCAGCATTAGCTCGCGGAGAACCTCCTAAACAATAAGTAATGAGCCACATATAACGCAAATATTGTCGTGAGAGCTTCATGTAAATTTCAGATTTGAAAGTTTGAAAGTCTACCATTTGCTGTTGCTTCCACATTGCTTGCAGCAAATCTTTGCCAAACTCAAAGTTATAGTGAATGCCTGACACCATTTGCTTTCTTTTGCCATATTTTTCTGCTAATCCTTCACGATAAAGGACATCTTCTTTTTTTTCTAGATTGGCAAGACGGATATCTGACTCGTTTTCCGGCAGAGCAGGGGGCATGGATTGGGACCAGAGAAGTTCTCCTTGCTCAAGAGAGCGAATCATCACATCATGAAGTGCTTCCATAAATTGCAAAGCATGTTTTGATTCTTCAAAAACAGGCGTAATAGCTTCCAGCTGTGTTTCTGAAAAATCTGTTTGAAGATAGGGGTGGAAATTTCGGGAACCAAGAGCTGATGGATGATTTAATCCACTTAAATGTCCCACCGAATCAACACGGTGTCCTTCCCTTTCTAAACCAAAACGTGCTTGAAAAAGATAAGGTCTTACTTGTGAGCTTGAGAGTATTTTATAATAAGCAATCGTCATTTTTATTTCCAGATTTCTATTTTTTCTCGAATTGATTTTTTTGAAACTTTTACTGCTATTATATCACGTAAGTACTTACCCCTCATCAAAATAAAAATGGGACTTTGTATTTATTCTACTTTTTCCTTTTCTAACTGGATGTTAGCCTTAATCTGAACATTACCTTGTAATGCTCTAGAAATCATACAAGAACTTTCAGCATATTGAGCCAGACGATAAGCCTTATCGTAATCTGCATGCTCATCTATTTTCAAATATAGGTTATGTATAATCTTTTCGTAGGTAAAAACTCCTTTTTCAATATTCACTGTAGCTTCAGATTCAACCTTAAAATCAAGCACTGTAATTTCATTGCGTTCAAGTAAAGCTGCCAATGTAATCGTATAGCAAGTACTCGCAGCGCCTAAAAGCATTTCATCTGGATTAGTTCCCACACCTGGACCATCCATCACAGATGGAATCGAAATTTCCTCTTGTAAAGCGCCTGTCTCCAGTTTTCCGACAGCATTACGTCCACCTTGCCAATTAATTTGCGATGTAAAGATATGTTTTACCATTTTCTCTCTCCTCTATCTTATTCTTTTGCTCTTTTTGATCATACCAAAAATTTGTAAACATAAAAAGCTTCTGAATTTTTAAAATTTGCTAAAATAAAAATATACAGAAAGGAAGGGTTTGCAAAAACCCATATTATATATAAATGAATAAAAAATTAGTTTTAGGTCTAGCCTTATTTTCTCTCACTTCTTTTGGGGTTTTGACCGCTTGCAGCAAAAAAGAAAACGTTAAGCCTGAGCCCAAAGAAATTATCGTAGCTACAAATGCGAACTCAAAACCGAATACCTATATGGAAGACGATAAGTTGACTGGTTACGATGTTGAGCTTGCACGTGCTGTTTTCAAAGAGCTCCCTGAGTATAAATTAAAATTTCAAGTGATTGATTTTAATTCCGTACTTTCTGGCATTGATAATGGACGTTTCCAAATGGCCGCAAATGCTCTTTCTTGGACACCCGAGCGTTCAGAAAAATACAACTACTCACTTCCTCTATCCAATTCCGCAACATCAGTAGCAGTTAAACCTGACTTGCAAGTCAAATCATTAAATGATTTAGCGGGTAAAACAACCGAGGTTCTATCTGGTGTGCAAGTTGCAACAATGCTTGAAAACTGGAACAAGGAAAACTCTGATAAAGCAATGAATTTAAAGTACATGGATGCCAGCTATCCGTTGACATCTTATGTTGCTGATGTCGACTCAGGCAAGAGTGACTTTGTGATTTACGATCAAATATCACTTACACAAATCATCCAACAACACGCTTATGACTTAAAGGTCGAGCCGATTGATTTAGGCGAGACAGATAAACACACAGGATTTAGCTATTTCATTTTTGGTAAGGAAAAAGAAGACAAAGATCTCCAACAAAAAGTCGACAAGGCCTTGGTAAAACTTCAAAAGAATGGCACAATGACAAAGCTTTCTGAAAAATACCTCGGTGGCGATTTCACTCCTAGAGAGGAAGATATGAAAGATGGTAAAGATTAAAGACGCTACATATTGGGCAGAAAAAGTACGTTCTGGCCAGATCAGTAATGCTGAATTACTCAAAAATACTCAAAAAAAACTTGAAGAACTCAACCCACAATACAATGCTGTCGTTACTTACGACATGAATCAGGCTCAATCTGATCTCCCAAAAACACAGCACGGGTATTTCGCAGGTATCCCTTTCCCATTAAAAATGTTAGGGCAAGATCATACAGGCCTTCCGTCAACTTCGAGTTCAAAATTGTTTGAGGACAGCATTGCCCACTCCGACGATAACTTTGTTAGAGCCGCTCTTGAAGCTGGTTTAACGCCTTTTGGACAAACAAATTCTCCCGAATTTGGTTTTAAAAACATTACGGACTCAGCTCTTTATGGGGACACACGTAATGTTTGGAATACCGCTTATTACTCTGGTGGGTCTTCTGGTGGTGCTGCTTCTGCTGTAGCGTCTGGTATATTCCCCATGGCTGGCGCCTCTGACGGTGGCGGCTCTATACGTATTCCTGCTTCTTTTTCAGGTCTTATTGGTTTAAAAATGACCCGAGGTCTTATGCCACAGGGCCCAGGAAACTACCGAGGTTGGCAAGGTGCAGCAACTACTGGAGCTTTAACTGTTTCTGTACGTGATACAGCAAGTTTTGTGGCCGAAATGCAACTTAAACAAGAAGCCGATCCCTATCAAACAGAGTTATTAGATAAGAAGACACTGCATCATCTCACGGAACCAGACAAAGCTTTAAACATTGCTTATTCCTTTGAATCACCGGTATCTGGAATAACGCTTTCGGAGACTTCTAAGGCCGCCCTTCAAAAAGCCGTGGATTTTCTCAAAGCTCAAGGTCATCAACTGACAGAGGTTGCTTTTCCTTTTGATGCTCGCCCTTTGATTCAAACATATTATCAAATGAATGCTGCTGAAACATATGCTATGCTTAAGCCTTGGGAAATTGCTAATGACCGCAAGATAATTAACAGTGATGTAGAGCCACTAACCTATGCCTTGTTAGAAGCTGGTCGCAATGCAGATGCTGCTTCTTATATTCAAGCTTTGAATCAGTGGGACAGCGCTTGTGCCACATTGGATGAAGAAATTTTTAAAAATTTTGACCTCTTCTTAACGCCGACAACAGCCAAAACAGCGCCCAAAATTGACGAAGAACTCATCCATCCTAATATTACGGAAAAAATGAAACACATGGAGTTATATGACTTCTCAGAGCAAATCGAAACAATAGAGCAAGCATTTGAAAATTCCTTAGCTTTCACACCCTACAACTTTATCAGTAACCTCACCGGACAGCCTGCCTTGTCACTTCCAATCTACTTGGAAGAGGAGACACATTTACCACAAGGCATCCAACTCTGGGGCAAGAAAAACTCGGAAGTACTGCTGCTCAGTTTAGCTTTACAATTTGAAAATAATGACCAGTTCATCTTACCTGAGTTTTATAACAACTGATTGAAAATCAAAAAAAGAACCAAAATATGGTTCTTTTTTATTTCCAAGTCATTAAAAACTCTTTTTCATTATTATCTTCATCTAATCCTTCAGACACTATTTTAAAACCTTCTCTTTGATAGAAACGAAGAGCGCCTTCATTTTTCTGGTAAACTTTTAAAGAGAGTGTTGGACTTGAAGCTTTGATATGCTCTAAAAGTGCTTTACCGATACCTTTAGACTGCTTACTGTTGCTCACAAAAACACCTGCAATATATTGGTCAATCAAACCAACAAAAGCAATAATCTTTTGGTTTTCTTCGTAAACATATATGTCAGCATCTTTCATGGCTTCTTCAACAGCTGCAGCTTGCTTCAACCAGTACTCACGCTTGATGAACCGATGATTAGCAATATTAACTCTCAGCCACAGCTCTACAACTTTTTGTAAATCTTCAGGATTCATTTTTCTGATCATGCTTTTTCTCCCTATATTTCATCTTAACACAATTTATTTATCTTTCAATAAAAAAAGTGGCTCAATGCTGTGTTTGGTCACTTTTTTGGCGATAGATGGTTTAATTTTTATTAACATAATTTTCAATCTGCTTATCTGGAATTATCCAGGGAATCATACTCAAAATTGTTGCTACTAAAGAAATCTGAGCCACAGGCAATAAAGCTGTCAGCAAAATACCCACCATTAAAATGAGGATAGAAAAGCCGCCTTTCCAAACCCAATGCATGTCTTTTAGTTTATAATTTCGTGATTTAAAAATTTCATAGCTTAAGATATTGAAAATAATATCAATCAATAAGTTATTTACAGCATAAATAATCTCTGGCGTTTTTGATCCTGAAAATTCAGACAACCAGTTTGTGGTAAAGGGAATAAAACTCATAAAAAATAGGAGTACGACATTCCACCACAGAATTCTTCCTGAAACACGTTCAGCCAGATGGAAAAGGTGATGATGATTGTTCCAATAGATTGCCAAGAGGTAAAAACTTGCAAGATAGGTTAAGAAAATAAATCCCATATCAAATAAGTCCGTCCAATTTGGGCCTTTACCTTTAGGAATACGCAAATTTAAGACCATTACGGTAATTAAGATGGCAACAATACCATCTGTAAATGCAGATAAACGTCCACTTGTCATTTTGTTTCTCCGTGTATTGTTATCGCCAAGTAGGCGGGCGCTTTTATTATTTGCTCAATTCAAAATAGAGCGCAGCAATATTTCCATCAAATTCACGGTTTTGACCATCAATTTCGAGTTCTAGCACCTTAGCTGAGTCTTCTAAGGCAGGAATTTCACGATTTTGGAGGAGAACAAACTCTTCTACATTAGCGAATTCTTTATTTTCTTGACGACCGTTAAGATGTTGTACTTTAATTTTCATGATTTACTTCTTTCTTTTTTTCAAATTGAACGCCTTGCTTTTGATAGTAACGCAAGAGTTCTTGACGTTTTGCTTCATACCGTGGCGGTAAAGCTAAATTGCTTCCTAAATCTTGGATTGATTCATCCAGAGTAAAACCTGGAGTTAGAGTCGCAAACTCAATTCTTACACCTCCTGGCTCTTTAAGATACACCGATCGAAAATAACCACGATCCGCATATAATTCTCTCTCATATCCTAAGGTTAGCGCTTTTTCCCAAATCTGGTCAAGCACTTTACTGTTAGATACTGCAAAAGCGATATGGTCGATAGAACCTCTCCCCCACACTCGTTTCTTCTTTGAAGATGTTGCAGGCAGAAGCATAATTCCTTCCTGAGAGCCCGTCATCTCTTGGAAAAAAAGGCGGGTCTGTTCAAGATTTGAGCTGTAGAGACGACTCCCCCATAGCCCTGTAATCTGGTAGGCAGGAGGTATATCTGATAACACATTAATGTGGACATCTTCGTTTTGCTCTTCTACTTCGATAAATTCAAGTAAAATATTGTCGAAATCAAGAACCTGTAAAGTATTGTCTGTGTGTTGATATTCTAAGCCGAACTTTTTAAAACGTTGCGCCCAGTATTCAGTAGAATTCTTAGGAATTTTGAATTGGATACCTGACAAATAGCCCAGCCCATCTTGCCGTTCTACATCAAAGCGCTGATCTGGGAAAAAAGTCACTACAGTCCCAGGTGTCCCCATAAAATCACCATAATACACATGGCGCATATAGATATTACCTTGATTAATAGAATTTTTAACTAGACGCAAACCTAAAATATCCACATAAAAATGAAAATTCTGCTCAAAATCAGCTGTAAGTAGAGATATATGATGTAGTTCCATCTGCCCGCCTCCTATGTTTACAATTGTAAACCTATCTTTTTGATATGTCAAGAATAAATGTTGAGAAGAACGTATAATAAAAACACTTGAGAATATTTCTCAAGATGTTTAAAAAAAGCGCAAAGAATATGGCGAACCAATAGCTGTCTGCTGTCTTTATTTTCAAAACCCATTCTTTTATAATTCATTCAAAGCCAAGAAAAATGCACCTTGCGTTGAGGATACTTCCTCAGTTATGATAAGGACCGTTGGCATAAATTTCTTCACTTCCTGTATGAATGTTGTTTGCACTTGAGGTATTTTCAAAAGAACAGAACCCTTCAGCGCAATACTACTATCCTTGGGTTGGCCTAACTTGCTATAGTTATTAATCGTCATCTGTGCCAAAAATTGCCCTGCTTCTTTCAAGATACTTTGAGCTGTATCATTTTGCTTATTCGCTTCTGCAACAACAAGCAACATAAGTGCAGCAATCTCCTTCTTTGTCGCGCTATAGACAAAGCGTTTTATAGCAACTGGATCAGGAAGTTGGAGATGATCGAGTATAACTTGTGAAAGTTGTGATAAAGATTTTCCCTGATCTTCGTCGTTTGCCATTTTTTCAATAGCGCGAAGAGCAATCCAATAGCCCGAACCACGATCAGCTCCAATCAGATGACCCCAACCACCAGTCATTACTTGATTTTCTCCCCTGTGACCAAAACTGACAGCACCTGTGCCAGCGATTGTCAAAATACCATCACCATTGGGGAAATATGCTGCATGCGCGATACGTGCATCAGTCTCTATCCTGATAGGAACACCAAAGGATGATAAGGCTTTTTGGAGCTCTGTGCTATATTTTCCTGAACCTATTCCAGCAACGCCTAAAGAAAGAGCAACCAACTCTACCTTGGGCAATGCCTCCAGACAACTTTCGATAGCTTCCTGGATGTGCCGACAAGCTGCTTCAAAATCAATTAATACATTTCCAAAAGAAGAGTATGCTTTTGATAAAGCAGTTCCATCTCTATCGTAAGCTACAGCTTCTGTTTTTGTCCCACCAGCATCCACACCGATAATAATCTTCATGTCTTTCAATCATCCTTTAACTTCGAACTGAAAATTTTCCCAAGGTTGTAAATAATCCAAAAGGAAGATTTCTTCTTCCCGGATTCGGGCGACTACATTTGTTTTACCTGAATTTTTCATGTCCTTAAGTGCTATGTTCAACTCTCCTTTATATTGACCATATGCTTCGTTCTCAATGATAATATCACCACGCTTAATATCTCGTGTGTTCCCTTTAGGAAAGGCTTCAGACTTGTATTTCACCCGTGATTGCGTTGAGCGGATCATATACTCAGAGATGTCGCCACGGTAAAAGTGAGGCTCTTCTGCTACAATAATACGCTCCAACTCTGTAATTGCTTCGTCAAGCACAATCCCAAAAGTCATCATCTGACGGTTAAAAGCAGCAAGTTTCTGCATTTCCGCTTCAGACGCATAAGCATTACCAATAATAATATCGTCAATCAAACCTGTAGCTGCCAAATGCTGTGCCTGAACTTCGATGGGTAAATCACGATGCAATTCTAGAGTTGCCAAGCCTTCCATCACAGGCCATGGACCATAAGTTGCGTCTTGAGAGTTAACAAAGGCAGCCGTCTGAATATAATTTTCCTTATACATCTTTGAGCATTTAATAAAGAACTCATAAGAAAGCCCTGAAAAACGCTTGGGATAAAAGTGGAGCTATACTATAAAAGTGGACAGAAAATTGTGTGTTATAATCTGTCTATTAAGACACAAAAATGAAAGGACTTTTATGTCAGGTTTTAAACGTTACGACGAGGATTTCAAACAATCGCTCGTTA
>SKDZ01000982.1_pt1 | contig 11711 bp, 13 predicted proteins | sample 4826551 | NCBI WGS metagenome assembly SKDZ01 (sample SAMN11008822, study PRJNA524170) | human gut metagenome | biome: Human fecal sample; material: Feces; isolation source: fecal sample from pouch patient p12, p15 | host: Homo sapiens | place: Israel: Tel-Aviv | collected 2016-02-02 | reverse complement strand
AGTACCAGCGTACGGCCCACAGAATGATGTCACGCTGAAAATGCCGGCCTTTGAATGGGTTCATGTGCAGCTCCATCAGCAAAAGGGGATGATAAGTTTATCACCACCGACTATTTGCAACAGTGCCCGAATTTGTATGTCACGACGCCATATTTTCACCGAACGGCAGCGAGCAGCGCTGTTCGATCTGCCCACGGACGAACTGTCGCTACTGAAGTTCTACACGCTGGGCGATGATGACCTGGAAAACATTAGGCAGCGCCGCAGACCGGAAAACAGGATTGGCTTTGCCCTGCAACTTTGTGCCTTACGATATCCGGGCCGTGCACTGGCTCCTGGTGAGATGATCCCGCGTGAAGTCCTTTCCTTCGTCGGTGCTCAGCTTGGAGTTCCGGCTGATGCGCTTCTCACTTATGCCACACGGCGCCAAACCCGTCAGCAGCACATGGACACGCTGCGCGAAATTTACGGCTACAAGACCTTCACGGGCCGTGGTGCCCGTGATCTGCGGGAGTGGACTTTCGGCCAGGCCGAAGATGCCAGATCAAACGAGGATCTTGCTCATCGTTTTATTGTGCGGTGTCGGGAAACTTCCACCATTCTGCCCGCAGTATCGACAATCGAGCGCTTGTGCGCGGATGCTCTGGTCGCCGCTGAGCGGCGGATTGAAACGCGGATTGCGGAAAATTTAACAGCGGATGTTCGCGATCACCTGGACAAACTTCTGAGTGAAATGCTCGCCGGCAATATCAGTCGTTTCATCTGGCTTCGCAACTTCGAGGTTGGTAACAACTCGGCTGCTGCTAACCGTTTGCTCGACAGGCTCGAATTTCTGCGTACCCTGAATATCAATCATAGTGCTTTGGCCAGCATACCTGCCCATCGCATTGCCCGGCTGCGTCGGCAGGGTGAACGCTACTTCACCGACGGTTTGCGTGACATCACTTCGGACCGCCGCTGGGCGATCCTTGCCGTCTGTGTTGTGGAGTGGGAAGCGGCGATTGCTGATGCCATAGTCGAAACCCATGACAGGATCGTAGGAAAAACCTGGCGGGAAGCGAAGCGCCAGCATGACGAAACAATTTCCGGCTCTAAAGCCACACTCACGGATACGATCCGTACCTTCACCGCGCTGGGAGCTTCGTTGCTTGAGGCCCGCAGTGACGGAACCCCGCTGGAGATGGCTGTCGCCAGTTCGGTTGCATGGGACCGGCTCGCTCAACTGGTAGCGACAGGGACTCAACTCAGCAACACGCTAGCCGATGAGCCTCTTGCATATGTCGGGCAGGGATACCATCGCTTTCGTCGTTATGCGCCCCGCATGTTGCGCTGTCTGAAGCTCGAAGCCGCGCCGGTCGCCGGACCATTGGTAGCAGCAGCTTTGTCGATCGGAGAGATGAAAGGTGTTGCATCGCCAGAAAGGCGTTTCCTGCGGCCCAGCTCCAAATGGAACCGTCATTTACGAGCTCAGGAAAAAGGAGATACCCGTCTTTGGGAAGTGGCGGTACTCTTTCACCTCCGGGATGCTTTTCGTTCCGGAGATGTCTGGCTCGCTCATTCGCGCCGCTATGGTGACCTCAAGCAGGTACTGGTGCCGATGATCGCGGCGCAGGAAAATGCAAAACTGGCCGTGCCTTCCAACCCACAGGATTGGCTGGCAGACAGAAAGGCGCGACTCACGATCGCTCTTAAGCGGCTGGCCCGGGCTGCCCGTAACGGCACTATTCCGCACGGTAGCATAGAAGATGGAACGTTGCGGATCGACAGGTTGACAGCAGACGTGCCGGATGGTGCCGAGGCACTCATACTGGATCTGTATCGCCGAATGCCGTCCGTTCGGATTACCGACATGCTGCTTGAAGTTGATGCAGCCCTTGGTTTCACAGATGCGTTTACCCATCTGAGAACCGGGGCTCCATGTCGCGACCGGATCGGTCTGCTCAACGTCCTGCTCGCTGAAGGGCTCAATCTGGGCCTGCGTAAGATGGCGGAAGCTACAAACACGCATGATTACTGGCAGCTCTCACGCCTTGCCCGCTGGCATGTTGAAAGCGAAGCCATGAACCAGGCATTGGCAATTGTGGTGGCCGCGCAGGGTAAACTGCCGATGTCACGCGTCTGGGGGATGGGCACGTCAGCATCGAGCGATGGTCAGTTTTTCCCGACAGCGCGGCATGGCGAAGCCATGAACATGGTCAATGCCAAATATGGTTCTGTTCCCGGCCTCAAAGCGTATACTCACGTAAGCGACCAGTTCGCGCCATTCGCTTGTCAGTCGATCCCGGCGACCGTGAGCGAGGCACCGTATATTCTCGATGGACTACTGATGAACGAGGTCGGTCGCCATGTTCGCGAACAGTATGCCGATACAGCAGGATTCACCGACCATTTGTTCGGAGCCAGTAGCCTGCTCGGCTACAATCTCGTTCTGCGAATCAGGGATCTGCCATCGAAGCGGTTGTACGTATTTAATCCCGATACGACCCCCAGGGAGTTACGCAAGTTGGTAGGTGGAAAAGCCCGGGAGGATCTTATCGTTGCGAACTGGCCTGATATTTTCCGTTGTGCCGCGACGATGACCGCTGGCAAAATCAGGCCCAGCCAACTCCTGCGCAAGCTCGCTTCTTACCCACGACAAAACAACCTTGCAGTTGCGCTTCGTGAAGTTGGTCGTATTGAACGGACCCTTTTCATTATTGAGTGGATCCTGGATACGGACATGCAGCGGCGTGCTCAGATCGGTCTTAACAAGGGAGAGGCCCACCATGCGCTCAAAAATGCGCTCCGTATCGGGAGGCAGGGGGAAATTCGCGATCGCACGACAGAGGGGCAGCACTACCGAATCGCTGGGCTCAATTTATTGACTGCGGTGATCATTTACTGGAATACCGTCCATCTTGGTCATGCCGTCACGGAGCGGCGGAACGAAGGGTTGGATGTTCCCCCTGAATTTCTTCCCCACATATCCCCATTGGGCTGGGCGCACATTCTACTGACTGGCGAATATCTTTGGCCCAAGGAACCGAAAGCTTAGGGTGTCATTTCGCCCTCAGCCGGAACCGACCCCTTTTAGCCAAATAACGTTTGGGAATCACCAGAATGGTGGGACAACAGCGGTTTTAGTGCCCTAAATCGTACGTTTTCATCCAGTTGCCCCTCAAACCCCATGTTCAAGTCAGAATAGTGGACAGGCGGCCAAGAACTTCGTTCATGATAGTCTCCGGAACCCGTTCGAGTCGTTTTCCGCCCCGTGCTTTCATATCAATTGTCCGGGGTTGATCGCAACGTACAACACCTGTGGTACGTATGCCAACACCATCCAACGACACCGCAAAGCCGGCAGTGCGGGCAAAATTGCCTCCGCTGGTTACGGGCACAACAACAGGCAGGCGGGTCACGCGATTAAAGGCCGCCGGTGTGACAATCAGCACCGGCCGCGTTCCCTGCTGCTCATGACCTGCGGTAGGATCAAGCGAGACAAGCCAGATTTCCCCTCTTTCCATGTCAGATTTCCTCCTGACCAGTCGCCGGTGCATCCAGCCATTCTCGTTCTTCAGCTGATATTTCAGCATTCGGATCACACTGTGCCAGTAGCTCAGCCAGTGAATATTGCGGGCGTCTGTACGGCTCAACAATCAGCCGGCCATTATCAATGACCATGCCAACTTCATTATCTGTGCCCAGAGACAGCGCATTCAGCAGTGCCGGTGGGACGGTCAGCATAACTGAGCCGCCAACCCTCTTCAGTCGGGTGGTATGCATTCTTCACCTCCATAAAAGTTATATTTAAATATAACATCCACTAAAAAAACACACCAGGCTTTAACGCACAATGTTTAATAAAAATATAACTTTCAACCAAACAGTAAACCCAGCGTGGTTGCTTCCATATGCAGCAATACCGGCAGCAGCAGGCCACCACTTCTGATCCTGGCCACTGATGTAATCAACCCCACCAGGAACAGTTCTGCCAGTGTCAGCAGGTTCTGATACTGGCTGTGCGCGGCGACGAACAACAACGACGTTATCAGCGCCCCCAGCCACATCGTCCAGCAGTACCGTGAACGGAAGACGTTCAGCATAATCCCCCGGAACAGCGTTTCCTCATTCAACGGGGCAAGGATAAAGATGGTCAGCAACGTCAGGATCACGTCAGGTATGGACTTATCGGCAAAAAGTTTCGTCATAAATGGCTCAGCAGGCAGAGCCAGCGCCTTACCGAGCAGAAATACACCGACATACACCACGGCCATCGCACCGACCAGCCACGGTACGCCAACGTTGCGCAGCTGACCAACGACCGGTAGCGGAGCTATCCAACGGCGGTATACCAGGAAAACACACAGCAGGTACATCAGAACAGTACCATGACTGAAGAACAAATAGTTTTTTCCTGATCCATAAAGCAGAACGGCCTGCTCCATGACAAATCTGGCTCCCCAACTAATGCCCCATGCAGCCAGCATAACCAGCATAAACTGCAGATATTGATTACGTGTTTGAATCATTGCATCGCCTGTAAATTTTTAACTTGTCCTATTTTTGTCATTACCACGTATATACACATGTATAACAATTCAGATATCGTTACCAGGATATGCCGCATCAGCGGCATGGAAGGCGGCACTCTGTTGTTTCATATGATACAGGAGTAAAACCGCCGAAGCCCGGCGTAAGCCGGTACTGATTGATAGATTTCACCTTACCCATCCCCAGCCCTGCCAGACCATACCCGCTTTCAGCCATGAGAGAGCTTCTGTGCGCGGTCGGAGTGGTCCCGACGAGGGTTTACCCGAAGTCGGGGCGTATCTCCGCGTTAGCGGGCCGTGAGGGCCGCTTACGAGCGTGTACTGAGAACTTCCAGCGAGAAGACTGACAGCGATGAAGATGTAGTTACAACATTCATAATTAAAAGCGACTCTGTTCCGGCCCTTTGGGCCGGGGCGGGGCCGCTTTTCAGTTATGAGGGAGGGGCTTTGTGGTTTCAGTTCTGCGCTGGTTCGGGGTTTTTCTGGAGGTTGGTTTTGTGTGTTGTAACTAAAGTGGCTCCGGTCGGGGCCCGCCGCTTGCGGTGGGAGGTGCATATCTGTCTGTCCACAGGACAGGCAGTGAATAGGTTTTCTTTTTAAATGAATGTAATTAAGTAGTTTAAAGGAGATATAAACAGGTGTTTAAAAGATACATTGCACCTTGTAAGACTGCCGGCTGGTGCTTTATGACATGAACGGTTGTAACCTTATGGGGAAGTCCCTTGCAGTTTAATGTGGATAAGCAAAATTACCCGTCGCTGAGGCGTATTTTGTATTAAAAACAGGGGGAACCGGATGCACCAGAAGGTGGATGGTGAGGTTGTTTTTTGTATGTGGTGCTGATTTTTTGTGTGCTGTCGGGCTTCAGACGTGCGGAAGCCTCCGGCGCGGGCCGGATTATTCTGAGGAGGTCACTTTCAGGGGGAAGCAGTGGCCAGCCGGCTGTAATTACGGTTACGTGACAGAATCATGCGCTCCTTCACACGACGCTCCACTTCGCGTTTTACCGCCTCACGATTGGCAGTGAAGCGCCCTTCTGCGATTTCACGCGTCAGCTGCCGTTTCACCAGGGTGACGATATCCTGACGTTCCCTGTTCGCATCACGACGCGCACGGGCACGCTTTATTCCCCGGGACTTAAGCTCTGTCTGGTAACTGCGGAAACGCTCACGGACAAAACGCCAGGCTTTCGCTATCAGCTCATCCATACCCAGGGTATCCAGCCCCTGCTTTTTGCGCTGTCTGTTTTCCCATTCCACACGGCTGTGGCGCGCGGCGGCCACTGCCTCCTCTGATACATCGAGGGCAGCAAACAGTGCAGATGTGAACGTGATATCGGTTGGAATGTAGCACCCGATAAGCGGCTCATATTCCGTCTGGTAGGTAATCACCCCCAGCTCTGACAGAAACGTCAGGGCACGGGTGGCACGGGTGATAGAGAGTTTTCCGGCAGCAGACTCCGTCGCCAGCCCGCACTCAATGGCCAGCGTGGTGATGGAGCACTGGACACGGTTGGCCAGCGGGTCATAGTGGAAACACAGCCCCTGCAGCAGCGCATCAATAGCCCGTCGACGCAGCACCGGTGGCATGCGCCGACGCAGTCCCTTCGAACGGGCATGCGCCACATGAATAGCGAAATCAAAACTGGAGGTGAAGCCCACCGCCTTTTCCATCAGTTTTTCGCAGAACTTCAGCGTTCCGGCACCTTCACGGGGTGTAAACACCGGATTCGGGTTCTTTACCTGGCGGTAATACGTTTGTTGAAGATCAGTCACACCATCCTGCACTTACAATGCGCAGAAGGAGTGAGCACAGAAAGAAGTCTTGAACTTTTCCGGGCATATAACTATACTCCCCGCATAGCTGAATTGTTGGCTATACGGTTTAAGTGGGCCCCGGTAATCTTCTCTTAGTCGCCAAACCTGGTGAAGATTATCGGGGTTTTTGCTTTTCTGGCTCCTGTAAATCCACATCAGAACCAGTTCCCTGCCACCTTACGGCGTGGCCAGCCACAAAATTCCTTAAAACGATCAGCAATCTAACATCTCATCACTGAAACAGCAAGAAACGCAAATATTCACAAAGATTTTCTGCGCTTAACCTCTGACTCTATCAGCCACTCAAGCATCTGTGCCTGAGTGATCCCGTCTTCATCAGCAAGCTCACTTAACTTTTCTTTCAGTCGAAGCTGAATGACGGCATGAAACGCTTTATGAGTGGCACTCCTTCTTGCAAGAGACGCTTTTTGTCGTTCTCTCGCAGGAACAGGATTACCCCTTCTGTAAGGTCGTTTTTTTCCCGATGAGGAAGTCACTGCATTTTCTGTCTGCGACATCTCGCCTCCTCAATACTCAAACAGAGATCGTTTCGCAGAGGATACTACAGTTTTTTGAAATCAGCGACCTGAAAGTTGTGACGATGATCGGTGTTGGCGCACAAATCATGTCTGATTACAACCGTTTAATATGATTTTGATAATGAAATGACTGAAAAGCAGGAAATGCCTTAACCAGGATGCCGACCCCGGGCGGGACCGGCTGTTTCTGGCATGTCGGGTGTCTGCCCCTGAAATACCTCACACTTCCGGAAAGCGGGGACTTCCGTCCCCGCCCGGCAGCTTACTTCCGTGCTTCGTAGGCCAGAGTTACCTGCACCACTGTATTTCCCCTGTGAATATTCAGTTCACATAACCGTTCCCTGAATATCAGTGAAAAACACAACACCGTGGCGCACACGGCGAGCACCCCGATAAGGGCATATTTCGTCATAAACTTTGACCTCTCTGCAAGGAAGAGGCTACAATCAGTAGTGTTAAGGTACTTCATGCAGACCTCACGAGTTAATGGATTAACGAGTGGGGTCTTCGCATTTCTGGTACCTGCGTCTTGCCTGAACCAGAAAGGCTCAGACACCCGCCGCGATAATACCACATTCCCTGTTACTGACTATTACCTTCATTTCCCGCTTTTTACTACCGAAACTCCAGCCAATAAGTATGCTTTTTATTTACATCAATTTTTAATCCGGTACCGACGTTTCCCTCCAGTTAACTCGCTTTTCGTATGACTCATGGCAATAAAATTTTCTTTACCATATGACAACATCCCAATAATATCAAAATTGTCTTTTAATTTGATGGCATCCTTTTCACTTACAGCGACAATAAGTTGTTTACCAAATTTTCTGGCCATCATTGCAAACTGTGATACTGCTGATTCACCACCTAAATCAGGCCACCCAACGCAATTAAAAATGATTGTGAGCTCTTCACTATTCATTGCATCCCAGATAAAAGAGACAGCATTCTCATTTCTCTCTACATCTGAATCACTGTTAATCTGAGTGAAATCATAATATTTAGAACTTGGTATAGAATACTCCTTAAAAAACTTATCAATGAGAGAGGCAGAATTCCCAACAATAAGAATATTGTTGTTCACGCTTAATCATCAGTTCTGATACATCATCATATTCCATATATTCACCTTTATTATATAAAGTTTGGGTACAGGTAGTTCCGGAATTTACTCTGTGACCACCATTTTCCGTTTTTTATTACAGAAACGCCGGGAGCGAGGAAAACTTGCTTTTTCCCGTTTCCGGGGTTGGACAACTGAGCAACGCGAAGGCGTCAGCTACGATGTTCCGGGGACTACTGATCAGCCCCTGTTGTATTCAGCCATTCTCCGGTCATCTGCAGCAGTTTTCTGGCATCGTGGCTTCTGAGCAACGGAATACCAGCCTGCCTCAGAACCTCTTCCAGAAGAATATCCCGGCGTCTGCGTTCCGGTCGTAAATGGCTGGCATCATCCAGCTCTACTGCTGCAACAATACTGAACGAACGCCGCTCAACGATAACCACATCAACATGCCACTGGGACACCATCCTGAATAACTGCCACCACTGACGTGATCGTGGTCGGATATTCCCGTTCAGCTGGACGATATCAGCGACCCGTACCTGCGGGCACAGATACCACCGCTTCATATCCACAATCCTGAACAACCCTTTCATGAAACTGACCTCTCTTTCTGTCAGCAACGTTTTCTGACGCTGCCAGTATTCACCGCTGACCAGTATTCGCTCAGCTTCACCGGGGCGTATGCCTGCTGCATGTAACCGTATCAGTGCGGGAGGACAGTTTTTACTCCTCCGGAATATTATCCGGACAGGCAAAACAGCTATAATAATAACGACCACAATGAAAATAATTAAATTCATTATTATGTCCTTAATTACATATGAGTCCAGATGAACGAATGTAGTTTTCACCCGTAGTAAGACTCGCAATATTTATCCCATGAATTACCTGAACGTTATCAGAAATACGACAAACCAGATCCGCAACAGATAATTCTGTTGTGATAAGGGGTCACCGCCTCGTTAACCAGACAATTTTATCAGCCTGGATTTTAATTACCCCACGACGAACCAACTCACTACGTATACTAACAGCCCGTTCTTTATGCCATTCTCCTCGCATATGCGATTTTAAATAATTATTGAACCCCTCCACTGACACCGGTAAATTCCGCACATCACTTCCGGATGCCTGCTGCATTCTGTTAGCCCACCGGATAATAACATCCCCCTCAGGGACAATCAGGTGAGATACCGACAAATGACTCTCAGCGTGCTCTGGCGCAATACGTTCGCAACGAAAACCCCGTTTTTGCAGAGTATGAATTATTCCATCATAGCCTTTATCGTTTGAAATAATATGCCAGGTGTTGTTTCCGGCACTGCAGCACGTCATCCTGCCGAGCTCCATAACAAGGTGAAAGTCAACATTATTCTTCGAAATGTTATCTATCTGTCTGATACTCACTCTGATATTATCTGGCCAGGTATCAGCAGGTAAGACCACTGTTTGCTGAAGAGGACCAGCAAATAAAATCAAATCGGTATAATCAGCAAGCGATATATTTCTCAGATTGCAACAGTTTTCATAATCAATGAGCGCAATGCGTAATGCTTCATTTCTCATCATGTTTTCCATTATATATTCACCATAATAAAACAGAATAAACTGCAAACCCGACGCAGAGTATCTACCGGTCTGGTTAAGTTTTCATTATCGGGATATAAAATATTGTCTGCCGCCAGTCAGGCAGCCCGGAGTCCTGTGAGTGATATCACAAATCAATAAACCACCACTTAATTCATAAACATCCTTGTGTTACTATAAGCCGGTAGGCCATCCGGTGCGCCATGAGCAATCCGTTCTGAAGAACGGAAATACAGAGTGCCAGGTTGTCTCACATAATACAAAAGCAAATTTCATGCATCATTCAGCCTCCTTACCCTGGAGAAACGGAGGCTGTTTTTTTATATTCCTGAAACACCATCCGCAATGATTCATCGCTGGTGAGTTTTATGAATTTAATCTCAAATATGCCAGCCTCTTTATTTATTCCTTCCGTCCATATTTCCGGCATCGTTCTGCGCGTAGCCGGGCAAATCGTCGCCAGTCCGCCCGGGGAGCAATTTCGGCGGCCTGACACCACGCCTCAGCAGCCTCCATCCAGGATCCACGGATTTCCAGATTAACAGCCCTGTGTCCGGTACGCTGCCAGCGCCAGACCTGACCATTCCGTGAACTGTTTCTGAATCCATTCATATTTCTGTCCCCCTTTAGTTGTCAGTATTATTGCGATAAATAGTTCAGTGGACTGGCTTTCTTTCGGGTACGGAAGTTATTTCCTTTTAAGCCTTATTTCCCTGCCTCCCCTCCCTGAGGGAGGCTTTTTTTATTTCTCATCAAGCACGGCCTGAAGTTCTGCCTTTATCCGGTTCTGGCGGCGGATTTTATCCAGACGCGCTGCCGCATACGCTTCCTCCTCCTGAGAAATATGCTCCGTCACATACCCTTCCGTGTCATACCGGCAGGCACCGGCTTTCATGGCACACAGATAGCTTTCTGAACGGGTGATGGCCTTCAGCGCCCTGCGCAGTTTTTTATGCGAGAGCGGGATATTCCGCTGCGCCACGTCTTCCAGTAACACGTCCCGGATACCGCAGGCCAGAAGCCGGGGCGTGTCACCGTCAAATAATCCCGGCCACCAGGGCTTCAGGGTATTCACGGCCTCATCCAGTGAGGGCAGGTTCAGATAAATGGACAGCGCCTGTCTGGCCTGCGCTTTTTTTGCCGCCAGCTCTGCTTCCCGGGCTGCTTTCTCGGCCAGCTTCTGCTTTTTCACCTTCCACTTTGGTGGCGTGGTGACATTGATGATAGTTTTCCGGCTGCGGACAGGCGTCTCCCCTTCCGTTTTCCGCTTCAGTGTCAGTACCGGTCGCTTCTGCTCTGTCATGCTGTGTTCTGCCTCTGACAAATCATCCTGTTACAGCCAAAGATACCATACACTTCAGGGTGCCAGAACGCCTAATACAGCCAGATGCCAGACGTAGAAGGACGGGAAAAAATCTCCGGGCCAGAAACGGGGTAATGATTTTCCTGCACACGACACCAGACCAACGGTCAGCACCGTCATCACAAGGCCGGCCACCGCCGCGGCATCACTGGTGGCAAGATTAAGCGCCGGAATAACAGCCAGCAGGCAGGCGACCAGCACCAGACGTTCCGTTCTGTCTTCTGCCCGGTACAACCGGTAACTGACCGCCAGCATCAGCAGCCCGGCAACGCCGTAACTGGTGCCGGACAAAGGCAACCATACAGCCAGAAGCAACATGGTCCCTGCGGAACGCCACCAGGTGCGCATTTCACACCATGTCAGCACCTGTGCCGCAACTGCAAAGGCAAACAGGATATTCCCCTCATACCAGGGAAAGCCGGCCAGATAATATGCGAACTGGGCAATCACCGCCCAGCTCCACCGCCTGTTAATGGCTGACTGCCGGATATGCACATGACGGGAGAGATTCAGCCCCCACACCAGGGCAAACAGCGGAAAGGCCCCCCGCCCGACCAGAAACATCCACTCCTGCTTCAGCTGAAATATCAGATTGATGTGGTCCAGCACCATCAGCACCAGTGCCACTGTTTTGATGATATCCCGCTGTCCGGGTGACCAGACCAGCAACGACTGCAACCAGGTGCGTATTACCGTGAAGGAGATCGGTGAGTAACATCGATGGAGATCGGTTCGTGTCACTTTCACAGAACCGTTTTTAAATTACCTTCACTGATCTCCTTCGGTCAACGGAGATTGTATTTTCCGCAT
>SKDZ01000885.1_pt1 | contig 11875 bp, 15 predicted proteins | sample 4826551 | NCBI WGS metagenome assembly SKDZ01 (sample SAMN11008822, study PRJNA524170) | human gut metagenome | biome: Human fecal sample; material: Feces; isolation source: fecal sample from pouch patient p12, p15 | host: Homo sapiens | place: Israel: Tel-Aviv | collected 2016-02-02 | reverse complement strand
AACCGTACTCACGTAGTATCCTTTGGTCCAAAAGCTTTTATTCCCATACTTATATTTCAAATTTGCATGTTTTTCATGGATTAAGGTTGCACTTCGTCCTTTTAAGTAGCCCATAAAACTAGAAATACTAATCTTTGGCGGTATTCTTACTAACATATGAATGTGATCAGGCATTGCATGAGCTTCAATGATTTCAACATCTTTCCTCTCACACAATTTTCTTAATATCTGGCCAATACTTACTCTTAACTTTCCATAAATCACTTTTCGTCGATACTTCGGGGTAAAGACTATGTGATACTTACAATCCCATCTCGTATGTGCTAAACTTTTATCGCTAAAGCTATTTCGTCCACGCGTAGAAACGCGCGTTTTTTTGTTTCGTACGCTACGCCAACGAAACTGACTAAAGTCAATAAAAAAAGTGGGGCAATAATCAGATTTTTTTCTGACTATTGTCCCACTCTCTTTTTATTACTCTTCATCTTCTACTATTCCACTAATTAATTAGTTGACAGATACAATGCTTTCACATCCTGCACGAACAAACTCGGGCTCTGAACCAATCACTTGCGAGTTGATAAATTCAATGACCATAGGAAGATTAATCCGACATAAAGTTTAATCTGTTGTCCTTCCATTATCAGTTTAGAAATGATATTAGTAGGTGTACCGCCTAAAAGATCGCATAGTACCACAAAATCATTTAACGAATCTATGACAGTAAGAGCTTTTGTCTGTATGTTTCAGTGCCATCTTCTGGTAATAAAGGTAACGTGTAGATATTCTCTTGAGGTCCCATAATCATTTTTGTACTTTTTTTCAATTCCTCACAAAATTTTCCGTGACTAATCAATATCAATTTTCTACTCATTTTTGGCTCTCCCTTATTTCGAAATCACACACAATGCAGATAAAGCCACACACAAGTAATACGATAAAAATCGCTCGAGTTGGGTCATATTTTTCTTTCCTAACAACCAATAAACACCTCGACGATCCCAGCGAGTAAGATTTTAGATAATATCATATCGATATAGTTTTGCATATTCAATGTCACATCGCCAATCGTTGGTACCATAAAAATTTAATATCAATCATTGTTGCAACTAATGCTCCTACCATGAACACTCTTAATAAAGTCGCTACGTCCGTTAATACAGTTAAGCGAGATTACACTAGATGATCTGTTCCTGCCAAGGCAAGAGCCAGAAGCGGTTGCCTGCCCATTTGCCTTTGGTGTGTCGGAGCTGTCCGATAAAGTTCACCGCCCGATCCGCTCTGGCTTTGTCGTAGTGACATTCCGAAAGCATGAATCGGCTTGGTGTGTATTCCTTTAATTTGGGATAGCCCTTTGGTCTGGTTTCTGCCATCAGCTACCACCTCCCAACAGAGCCTCCATCGCATCTTCTGCTCCGACACCACCGCCATCACCGGCAATGATACGGCTTCTGGACGAAGGCGTCAGACCGAACTGCTCGGAAAATCGGTTCATAATTTTCAGATAGGTCTGGGCAATAAACACCTGTGGTACCTGCTGCCAATAGCCGGATAGGGTTTTCACGATGATACCGTGCTGGGTAATGAATTCCTCGGCTTCCTTCCAGCGGGCGTAGGCTTGGCACTAACCGGCAAAGGCAGCCATATCCACATCTGTCAAGATTCCGATGGCCTCCATCTGCTTTGCCAGACGCTTCCATTCCTTCTTTGCCTCTGGTTCCAGCCACTTCGGACAGGTCGGTGCCTTCTTTTCCGGCGTTGACTCTTTTGCATTGAGTGGGCGATTGCCCGGATTTCCCTCCAGCTTCTTCATGGCTGTCGGGGTTGATTTTCTTCCTCTGGTTGCCACAGTCGTCACCTCCCTTCAATGTATTTCTGCCAGTAGACAGAGAACAGAGCCAAGTCGAAACCTGACTCTCTTCTCTATCTGCTAACTTGTATTTCAGTCCACTCTTCTGATGAATCGCACCCGCAGGATTTTCAAGATGCCGCAGGCAAATTCCAAGAAGTTTCTGACCGCATCATAACCATCGTAGCCGTGTAGCCACATCCTTCCACCTCGCCGCCGTCCTCGTCGCTGATATAAATGATTCTGTATTCGCTCATCTGTTGTTTTCTCCAGTCTTTTGTTTTTTTGTAGTACATATATCACTCTAAAAGTGATTATTATCAAGTCGTTTGAAAGCCATAATGTACACAATCATTCGACTGGTTTTTGGTTCATAATTGACCGCCAAAGTGAGCAAAAGAAAGGGACCTCTGTCTGTTTCAGAAGTCCCTTTCGGTATTTGGTTCTTAGTGGTTCAGGCTGTATTCTCAAACCTCATACTCATCTTCGAGGTCTGCCTCTGCAATGATCTGGCCGATGCTGTCGTAACGCTGGACCTGCATCTGGATGGCATCCTTGTCTGCTCCCTCGTCCATCATCTTCAGCAGCTTGTCTGATTCCTTTTTGTAGGCCCAGAAAAGGATCTCCTGAAGGCTGGTCTCCTGCTTTTTCTTGCGAAGGGCGACCTTCTTCTCTTCCACCGCCTCGTTCAACTTGGTGAACTCTGCCCAAGCAAGGATACCGTCTCGCTTGATTGCGATCTCCACATCCTTCAGCTCCGGGATGGTCTTTGCACCCTTGATCTCCTTCAAATATTTCTTTGCCTTTTCGCTCATTGCCATTAGCGTTTCCTCCTTGTTTTTGGGATTTTCCCCTTTGGTTGTGTGTATATTGCCATAGTCTCTCGACTATATCAAGTCAATCCACAGGCATATACTACACAATCATTTGGAGCTGTATTTGTATACATTATGCCGATTTATGAGAGAAGAAAAGGCTCCAGCCGTTCGACTGGAACCTTGGGGGGGTCGGTTTCTTAGGCGGCGTGGCGGTGTAGACCTTGAGGTAGCTGATGTTCTTCCAGACGTCCGTGCCCTTCAGTCTGACCATGCCGTCCAGCTCTCGGTCGAGGGTGAACTTGCGGAAAAGCTTGATGCGGTTGAGGCTGTTTGCTAGCTCCTTGCCGTTCTTGGCATCCAGAACTGCGTCCTCGATCTCCGCAATACTAATTTCCTGTCTAAACCAAAGGTTGCTCAAGGCTTCGGGAATGCCGTTTGCGGTCTGCAGGGGGTTGAAAGTTTCCAATACAGCAGGGGTCGAAACCACCTGTCCGAGCTGGAATTTTGCGTTCCCTAAAATCATCTGCATAATTTCTTCCATGTGAATCATCCATTTCTGCCGTTGTGGTATTCCCTTTGGCAGTACAGTACTATATATCACTCTGAATCGTACATTTATCAAGAAGCGGATTTTTGTGGAATCACCAATTCGATATAATAGTAATTGCATGAAAAATCTAAGCACTGGATTGGTAGGTGATGATTATACGTGACGATCACATTTACACCTGTGATTCCTGCCACTACAGCTTCCCTGCCGACGAACAGCCAGAGCGTTGTCCTGACTGCGAAAAGACAGCAACTCGGCTGGATACCGAAATCGAAACTGAAGATTACTATCGTGTTCGTGCTGAAATCAAAGCTGAGATTAAAGCTTTGAATGCGGGTTAACGACAGGTACTGACCGGCGGCTCAACACCGCCGGCTTTTTATTACCACATCTTGCGGAATTCGCTGGGACGAACACCTTCCACCTTGAAAAAAGTTCTGGAAAAATAGTTTGCATCTGTTATGCCAATTTTTGTTGCAATCTCTTCCATACTTAGATTTGTAAAGCGTAGCAAGTGCTTGGCCTGTGTGATTCGTTTCTGATTCAGATAACCGACAACAGTTGTACCGTAAGTTTCACGAAAAATCTTAGCTAAGTACTGTTTATTGATAAAAAACTCTGCACTCAACTGATCCAGCGTAATCTTCTCCGTGTAATGGTCATCCAGATATTGTTTTATGTTCTGCAATTCCATTTTTTTTGTAGAGAAATTCGGCACTTTGTCAGGATTCCAAGAATCTTCCATCAAATGCATCAGCAGTTCACTGAGTAGAACATTGATTTTCATATCCCGGACATACTCCTGTCCCTCTGCCACCATATGAAGGCTCCTCAGCAAGTCAGCATACTTATCTGTTTTTGATGTTTTAAAGACCGGTTGACCACCTCGTTCAAGGTATTTTTCGTAGACTTCCGTCATACCAATGCCATTAAAATGGCACCACCGCAAAGTCCACAAATCATCTTCTGATGACTCATGGACATACGGCTTCAAACAGTCAATAAACACCATATCTCCTACTTGAAGCGTATATTTCTGCCCCTTATACTCCAATGTGCCTGAACCAACTTCTACCAGGAAACAAAGGTAAGATGACAATCCTGTACGCCTAGATGTATGTGCCTTCAGAGCAGTCAGCTGTCCAATTTCCTGCAAATACAAAAGAGAGGATCTTGCAAAGAACGATGCCGTGTACAGCACACGATTTGACTTCACCGATTTCAAAGCGTTAGAAAACAGTTCCTCCATTACAAGATTTCTCCTTTCTTTTCTTACTCGAACATTTCCGCCAGTTCAGCAGCCATAATAGCTTCCATAGCTTCGGCGGCTTCCTTGTTCTCTGCGCTGACGCTGATATAGGTCTTCAGCTTCGGCTCAGTACCAGAAGGACGAACCACAACAGAGCAGTTATCTTCCAGCATAAACTTCAAAACATCAGACTTCGGCAGACCATTCAGGCCCTTACTGTAGTCTAAAGTTTCAATAACCTTCTTACCACCAATTATATCGAGACCCTTGTGGAATTCAACCATAATTTCCTGCATCTTGGTAAAACCTGCCGCACCGTCAAACTCGAAGGAATGCAGGGTGTTCAAACAATAGCCATACTTTGTATAAATCTCGTTCAGCTTATCCAGCAGGCTGATACCCTGAGTCTTGTAGTAAGAGAACATTTCACAGATTAGATAAGCAGCGTTAACACCGTCCTTGTCACGGACATAGCTACCGGACAGATAGCCGTAAGATTCCTCAAAGCCGAAGATATAGCTGTCAACCTTACCAGCCTTTTCCAACATACCAATCTGCTCACCGATAAACTTAAAGCCGGTCAGCACATCGATGGTACGAACACCATAGTTGGATGCGATACGTTCACCCAAATCCATGGTGACGATGGTCTTGACCATCACAGGGTCAGCAGGCATTTTTCCATGCTTAATTCTCTGAGAACAGATGTAGTCCAGAAGTAGCAGACCAGTCTCATTACCAGACAACAGAACATAGTCACCATGTGCGCTCTTAACTGCGATACCAACACGGTCGCAGTCAGGGTCAGTGGCCAACAGCAGATCCGCATTGTACTTCTTGGCATACTCCATACCCAGAGACATAGCTTCCTTAATTTCAGGGTTCGGATAAGGACAAGTTGGGAAATTACCGTCCGGCAGACGCTGTTCTTCCACAACGGTCACATTGCTGTATCCCATCTCTGCCAGGGTGCGGGTAACAGGCACCAGACCGGTACCATTCAGAGGAGAATACACGATAGCAACATTCTTGTCCACTTCTTCGCCAAACAGGACGGACTGCCCCTTCACTTCTTCGATGAAAGCAGTCAGAACTTCCGACTGAATGGATGCAATCTTAGAAGCATCGCCATCCATCTTTACATCAGCAAAGATGTCCAGCTTTTCGATTTCTGCCAGAATTGCAGTAGCAGCCTCGGTAGTAATCTGACAGCCGTCTGCACCGTATACCTTGTAGCCGTTATATTTAGAAGGGTTATGAGATGCCGTAATCATAACACCGGCATCTGCCTTCAGATAACGAGTCGCAAAAGATACTGTAGGAACAGGAAGCAGTTCTGGCCACAAGTGCACCTGAATACCATTTGCAGCAAAGATGTCTGCGGCAGTCTTTGCAAACACATCAGATTTGATACGGGAATCATAGCCAACCACCACGGAAGCGGCTTCATAGTTCTTATTCAGATAGTCTGCCAGACCTTGGCTTGCCTTACCTACGGTGTGTACGTTCATGCGATTAGTGCCTGCACCGATGGTACCACGCAGACCACCAGTACCGAAAGACAAATTTTTATAGAAAGAGTCCTCAATGTCCTTCTCAGAATAGGAACGCAGTTCTTCTATAATATCTGCATTGGCATGATTCAGCCAACGCTCATATTCTACTTTATAATTCATATTATTATCCTCTCACATCCAGAAACTGAATCGACCCGTGAATGCTGATTTCAGTAGAATCGGCCGGCACAAAAAGGCAGTCCCCCTTATAGATGTCCAACGATTCATTATCAAATCGAACGGTACCACAGCCATTGACACACAGCAACACACGGAAGCTGATTGAATCCGCACGATAGTGTACCGTCTGTCTTCTCTCAGTGTTGACAATCATACGAGAGACCTCGAAATGCTTGCATCTGCAAAGCAATTCCGCAGCTACACCAGCACGATATTTTAGAACACGAAGCGGCTGTTTCGGTTCTGACAACCCTTTCAAGTTCGCTACTTCCAGCGCTTTGTCTACATGAAGTTCTCTCTTTTTACCATTTTTGTCAACACGGTCATAATCGTAGAGACGATAAGTCAGATTGGAATTTTCCTGAATTTCTGCAATTAGTGCACCCGCACCAATCGCATGAATCGTTCCCGCCTCAATAAAGAACACATCATTCTTTTTGACCGGAACCTTCTGAAGATAACGCTCAACAGTTCCCTGAGCAATCGCTTCACGGATCACAGCTTCTTCTGTTATTTTCTGCAGCCCATAGATTAAGCTGGCATCCAGTACATACCACATCTCTGTCTTTCCAAGCTGCCCGTTTTCTTTTTCAATTGCATATTCATCTGTGGGATGTACCTGAACAGACAAATCCTTTTTCGCATCAATGAATTTGATCAGGATCGGCAATTCTCCTTTGGTCTGCGGATGCGTTCCCAGAAACTCTGGGTGTTCTTGCAACACCTCCGTCAAGGTCATCCCCTGATACTCTGACCAGACACAACAAAGCTCGGTCCATCCGGGTGCGTAGAGCATTCCAAGTTTCCGCAAGAGGAGACATCTCAATTCCTTTTGCAAATTCATCATTCAGGCGGTTCCCCCCCACAGATAATCCTTTGCGGAAGGCTTCAATAAAAACGGTTTCTGTATAACGAGCCCTCCTCCGTTTTTTAATACTCTAACTCAAATTTCTGTTTATCTTTAACATTGATATCCTTGCCAAGCTGTACTTCAATCAGCTTCAGCTCAGTATCTGCCATAATGGTATGCCGACAGCCAGCACTCATGGTGATCACATCGCCAGCCTTAACAACCTGCTCATATCCATCCACGATGGTCTTACCAGTACCGGCCAGAACCACCCACACCTCGTCACGGTTCTTGTGGCTGTGATAATTCATGGAGTGACTAGCATTCAGAGTAACCTTAATGGTCATGCTCTCTGCTTCTACATCCATAACCTTATAACTACCCCAAGACTTCTCTGCGAACATGATCTGCTGCTCGAACTTGTCAACGAAAGGCTTAATATAGCTGGACTGTTCCTTATCGGAAACCAGAATACCTTCCCGAGATGCACAGATGACCACATCATGCAGACCCATAGCCAACACAGGAACATCCAGTTCGTTCAGGATGTGTACGCCATCGCAATTCTCATTCATAACACCTTTACCGATAATGGATTCCTCCATACCTTCGGTCAGAGTATTCCAAGTCCCCAGATCCTTCCACATACCAGCAAAACGCTGTACCTGAATCTTGTCCTCATGCTCAACAACGGCATAGTCGAAGGAAATCTTAGTCAGAGTATCGTATTTGTTGAACAGATCCTGATAATCTACAAAGTCAATCAGCTGATGTGCACGCTCCATGACATACTTCAGCTTGTAGACAAACACACCACCGTTCCACAGTGCACCCTGTGCGATATATTCCTTTGCCACAGCCTCAGAAGGTTTTTCCTTGAAGGTATTTACGAAAGCAGTCTGCTCTGCGCTCTCAGGAATGATGTAGCCGTACTTCTCGGAAGGATAAGTCGGTTCAATACCCATGAGCACCAGATTAGCTTCGCCTTTGTCAGCCTGATCGGACAGAGATTTCAGGGCCTCAAAATAGTCATCTTCTACGTAAGGGTCAACCGGGCAAACAACTACGGACTCTTCTGGATCAATGCCCATCACATCTACCAGATAAGCGGTAGCCAATGCGATTGCCGGGAAGGTATCGCGGCGACAAGGCTCTACAGATACACCCACATCCTCACCAAGTTGGTTATGGATAGCAGAAACCTGTGTCTTAGAGGTTGCAATCGTAACAGTTGCGTCGTTATCTACCTTCTTAATCTGGCGGTAGACACGCTGAACCATGGATTCATATCCATCTTCAGTTTTGAAAATCTTAATGAACTGCTTGGAACGGATGTCATTAGACAGCGGCCAAAGGCGCTTACCAGAACCGCCAGACAGTAAAACAATATTCATAATGATCTCTCCTTTTTATAAGAAAGAGGCTGCTGCAATCCTCAAAAATCACAGCAACCTCGGTAAATTAGCGTTCAGCACGCATCGGGTTATTCAGGAAGTCCTCGTAGGACAGACGGATGCCATCTTCCAACTCAGTCTTATATGTCCATCCCAGCTTGGTTGCCTTGGAAACATCCAGCAGCTTACGAGGTGTACCGTTCGGCTTGCTGGTATCCCACAGAATCTCGCCTTCGTAACCAATAACCTTTGCTACCATCTCGGTCAGTTCCTTGATAGACAGTTCCTTGCCAGTACCTGCATTAACAGTCTCGTCACCGCTATAGTTATTCATCAGGAACACACACAGGTTTGCCAGATCGTCAACATATAGGAATTCGCGCAGAGGAGAACCATCACCCCAGCAGGTAACAGTAGGCAGACCTGCTTCCTTAGCCTCATGGAAGCGACGAATCAAAGCGGGGAGCACATGACTGTGAGTAGGATGATAGTTGTCGTTAGGTCCATACAGGTTAGTAGGCATAACAGAGATATAGTCAGTACCGTACTGCTTGTTTAGAAACTCACAGTACTTCAGGCCAGAAATCTTTGCCAGTGCATAAGCCTCGTTGGTCTTTTCCAGCTCACTTGTCAGCAGACAGCTTTCCGGCATCGGCTGCGGTGCCATACGCGGATAGATACAGGAAGAACCGAGGAACTGTAACTTCTTACAGCCATTCTCCCATGCGGAGTTGATGACGTTCATTTCCAGAATCATGTTTTCATACATGAAGTCTGCCAGAGCGTTCTGGTTTGCGATAATACCGCCAACCTTTGCAGCAGCGAGAAATACATAATCCGGCTTTTCCTGTGCGAAAAATGCTTCAACAGCGTCCTGACGGCACAGGTCAAGCTCCTTATGGGTGCGGGTGATAATATTGTTGTAGTCCTGACGGTTCAGCTCGCGCACGATTGCGGAACCAGCCATGCCACGATGACCGGCTACGTAGATTTTTGCGTCTTTTTCCATCATAATAATGCTTGCTCCTTTCTAAATTTAGAGCATCTCTCATTGCATGAGAGAAATCAATTTGTCTGCGATTTCGCTCGCAGCATCATAAAATGTATCAAAATTTGAGGTGTCTAGCTGTTTGAGGTCCTCAATCACCCGCTCTACGCGGTGGAGGTTTTCCGGTGTGACGGAAATTGCCAGACCCAGTTTTTGCAATTTACAAATAGTTGTTCTATCTTCCAAAACTGTATCGCGGGCGAACAGTGCCATCGGACGCTGTGCGAGAATACACTCCGCAACAGTTCCCCATCCAGCCTTTGTAATAACGTAATCTGCCGCCGCTATATAGTCCTGTGTATTGGGGGTGCTGTTAGAAATAACGGTTACGTTTTCTCCCACAAGCGGAACACCTAGCGTTGTAATGAAATCATACGGCGCGTGACTGACATCAATCGGCTGTTTGAACCGCGCGGACATACCGAGTGCGACAAATACAGGCGGTTTTTCATGCTGTGATTTAATGCGTTGCACTTCGTCGTTATGAATCGGACGCGCCACAACGGAAGTCGGTGTTTTTTCGCTGTTTTGGAGAAATTCCAACATTTCTTCGTTATTTAGCGCATAAAGCATGGTGTGCTGAATTTTACCGTAACGCTTGGCATATTCTTTCCAAATATGTTCGGGTAAAAATTCGCGATACAGCTCTGTCCAAGTGAAGTTTCCTACATACAGGAAAGGTACTCCTGCCATATCGCAGGCATCCATTGCCCAGATTGGCATATCGCAAAGCACTGCGCTGACAGCTTCTCGCTTGAGCCATTCGGCTTCTGTCTTTGCCAAAGAAGGAACCTTTGCCAAAAAATATTCACAGATCTCGGTCAGCTTACCCGTGTCCACCAGTAGGGTGCCCTCACGGTTAATCAGACCGATATCTGTGTTTATTGGACGATAGCGCACGCGGTCTATCAGCTCTTTGGGCAGTTCCTGCTCCAAATTGCGCTTTGCAAAATCCAGATGATTTGCGCCGCAAACCAGTGTAATCTTCGCTTCGCATCGGCAGAGTGTTGCCATAATAATGGGCAGATTCCGCGCGATATGTCCGAAGCCGTGACTGGAAAGATAGAAACAGATATGTTTATTCAATGTCAGCTTACTTGACTGCGTTCTTCATTGCAGCTTCGCGCTTTGCCAATTCACGGTCATGCTTTGCCATGATGTTAACCAGTTCCTCGTAAGAGGTCTTCTGCGGATTCCAACCGAGAACGGTCTTTGCCTTAGTCGGGTCGCCCCACAGGTTGTCAACGTCAGTCGGACGGAACCACTGTGGATTTACACAAACGAGCATCTTGCCGGTTTCAACATCGTAGCCCTTTTCATCAATGCCAGTGCCTTCCCAACGAATGGTCATGCCATTTGCTGCGAATGCCTTCTCGGTGAAGTCACGAACAGTGTGCTGCTCGCCGGTAGCGATCACGAAGTCCTCGGGAGTCTCATGCTGGAGAATCATCCACATGCACTCAACATAGTCCTTTGCATAGCCCCAGTCACGCAGGGAGTCCATGTTGCCCAGTTCCAGATGGTCCTGCAGGCCTTCTGCAATGCGGCCGGCAGCGAGGGTGATCTTACGGGTGACGAAATTCTCACCGCGACGTTCGGATTCATGGTTGAACAGAATACCGTTGACAGCGAACATGCCATAAGCTTCACGATATTCCTTAGTGATCCAGAAGCCATACTGCTTTGCAACAGCATAAGGGCTGTAAGGATGAAACGGAGTGGTTTCACGCTGAGGAACTTCTTCAACCTTGCCATACAGCTCAGAAGTAGATGCCTGATAAATCTTAGTCTTCTTCGTCAGGCCCAGAATACGGCAAGCTTCCAGAATACGCATAACGCCCAAAGCATCAACATCGCCGGAGTACTCAGGAACATCAAAAGAAACCTGAACATGGCTCTGTGCAGCGAGGTTATAGATTTCATCAGGCTGAACAATGCTGATGATACGAATCAGAGAAGATGAGTCGGACAGGTCACCGTCATGAAGGGTGATCTTGCCCATCAAATGGTCAATGCGAGCGGTATTGGAAATAGAAGCACGGCGAGTGATACCGTGAACTTCGTAGCCCTTCTCTAGCAGGAAATCTGCCAGATAGGAACCGTCCTGACCAGTAATACCAGTAATCAGCGCTTTTTTCATGATACATTATCCTTTCCTATGTAAGTGATAAGGCCATATAAATGGCTCGTAATTTCTAATACTTTTCAAGAATACACGATAATTTTCGATATTTCATAGAACAATCTACGCACGCATTAGCACAATATTAGTTTTTCGTGAATTGGAATGGCAACAGTTTTTTTGACAAATTTTATAAGGTGCAGAACTTCTTTCCGTATGCTATTCCGATTGTCCTTGACAATGAGCCTCCTCGGATGTG
>SKDZ01000943.1_pt1 | contig 12174 bp, 9 predicted proteins | sample 4826551 | NCBI WGS metagenome assembly SKDZ01 (sample SAMN11008822, study PRJNA524170) | human gut metagenome | biome: Human fecal sample; material: Feces; isolation source: fecal sample from pouch patient p12, p15 | host: Homo sapiens | place: Israel: Tel-Aviv | collected 2016-02-02 | reverse complement strand
CTCTCCCCAATCTGATAATAAAGATATGATATCTCCATCAAGAGTTTTAAAAAGCAGTGATTTATGATTACTCCAAAATACTTTGATCGCCAATGCAAAAAAAATAATATAAAGAATTGCTTTAACAGATTCTTTTACGGTTTTTAAGCCAAATATACGCTTTAAGCCATTTACTGGATTCAATGAATCAAGCTTAAATTTAACAGCTTCAGTTGCTAATTGCTTTTTACTTTGAAACCAGGAGACAAGTATTGTTGTGAACATGCAAACCAGCAAAAAAGGAATGTTCGTTTTCAACCAACCAACCCCCATAGCTTTAAAATAGTCCCAAATATCTGGTTTAGCGTTATGATCAAGGATGTATTCAAGAATCGACATAATGTGATGCACATCAAAAACATATCCGAGATATAAAGTACCCACAAGCATTATTACAGAGATGGTTAAGTCTCTACTTTTTAGAATTTGCCCTTTTTTAGAAGCATCCTGGAGTTTCTTTTGTGTTGGCTTTTCAGTTTTATTGGCCATGAAACACTCTATTTCTCAATGTATAGTTGCAATTGTTCTGGGAAAAAGGATAACGGCATTACTCGTTCAGCCAGTATTGGGCCAAAATAAATAATTAATATTAAAAATGCCAGCGCACTTTTGACAGTCAGTGAAATGGCAAAAGCATTTAGTTGTGAAGCATAACGTGCCAGCAATCCCAGGACAGCCTCACCGCCCAGCATAACGGCAATCACGGGGCTTGCGTAAACGATAGTATGAGTCATTATGTTATTAATATATGAGAATAAAGGCTCTAATTTAGGAAAATTAAAATTACCTGAAGGCCATAAATTATAACTTTGCCAAAGAGTTTCCAGAATAAAGTTCATTCCACCGTTAGTAAGATAAACCGCAGCAGAGAAAAGGTTAAATAATCTTGCTAATTCCGAGGTATCGACACCTGTAGCCGGATCCAAAGTACTACTTAATGTTGCACCGCGTTGGTTATCGATAAAGCTACCTATAGCAAGGAAAATCCAAAACGGGGATGCTAATAAGCATGCAATAAACAGCCCTATGATAATTTCTCTGGCAGCGAACAAAGCAATATCGATTTCATTTAAGTTCGATAATTCATAGTGGTAATGCTGAACTAATGCACATGATACCACTATTATTATTGGATGACGGACTACTGTTGGTATATTCCCACTGGCGAAAAATGGTAACAAATAGAAAGTGGGTGCCAATCGGCAAAAACCGAGCGCTGTAGCAGCCAGCAGACTATGCAACTGATAGAGTATCGCCTCACCCATGCTATCCTCTCGCGAATGCTAAATTCAGCATTTCAATACCAAAAGAATATAATTTTTCGCCATACCATCCGCTCATTAAAAAAAAGCAAATACTTACACATAATAATTTCACGCCAAATGGCAACGTCTGTTCTTGCAACTGTGTTACCGTTTGAAAAAGCCCTACTAATAAACCAACAAATGTCGCAACTGCGATAGGTCCTGCAGACATAACTAAAATCAGATACAGCGCCCTATTCCCTGCAAAAACAATATCGTCCATATTTTTTCCTCAGGGATTAATGGATAGGTCAAAATATTGTAAAATGAGTCCTTTTGATAACATTGTCCAACCGTCCATAGCGACAAACAGAATTAATTTTATCGGTGTAGATATGGTTACCGGGCTCATCATCATCATACCTAACGTTAACAAAACGCTGGATATAACCAGATCCACTACAACAAAGGGTAAATAGATATAAAAACCTATAATAAATGCACTTTTTATCTCACTCAATGCATATGCGGGGAGTAACGAGAAAATTGAAATATTATCATCATCGATTATCTCTTCATTGTCTTCAGAACCATTCACCTTCTGAATCTTTTCAAAAAAGCTAACCAACTCCGGTTCAGAATATTTTATCAAATATGATTTATAACCACTCATGCCTGTCTCAACAAAATTAACAACCGACGCTACATTATTGAATGAAAGATTCTCATTCTGACTGTTATTATATATTTCCTTCCCAACCGGCATCATTACGAACATTGACAAAAGCAAAGCAACCCCATTAAGTGTCATATTTGATGGCACTTGCTGAAGTCCCAGCGCGTTTCGGACAATAACAAAAACAATCGAGAATTTAATAAAACATGTCCCGGATGCTATTATAAACGGCAATAGTGTAAATAATGATAATATCGCTATCAGCGAAATGCTATTTGACATTATTATTCCTTGATAACCAAGAATGAATTTCTACGCCCAATTTATCATCCACTTCAACAAGTTCGCCATAGCCAGTTAGCGCGCCATTTACACGTATCTCTATATTTTTCTCAGATTCAGGAAGCAGAGATATTATTCTTTTTGCACAGAGCTCGTCTATCTCATATAGATTCATTACTTTCTTACCAAGAACAAACTCAATTTTTACAGGCAACTCTTCATAACTATTAATCATCTGATCGTCATTTTCATCATAAATCTCACTCTCGTTTTTTTTGATATCAAAGTCATCTGTTTCAAAATCTTCCTCGTACTCAAAATGATCAACCATTTTTAACTCCTCTGGATAAAATAAATTGCAAATCTTTGTATTATAAATAACCGCATAAGCAATATTATTTGAGATTAATAAAACATCACCGACTTCAATATCAACAATAGTTCTATAACATGTTTTACTAAATCCAATCACAAAATGAATGGGCCAATATAATGATTTTTTGTCTAACGCTGGAGCGTTTCCGTATTGGCAGACTGTGACTTTATCTAACCAAAGATTCAATTCCCCTGTCCATATTCTTATTAGTGGTTGAGCTGGGCTCAATACTCCATCAAATACTTTACCTACGCACAAACGATTATATTTTAGTTCAGGATGCTTTAGATTTAACGGGGAACTGGATAAACTGAGCCATTCCCCTATTAACCTTTCCATTTCTGGCATTAAAGCCATCCCAGCGAGCTCAGAAGAAATTAAGGGAAATATTTCCCGAAGCAATACCCATCCAGACCAGCTGCCACTCTCTTCTGCTATTGGTAGCCATTTAGCACTAAATTCGGGCATTAATAATGCAACATCTTCGCCATTTTCTTTCCAATTTTGAAAAGTGGTTTCAAACGTATGAGTGTTTCGATTTACTTTCCTCAGACCAAACATTAACTTTCATCCTTATGATCGTTTTCGAATTTGCCTTCATTTTCTTGCTCCTCATGAGGCTGATGTCGTTGTCCTTGTCGTTCATCTTGCTCAGTCAATACCCAACGTTGTGCTGTAACATCATTGTTTTGGGCTTCATGGAGTCTGTCGGAGACAAGCGCGTCTGATGGTTTTAGTCGTATCCCTTCACTACTTTCCAGAATCCGGACTGTATGATTCTGTCCCCAACGCTGAAACTGATATGTCAATTCATTTTCTGGCACATTGACACTATTAACGGAATTATTTATATCATTCTGATTGAGCGTATGAACATTCCTTTGCTTTTCGATATGTTGAGTAAACATGGTTCTGTTATCAGCAAACCTTCTTTCGTTAGTACTGTCTAATGAATGAGCCTGCGGTCCATTTATTTTGTCTCCATCGCGGTATTTTTTCTCACGATCTTTATTATTACTGTTTTTTTGATCTGTGATGTACTCTGTATGGCTACCATTATGGATTTTTTCCTTAATTTTTATCGTGTTATCAGATAGTTCAGAACTAATACCCTGACCTCGAGAAGTCATATTGAGAATTTTCTTTGTAGAAAATTGCTCTGTTCCATTTGTTTGCAAAGAAAGATATGGATTCCTGTCAACCTGGAGAGATGATTTGTTGTCAATAGACTTCATTTGCCCATTTTTTTTCCCCAACGTAGAAAATTGGCTATCCTGAGTCTGACGTAATAACTGGAGAATGGTTCCAGCGACAATCTCACTCATTTCTTTATTTTTTTTGTTTTTCTTTAAGAAACTGTCTAAATCCGAAGCAGAATTATCGGGTGTGTCTGTGTTTAAAATTTTACCGTGTTCAATTTTCTTGACTTCGTCCATTATATTTTTCCTCCTGTTCAAGCTCGTCTTGATAAAGCATCTGATCTAAAAGTTGTTTTTTGATGCGCGTTTTTAGTCGTTCGTATTTTTCTCCTTTTAGCCACCAGTGTTTTCTTTGTGCTTGCTGTTGAACTATTTCCTTGTTAAGTATTTTTCTCCGCTCTGCTATTTTTTGCTTTTCAAGATTTATCTCAGCGATCTGCTGCTGAATGACTGCAACTTTACGTAACGAGTAAAATATATCCTGTCGAAATACAACTTCGCCGAGTAACTCTTTCATATCTAACAGTGACTGCAGGTTTTTAAGTTGCATATCATACAGGCGTTCCTTTTCGGCTAACTTTTCTTTTTCTGCATTTAACTTTTGTAATGATGCTTCACATGCAGCCAGGCTCTGCGCTGTTCTTCTTATAAGTCGATTAACTTTACTTAACAATTCGTTCAAGCTCTTTTAGAGTTTCACTCATTGGCATTTTTTCATTAACTGACTGTTTCAACCAATTTGTGAGTTTAGGCCGTGCATTCATAGCAAAATCATTTTCAGCATTTTGCCCAGCGCGATATTCCCCTAAGTCAATAAACACCTGTAGATCTTCCAAAGTTGTGAGGATCTTCCTTACCCGTGCAGCATTATCTCTGTGTTTTTCATCAGTGACCTGACCAAATACTCGACTCACACTTTTTAGAACATCTATTGCCGGATAGTGACCTTGACCCGCGAGTTTGCGACTTAGATAGATATGGCCATCAAGGATTGAGCGAATTTCATCACCCAGGGGGTCTGATTCATCTTCCCCTTCCAGTAACACGGTATAAAACGCGGTGATACTTCCTTTTAGTGTTGGTCCCGGCCTCTCCAGTAAGCGAGGCAAACTGTCAAAAACAGAAGCAGGATAACCACGTCTGGCAGGTGGTTCACCCGCTGCCAGTTTCATATCACGTAGTGCTCGTGCATACCGCGTCATTGAGTCGATAAAAAGTACAACTCTCTTTCCTCGATCTCTAAAATACTCTGCCACGGTTGTCGCCATCAGGGCGGCATTACACCGGTCTACTGACGAAAAATCAGAGGTGGCATATACCAATACGCATTTCGCTGCATTTACTGATTGTTTCAGCGATTCCGCGCATTCCGTAACTTCCCTACCACGTTCGCCAATCAAGCCAATAACAAACACATCAGCTTCAGTATTGTTTACGAGCATATGCATTAAAACCGTTTTGCCACAGCCAGCCGAGGCGAAAATCCCAACACGTTGACCAATGCCACATGTCAGTACGCCATCAATGACTCTTATCCGTGTCTCAAGTGGTGTATTAATAACTCGACGTTCCTGATACGACGGTGGCAGTTCATCAATCAGGCGTAAATTTCCTCTATCGCCTGGAGTGTCCGGGACAAACCTTTCCATAATTTGACCAGAGGCATTCAAAACCGAACCAAGAAAGGCATCACTAATCTGTATGGTCAACTGCTCTCCCGTTGGTTTCAAAATTGCAGTACGTGTAAGCCCCACTGAGCTGCCTATAAGGTTTAATAATGTCTTTCCATTGCGAAAGCCAACGACCTGAGCCCTGGCTATACGTTCATTTGCTTGCCAGCTCGCATAAATTTCGCATACTTCACCCACAGAAACGTCGTCAAGTTCTGCTTCAATCAGAGAGCCGTTTATGCTATGTAAGTAGCTGTATTTATTTAATAATTTTAATTTTTTCATACCGGCATGCTCCATATCGCAAGACATTATCCTAAATAGTTTTCAGAATATTAACGGGAACATTTTCCGTTAGTTCCCCATACGAAAGTACTTCGAGGTCTCGATAACTAGATTCAATAAGTTTTTTGATAAAACGACGAATATCCACAGATCCCAGTAAAATAATGTCTTTAATAGGAATATTGATTCCAGAAAGTGCCAGTTTAAAATTATCCAGAATCATCTCAGCTTCGGATGCATCGAGATTAAGAAAAGTACCGCCAGCGGTAGGCCTGACACCATCTCTGATTCTGTCCTCTATTTCAGGCGAAATCACAATTGCTTTAATTTCTCCAGAATATGAAAACTTATGGCAAATGTAGCGACCTAATGCACCTCGTACATGCTCGACGAGTGTGATTATATCTTTCTCTCGTGGGCTCCATAATGCTAAGGCCTCCATAACTAACCGCATATTGCGCACTGAAATTCGCTCCTGGATCAGACGCTGAATTACCTCTGAAATGCGCTGCACGGTTATATATCTTAATATTTCTTTTAATAGGTCAGGATACTTCATCTCTAATTGATCAAGAATATATTTTGTTTCTTGTATACCAAAGTACTCATTAATATTATGAGCCAGACATACAGATAAATGATTATACATTTCATCCATGGCCGTGCGAGTATAACAGCCAATTTTTGTTAATTTTTGAGCATCACTTTTCGTAACCCAATAATATTGTTCACCATTACTATTTACAATGACAGGTTTCTTGATCAAAGTCGAAACCACTTCATCTGAATATTCAACCAACAAGACAAGATCATGATAAATTTTAAATTGCGAAGCTCTGACTTCATTTAGCATTAATATGACATCTTCATCATTAAGACCTTCCCCCTCACGAATGACAATACCGGGAATTCGGATACCATATTCAATAAAAAACTGACTACGAATCCTATCAGCAAGATTGATTTCAGTGTATTTTTTAGCCTGTACACTATTCATAATCAAGACCAAGGGTACCGTTTCGGTAATAACCTGATCAAGTTTATTAATGATACCTAATGAGATATCATCATCTTGATTATAGGGTTCCAACCCAACGGTAATATCTCCCTCAACAACCGTTTCTTCAGTCCCTTTCTTTTTGAATTTAAAGTAAAAGTAAATTCCTAAGATCACTGCCAAACATAAAAACACAAGAAGGGGAAAACCTGGAAGTAACCCAATACTTAGCGCGAGGACACATGTCACAATAATGACAAAAGAATTACTTAATAACTGGGACATTATATTTTGCCCCATATTATCACTATCGCCATTTACGCGCGTAACGATAAATCCTGCGCTAATAGCAATTAATAAAGCTGGAATTTGAGAAACAAGACCATCACCGACAGTAAGAATTGTGTAGACAGTCAACGCTGTTGAGAAATCCATTCCATTTTGGCCTACTCCTACTGATAGCCCACCGATAATATTAACAAAGATAATAATAATGTTTGCAATAGCATCACCTTTGATAAATTTCATCGCACCATCAAAGGAACCATACAGCTGACTCTCTCGTTCTAATACGCTACGACGTTCTTTTGCTAAATCTGCATCAATGATCCCAGCGCGTAGATCGGCATCAATGCTCATTTGTTTACCTGGCATACCGTCAAGCGAAAAGCGGGCAGCAACTTCAGCCACACGTTCCGAACCTTTAGTAATCACGATAAACTGAACAATAGTAACAATGGAGAAGATAACAAAACCAACTACCAGGCTATCTCCAATAACGAACTCACCAAAACTCGTTATAATTTCTCCAGCATCCGCCTCAAGAAGTATAAGTCGACTGGTACTGATCGCCAGCGCCAAACGAAATAACGTTGTGATAAGGAGGATTGATGGAAATGAAGAAAAGCTTAAGATCCTATCAACATAGAATGATCCTAAAAATACAAGTATTGCCAATGTTAAGTTAAGCCCAATCAAAAAGTCGATTAAATAGGTGGGCAATGGAATTATGAGCATGGCGATAATCATCACCATTAATCCAAGAATTATTAATTCTGGATGACTCCTTAACCCTACCAAAACTTTGTTAAACATTGAACATCACCTTCTTCCATGGTTTTTTATTTTGTTTTTTGTTACAGTTTTGTGTATCAAAGAGCTCTGCTGCAAATGTTACTTTTATTGCCTGTTTACAACACTCCCTAATCTCTAATAATTGTTCATTATTAATAAAAAGTGAAAATGGAAGATTTGTACATCCACTGTAAATCGCCTTCAGGAGTAACGTTTTGTCTTTATAATTAGCATCTGCGGGAAGGGTCACCAGTGCATTGTTCAGGAGTTCCTCTGCAGTCTCAGGAAATTTTATTAACGATATCAGAAAAAATATCCAGTAATCTTCTGCGCTGATAAATTTTTTAATTATTGGGTTATTCATTAAAGTTTTCAGAAATAAAGCCTCTGCCGACTGAAGAGACAATAGTTGTGACAACTTATTGAGAAACATACCAAATTCCAATGATGAACAACTCGCATCAAGTGCATTTATATCTGAGAAAAGCGTCTCTTTGATAAATTTTGTCACCAACATTCTATTTTGATAGCCATAACTACCAATCCATTCGACATAAGTATCTACAGCATCATCTTCTGCCATTAAAAATTGCCGATAACTCGCCCTTAGTAATTTTGGATTTAATGACAGCGCCTGGCCAAATAACTTTGCTTTTAATGCCGAGTTAATGCCGCTATTAATGAATTTTTTAGTAGTCTCTTGATTAACTTTTCTAAGTAATGCTTCAGCGTTTAGCCGGACATTTTCTGATATTTGTTTTTTACGTAAAATTGCACGTAACACAACTACCAGATCGCTTTCATCTGGGAATAATTTTTTAGCAAAGCTATACACTTCATAGTCATGGGTAGTTGCAGCCTTAAGCGCCTCCATAACTTTGTCGGTTTTTTCTATTGGCTGGTCTTCCAGGACATATTCTTCTCCGTCCAGAAAATTGGCCAGTTGTTCTTCGTAGATTTTTTTCTTCATAAACTGCGTTAACGCTGCTGACATCTCGTCAGTAGCTTGTAAGAACCGAGCTTCTTTACCTGCGGGATCATCCCCCATTTTAGGCATTTCAGCTTCAATATCTTCATTATCTTCTGTGATAATGTCCTCTAAGCGAGAAACTTCCCTGGCTCTTTCTAATACACCGACATGCTCTACATGAATCGCCATTTCACTATCCTCCGACGACTTCACGATTCAGGTAAGTTTTTATCCATTTCTGCAGTAATTCATCGTTAATTTCTTTATTTTTTGCCATTTGCTGTGTAATCGCTCTGGCATCAACCGCAGCCTCATTCGCATTATTCATCATGCGCTCATCGATCTCTCTTGGCTCAATAAGAAAGACACGAACGATGTTATTCGCATTTGTTCCTTCATAACCAAATAATTTACCAATAAATGGAATGCTGCCTAATATTGGGATCTTGCGACTTTCATAGGTATTCGTATCGCGTGTATATCCCCCAATCAAAAGACTTTTCCCTTGGGGCACGCGTGCAATAGTACTTATAAGTGTTCTACCAACCTGAGGCAGATCATCAACATTGGTCTTGTCGGAATTGATTTCATTTCCATCTTCAATATTCAAGAGTAATTCAATTTGATTTCGCGCAGCAAATCGTGGTAGCACGCTAATCATCGTACCATAGGTTACTTCATCCAATTCCGCAGTACGCTCGCCGACTAATTTAGTATAGAAAGTGCGGTTATTATCAAATATAGCAGGAATATTCTCCTGTGTTAAAACGACGGGACGAGCAACAACGGCGGCTCTTCTTTTTTGTGCAAGTGCCTGTATTGTTGCAATAAACTGTGTCCCATCAAGGGTACTAATTGAACCTGAATTATTAAATGATGCACTTAAGCTGGATCCAATTTTTATCGTGCCCGACCAGTCAGCACCTAGCTGTTCTAGATCAGTCTTATCAATATCTATTATCCATAAAGATAATTCAATGTGTCGCTTTGGAATATCAAGCGTAGCTACTAACTTCTCGATAAAATCAACCTGAGATACTGTTCCTTTAACAAGTAAACTGTTGGTATCAGGATATGCAATAATTTGTATATCGTCAGTCTCTGGCGCTCCTGCTGTCGATATTATTTTCTCTACTTGTAGGTCATCATCTTCTTCAGCCCCAGGAAAAGGAGGCATACGTGATACGTTTTTTAGTTGTTGACGACTTGAAATTTCAGAAAGTACGTTCACCCCTGTGCTTTGCTTAATGTTATTATTTAACAACGTCGATAGTACTTTTGCCATGCCAGGAATAACTATCTTTTCGCCACGTAACTCATAAGTCCGGTCATTAACGAATGTGTTGACCAGATGAATTATTCCTACTTTATTTCGACCGATCTCAATGCCATCGCTGTTTTGCTCCATTAATTTCGCAGCATTAACGACCAGGTCAACATAAACCGGTGGCCCCGATACATAGAAAGTACCATTGCCGCCCCCTTTAATTTCATAACGAGAGTTATACAGACCCGATTTTTTTAAGAAATTATTAAACTCATTCGTCGATACCTTTCTCAGATTAATCAATGCATTACGCATCTCTGATGAGTCGTAGATATAAATAGCTTTGCCATCATCATACCAAATAAGCCCCATCTGTGCCGACAGGCGTTCAATCAAGGCATAGGGTTCTGTTAAATCAAAATTTCCGCTGATCTGTTTCTTCATGGCAAGCTTACTAACTATTGTAGGCTTACCCGCATATGATGAAACCGTTTCAAAAAAACTACGTAGATTTTCTTTATTTGCTACGTATCCATTCGCTGCTGCGGCATATGCACCAGGAGTCAATAATCCATTAAAAATGCATAAGACTGAAATTAATATAATAGTAATGCGTAATTTTATTTTCATAACTTTTTACATAGTTCTCTCGGTGTTTTTCCTAACCGGCTTTTTACTTCGGCTGAAAAGTGTGATGAGGACGAGTAACCATATTTATGCGCAATAGTTGTCATATCACTGTTTCCTTCAATGATTTCCAACACGGCTCTGGCAACTCTCCAGCCACATAATTCCGTTTTAACTTTACCACCCAATGCATAACTACATAAACGGCGAAAATGTGAATACGATACGCCGTAAAGCTCACCAAGATCATAGAGTGAAGTCTGTATGAGCGATTGCGATAATAAATAACGAACCAGTTTATAGCATTCTGTTTTTCTTAGATGCTGAAACAGGATTTCATTAATATTATCGCTGCTCAGATAAGTGGCTAAAAACCAGGCTTCACTTGCAACTTTACTGAATAGCACAACTTCTGATGCAAAGGGCAAGGCATCAGCAAACAATTCATGATGTTCCCTTTCCACACTCCCCGTTGATTCATCTATAAAAGCTAATAATTTACTCAGGATATCAATGCGAAGTGGATGATAAATTACTTTCCCTGCAGTTACCTCAATTTGGCTTCGGTCAATGAGCAGTAATATATCTTCCACTACCATTAATTTTTGATGGTTATTACCAATCGTAATAACAAGGGTTACATCCTTGTTTTCATTTCCCCGTAAGAACCACATTTCAGGGTCCAGTAGGGTTAACTTCTGTCCTTGAAGCAAAACATTCATTGGAAGTAACAGCCCTTCTTCAATCATGTTTCATCTCCTTATTCCATATTCTCATTCTCCATAAACTTGATATAAAAACATGATTAAAAAGTGATGATTACTATTTATAAAATAATGATTTTGTTATGAGCGAATAGCTATCAGCCACTTACACTAGTACGTCATCTTGTCTATATACAGATTTGTAACTGTTGATATGTTTTACTTAAACACACCTCGTATTTCTTATAACACTTGTTTGGTAACTATTTTCAATACAAATCATATTTGTTAGTTCTTCATTAACACACTGCGAGTGTTTTGTTACTCCACGCATATATTTTATTCTCTTGTTCGATTCTATTTTTCTTAATCGATCATATAATTTTCTTGTTAGTCGGATTTACGAATCATGAGACTTATAATGGAAGGAATGAGACTAAGCGGCCAGGTTAAACCTGTAATTATTGCAGCAAACAACCGATATGTTACTTTTTCTTCCGAGAAGATAAATATTAAAGTCGATGTCACAACCAGACCTATCAGGTAAGCTAACAGTAATTTATTGATCACTTTTACCTCCCCTTTCGATTTCTCTTTGAGCGGTCCTTTTAAGCCAGGACCGCCTCATTATGAAAATTATTTAATTCCCTCATCATTGATAAGGTTGGACATCTCTTTCAACATGAGAGTCATTGAAGCTTTCGACCAATTTAGCGGAATGATAGGGCTTGGCGCTTCATGCAAAGTTCCCGACTTGTGGATAT
>SKDZ01000937.1_pt1 | contig 12231 bp, 10 predicted proteins | sample 4826551 | NCBI WGS metagenome assembly SKDZ01 (sample SAMN11008822, study PRJNA524170) | human gut metagenome | biome: Human fecal sample; material: Feces; isolation source: fecal sample from pouch patient p12, p15 | host: Homo sapiens | place: Israel: Tel-Aviv | collected 2016-02-02 | reverse complement strand
CTTGTCTGTCTGAAAACAGATAGCTATTGATAACGCTTTGATTGCATCTTTTACTAAATAACAAAGTTTAATAAATAATAAAATTAAGAAAATTTCGAAAAGTGCTTGAAATTTCTAAAATTTAGGATATAATATAAAAAAACACAGGAGGAAGCTAAGATGAACAACACACAAATTCTTACAAATTGGCAAAGTTGGCGTAGGTAAAGTTGTGTTTATGTGTTTGCATAGATACGACTTTTGGAGTACTTCTAAAAAGTATCTATGCGCTAATCTTAGTTACAGGATAAAAAAGGCGTGTAGTAGATTTTTACTAGACGCTTTTCTTTTTAGTTGACTCACATTATTAACGAATAATATTGATATAGAATTTTAACTAAAAAATTAATGGAGAGAAAATGAAAAATAAAGCACTTATTGGAACCCTTATTGCTCTTGTTATTTTAGTTGCTGGTTCGATGATTTATGACCAGACTAAAAGAGATTCAAGTAAAAATGATGTGGTTAAAATTGGTATTTTGCAGTATGTGACGCACGATGCTCTAGATGAGATTGAAAAAGGAATTGAGGACGGTCTTGCTGAGGCTGGCTATGATAGTGATAACGCTGAAATTACGATGTTGAATGCTGAAGGTGACCAAAGCAAGATTCAAACGATGAGTAAGCAGCTGGTCAATGCTAAAAACGATGTTTTGATTGGTATTGCAACACCAGCCGCACAAGGTTTGGCATCAGCAACAAGTGATATTCCAGTTGTTATGGGAGCTATTTCTGACCCAGTTGGTGCAAAATTAGTTAAAAATCTTGAAGAACCAGAAGGAAACGTAACAGGGGTTTCCAACCAAGTTCCAATTGAACAAAGCGTAGAGCTCATTCAAAAAATCACACCAAATGCCAAGACAATCGGCGTTTTATATGCTAGTAGCGAGGATAATTCAGTATCACAAGTCGCTGAATTTAAAAAGGATGCTGAAGTTGCTGGCATTAATGTCATTGAATACGCCGTACCGTCAACAAATGAAATCACAACAACAATGTCGGTTATGACAGGAAAAGTCGATGCTATCTTTGTTCCACAAGACAATACTATTGCATCAGCCTTTACGACGGTTGTTAATGCTGCCAATGCTGCGAAAATTCCGATTTATTCATGCGTTGATACAATGGTAGAGCAAGGAAGCATTGCATCAGTTGCCCAAAGTCAGTATGATTTAGGTGTGGAAACGGCAAAAATTGCTGTTAAATTGTTAGCAGGTAAAAAAGTGTCAGAAGTTCCTGTTAATATTGTCAATACAGGGACACCAACCCTTAACTTGAAAGCTGCACAAGAGCTTGGTATTACAATACCAGATAGTGTTCTTTCAGAAGCCACAGTGGCTGTTGAGGCAGATGATAATTAAGGAAGAAGGAGAAAAATCAGATGATTATTTCGTCAGTATCACAAGGGCTTTTGTGGGGAATTCTTGGTCTAGGAATTTACCTCACCTTTAGAATCTTGAACTTTCCAGATATGACAACAGAAGGCTCATTTCCGCTTGGAGGAGCAGTGGCTGTTACTTTGATGAACCATGGTTTTCATCCTATTTTAGCAACACTTGCAGGAATGCTTTCAGGGTGTTTTGCAGGACTTGTGACAGGCTTGCTTTATACTAAAGGAAAAATCCCAACCATTTTAGCAGGAATTTTGGTGATGACCTCTTGTAACTCAATCATGCTCATGATTATGAAACGTGCTAATCTTGGTTTGCTTGATATTAAAACATTGCAAGATTTATTCCCGTTTGCAGATAGCACTAACTTGCTGATTATTGGTCTTTTAGCGGTTGTTATTGTTATTTCAGGATTAATTTTCTTCCTGTACACACGACTTGGTCAGGCTTATATCGCTACTGGTGATAACCGTGATATGGCAAAAAGTTTTGGGATTAATACCGACCGCATGGAAGTTATGGGGCTTACGATTTCAAATGGGTTGATTGCTTTATCAGGTGCTCTTGTCAGCCAACAAGATGGCTACGCTGATGTCTCAAAAGGAATTGGTGTGATTGTTATCGGACTTGCTAGTATCATTATCGGAGAAGTGTTGTATTCAACTGGTTTAACACTTTTAGAGCGTTTGATTGCCATTGTTGTTGGGTCAATTTTGTATCAATTCTTAATCACGGCAGTTATTGCCCTTGGCTTCAATACGAACTACCTCAAATTGTTCAGTGCTCTTGTCTTGGCACTCTGTCTCATGGTTCCCGTTCTTAAAAATAAATTTTTCAAAGGAGTGACCTTATCGCGATGAAAAAAATTGTAGAATTAAAAAATGCTACCGTTCAAGTTAATAACGGTCTTGACGAGGTCAAAACAATCCTTGATGACGTGAATTTGACAATTTATGAACATGATTTTTTGACGATTTTAGGTGGGAACGGTGCTGGGAAATCAACGCTTTTTAACGTGATTGCTGGAACTTTGATGTTGACTAGCGGAAGCATTTATATCCTAGACAAAGATGTGACACATTTACCTGCTGAAAAACGTGCAAACTATTTGGCGCGTGTCTTTCAAGACCCTAAAATGGGAACAGCACCACGTATGACTGTGGCTGAAAACCTTCTTATTGCCAAATATCGTGGTGAAAAACGTGGACTTTTGCCACGAAAAATTCATGCGTTTACCGATGAATTTCAAGCGTTGGTTGCACGAACTGGTAATGGTCTTGAAAAGCATTTGGAAACGCCGACTGGGCTTTTATCAGGTGGGCAACGTCAAGCACTTAGCTTGCTCATGGCAACGCTAAAACGCCCAGAATTGTTGCTACTTGATGAACATACGGCAGCCCTTGACCCTAAGACGAGTGTATCCTTGATGAATTTAACAGATGAATTTGTATCAGGTGACCACTTGACAGCACTCATGATTACACACCACATGGAAGACGCTCTGAAATATGGTAACCGTTTGATTGTTATGAAAGACGGCAAAATCATCAAAGACCTCAATCAAGACGAAAAAGCCCAAATGGCAATCGCCGATTATTATCAATTGTTTGAATAAACACAAACGCCTTCGGGCGTTTTTTAGGTGTTCAAGTAACTTTTCCAAATCACAAAGAAGAAAATCTTCTGAAAATATGGTACAATGTTAATGCTGTAATTCGACTTGCTAACTTTTTTGGAGGCAAGGACCGTTTGTATGAAAAAAGCAAAACAATTTGCTCGTATAAAAAATAAAAATGAGGAGAAAACATCGTAATGAGCGATATTAAAATTATTGCCCTTGGAGGGGTGCGCGAAAATGCGAAAAACCTCTATGTGGTAGAAGTTAATGACTCTATTTTCATTTTGGATGCTGGACTTAAATATCCTGAAAATGAACAATTGGGTGTGGATGAAGTTATTCCAAATATTGATTACCTAGTTGAAAATAAAAAACGTGTGCAAGGAATTTTCTTGACGCATGGGCATGCAGATGCTATTGGAGCTTTGCCTTATATTCTATCGGAATTTAAAGCGCCAGTATTCGGCTCACCGTTGACAATTGAGTTAGCGAAGCTTTTTGTTAAGAAAAATAACAACGTTAAAAAATTTAATAATTTCCATGTTATTGACGCAGAAACTGAAATTGAATTTGCAGATGCGACGATTTCATTCTTTAAAACAACTCACTCAGTTCCTGAAAGTTTGGGGATTGTTGTCGGTACAGATGAGGGAAATATTGTTTACACAGGCGACTTCAAATTTGACCAAGCTGCCCGTAAATATTACCGTACAGACTTGTCTCGTTTGACTGAAATTGGGCGTGAAGGCGTGTTAGCTCTGCTTTCTGATTCTGCTAATGCGACAAGTAATGTTTTGACAGCTAGCGAATCAGAAGTTGCAGCTGAAATGGATAGCATTATCGCAGATGCTGAAGGCCGCGTGATTATTGCAGCCGTAGCTTCTAACTTGATTCGTATTCAGCAGGTATTTGATTCAGCTGCAGACTACGGTCGTCGTGTGGTTTTAACTGGTTTTGACGCTGAAAATATTGTCCGCACAGCCATTCGTATGAAACGCTTGCGTTTGGTTGATGAAAAATTGATTGTCAAACCAAAAGACATGCACAAATTTGAAGATCACGAATTGATTATTCTTGAAACTGGTCGTATGGGTGAACCAATTAATGGTTTGCAAAAAATGGCACTTGGACGCCATCGTTATGTGCAAATCAAAGAAGGTGACCTTGTTTACATCGTTACAACGCCAAGTCTTTCAAAAGAAGCAGCTGTTGCGCGTGTCGAAAATTTGATTTACAAAGCTGGCGGTGTGGTTAAACTTATCACACAAACAATGAATGTTTCAGGCCATGCCAATGCGCGTGATTTGCAGTTGATGATTAACCTTCTTCACCCAAAATATTTGTTCCCAGTTCAAGGAGAATACCGTAACTTGGCAACGCATGCTGAGTTAGCGCAAGAAGTTGGTATGTATCCAGAAAATATTTACATCGTTAAACGTGGTGATGTCATGGTTCTTGATAAAGACGGCTTTAATCACGAGGGAAGTGTCCCAGCTGGTGATGTGATGATTGATGGAAATGCTATTGGTGACGTTGGTAATATTGTTCTTCGTGACCGCAAAGTCTTGTCAGAAGATGGTATCTTCATTGTTGCCTTGACTGTTAATAAACGTGAAAAGAAAATCGTTTCAAAAGCTAAAATTCACACACGTGGTTTTGTCTATGTCAAGAAAAGCCGTGATATTCTACGTGAATCAGCTGAATTGGTTAATCAAACTGTTGAAAATTACTTGGCACAAGATAGCTTTGACTGGGGAGAATTGAAAGGAGCTGTCCGCGATGAAGTGGCAAAATTCCTTTTTGACCAAACCAAACGTCGCCCTGCTATTTTACCAGTGGTTATGGAAGTGAGATAAGAAGATAAGGGAGGCAAAAGCCAAGTCTCCCTATTTGTTATTTTTGCTGTGCAGTTTTTTCTTGTTTTTTTAAGTTTTGATTGATATACTAAAAGCCCAAGATTTTGAAATATGGATTAATTTGCCTTAATCTAAAATTCTAGAAAGCGAGGATATGTATGAGAAAGTTATGTAGGATAATCTTTTTTATTCCCAAACTCATTATCAGTATTATCTGGAATTTTTTCTGGGCTATTTTTAGAACGATTGTAATTATTGGAATTATTTGTTTTGGTTTACTATATTATGCCAATAATAGTAGTTCTCAGTTAGCCAATACGATTTCAACCATTGCAAATAATGTAACAAGTTATCTTTCAGCAAATAGTGATGATATTGCTAATAGTCTAAAGGATTTGTCAACGGATGATTTCACTTATTATTCAGGAGCACGTTGGTCAAGCAATTCTGCAAATGTCTATATTGAAACGACCAATGAAACTTTGGTCAATGCTTATAAGGAAGCCATCAATACTTGGAATGCAACGGGAGTTTTTACATTTAATGTAGTTTCGGATGCATCATCAGCAGATATTATTGCGACTGAATATTCTGATGCTAGTTCAAAAGCAGCAGGATTTGCTGAGACAGAAACGAATGCTTTGACAAATCATATTACTCATGTTGATGTAAAATTGAATACTTACTATTTAACAGAAAATGATTATGGTTATACGCATAATCGTATTGTTTATACCGCGGAACATGAGTTGGGACATGCGATTGGGCTTGATCATGATGATAGTGAAGAATCAGTTATGCAATCCTCAGGCTCTTATTATGGCATTCAGGATGTTGATATTGAAAAAGTCCAATCACTTTATGCTTCTTAAATAAAAGTAAATCTAGAAAAAAAACTGCTGATTTCAGCAGTTTTTTTCATATTCTCCTAGTTTAACGACTTGTGATTTGGTAAAATAGACATATGATTATTTTACAAGGGAATAAAATTGAACGCTCATTTTCGGGCGATGTACTTTTTGATAATATTAATATTCAAGTTGATGAGAAAGACCGCATTGCGCTAGTTGGGCGAAATGGTGCGGGAAAATCAACTTTGTTAAAAATTTTAGTGGGTGAAGAAACACCAACTTCTGGTGAAATTAATACCAAACGTGATTTAACCTTATCTTACTTAGCCCAAGATAGCCGTTTTGAGTCAAAGAATACGATTTTTGATGAAATGTTGCACGTTTTTGATGATGTGCGTGGCATGGAATCACGTTTGCGTAAAATGGAAATGCAAATGGCAGAGCTGACAGGTGATGCTTTTGATAAATTGATGTCAGATTATGACCGCATGTCAGAGGAATTTCGTGTCAAGGGTGGATTTACCTATGAGGCGGAAATCAAGGCGATTTTAAATGGTTTTAAATTTGATGAATCCATGTGGCAAATGAAGATTTCGGAATTGTCAGGTGGGCAAAATACACGCTTGGCGCTTGCCAAAATGTTGCTTGAAAAGCCTGAATTGCTAGTGCTAGACGAACCAACCAACCATTTGGATATCGAAACTATTGCTTGGCTTGAAAATTACTTGGTCAACTACCAAGGTGCTTTGATTATTGTCAGTCACGACCGATATTTCTTGGATAAGGTGGCAACGGTGACGCTTGATTTGACACCACATTCGCTTGACAGATACGTTGGTAATTATTCTAAATTCATGGATTTGAAGGCTGAAAAGTTAGCACTCGAAGCCAAAAATTATGAAAAACAAGCCAAAGAAATTGCTAAGTTAGAGGACTTTGTTCAACGTAATATTGTGCGTGCCTCAACGACAAAACGTGCCCAAGCTCGCCGCAAACAGTTGGAAAAAATGGAACGTTTGGACAAACCAACGGCAGGGCAAAAATCAGCTAACATGACTTTTCATGCGGATAAAGTGTCAGGAAATGTAGTCTTGACGGTGACAGATGCGGCAATTGGCTATGATGACCAAATCTTGTCAGAACCAATTAATATTGATGTCAAGAAATTTGATGCCATTGCCATTGTCGGACCAAATGGTATCGGAAAATCAACCTTAATTAAATCAATTGTGGGTCAAATTCCATTTATCAAGGGAACATCAACCTACGGTGCCAATGTTGAAGTGGGTTACTATGACCAAACGCAATCAAATTTGACGCGTACAAACACGGTTCTTGATGAGCTTTGGAATGACTTTTCAACGACACCAGAAGTGGAAATTCGTAACCGTTTGGGAGCTTTTCTCTTCTCTGGCGATGATGTCAAGAAATCAGTCAGCATGCTTTCTGGTGGTGAACGCGCCCGCTTACTTCTTGCAAAATTGTCCATGCAAAATGATAATTTCCTTATTCTAGATGAACCAACCAACCACTTGGATATCGATAGCAAGGAAGTTTTAGAAGATGCTTTGATTGATTTTGATGGAACACTTTTATTTGTCAGTCACGACCGTTATTTCATTAACCGTGTGGCAACAAAAGTGCTTGAAATCTCTGAAAAAGGCTCAACCCTTTATCTTGGTGATTATGATTATTACCTTGAGAAAAAAGCAGAGCTGGAAGAAATGGAACGTTTGAAAGCCGAAGAAGCACAGGAAAAAACAGTTGCCATTGTTGAAAAAGCGCCAGCTAATGATTATCAAGCGCAAAAAGCTAACCAAAAAGAACTTCGCAAACTCACACGCCGAATCGCTGAAATTGAAAATCAATTAGAAGAGATTGAAGCGCGTGAAGAAGCAATCAATCAAGCGATGTTAGCCACAAATGATGCCGTAGAACTTGTTGATTTGCAAAAAGAACTCGATGACTTGACTGAACAACAAGAAAACCTCATCCTAGAATGGGAAGAACTCAGCGAACAGGTTGAAGGATGATCTTTAATGATATGCAGCTGTCTGGGATTAGTTAGCATATCATTTTTTAGTTAAAAAAATCAATAGCAAGCTATTGACTTTTTATGTTAAAGTTCTATAATAATTAGTGATAAATAATAAGAAAGTATCTAGCAAATCTTAAATTTAGCCGAATAAGCTTACTTGAAAAGGAAAAAGTTTATTTTTGGGTTAATTTTTAGAGGCTTGTTTTTTTGACTGTGGAGGTAATCATGAATCCTAAACATGCTCCTTATGGATGGTTAGTAAAACGGATAGCGCGTCGTTTGGAACAAAATATGAATAATTTTCTTAAACCGTATAATATTACGATTATGCAATCATGGGTTTTAATGTTTTTGAAACAAACAGAGAAGTGCTACACTTTCAAAGAACTAGAGAAACAATTTGAAGTTTCTCAGCCAACCATGGCCGGTATTTTAGCACGTTTGGATCAAAAAAATATGATTATAACCATTCAAGATGAAAAAGATAAGCGTATTAAAAAAGTTCAAATTTCTGATGATGGTAGAGCTTTGATTAATCGTTTAGGTGAGCACCTAGAGGATTCAGAAGTTGCAATCGTTGGGAATTTTACCAGAGATGAGCAAGAGACTTTTCATTTATTGCTTGAAAAAGCTTATTATAATGTTGTAGAAAGAGGTGACGAGAATGATTAAAACTTTACTCGCGCAAGTGAAGGAGTATAAAACGCCATCTTTATTAGCTCCTTTATGTGCCGCTTTGGAAGTTTTTTTCGATATGTCTATTCCCTTTGTGATTGCAAAATTGATTGACCAAGGGATTCAGGCAGGAAATCTTGCGGTAGCCATGAAATATGGTTTATTTATGTTACTTTTAGCTATTTGTGGTTTGACGACAGGTTTCCTAGCAGGGAAATTTGCGGCACAGGCTTCAGCTGGTTTTGCTGCTAATTTGCGTGAAGGAATGTATGACAATATTCAAACATTTGCTTTCTCAAATATTGATAAATACAGCACGGCTGGTCTTGTAACACGTATGACAACCGACGTGACAAATGTGCAAAATGCTTACCAAATGATTATTCGTGTGGTTGTCAGAGCACCGTTAACAATCATTTTCAGTATGTTTATGTGTTTTGTGGTTGATCGTCAATTAAGCTTGATTTTCCTACTTGCTGTTATTATTTTAGCGGCTTCATTGCTGTTCATCATGCGTAAAGCAATGCCCGCTTTTAACTATGTTTTCCGTAAATACGATGACTTGAATGCCAGTGTCCAAGAAAATATTTCTGGTATTCGTGTGGTAAAAGCTTTTGTCCGTGAAGATTATGAGAATAAAAAATTCACCAAGGCTGCTGAAAATATCTACCGTTTATTTGTGAAAGCGGAAAAAATTGTTATTTTTAATAATCCAATCATGATGTTTATCATCTTCGCTTGTATGATTTGCTTGTCTTGGTTCGGAGCCCGCTTTATTGTAGCGGGTAGTTTAACGACAGGGGAGCTAACGTCACTTCTTTCTTATATCTTTGCCATGATGATGTCATTGATGATGTTGTCAATGATTATGGTTATGATTTCAATGAGTACAGCTAGTGCAGAACGTATTTCTGAGGTACTCAACGAAAAAGCTGACATTGTTAATCCTGAAAATCCATTGATGGAAGTTTCAGACGGAGGTATTGTTTTTGATCATGTGCATTTTTCTTATAAACATGGCGGTGGTGAAGAGGTGCTTTCTGATATAAACCTGAGTATTAAATCTGGTGAAATCATTGGAGTTATTGGTGGAACAGGTTCTGGTAAGACCTCATTTGCTAATTTGATTTCACGTCTTTATGATGTTGATTCTGGTTCAATTAAAGTTGGTGGACGTGATGTTCGCGAATACGATTTGGAAGTTCTTCGTGACCAAGTAGCGGTTGTTCTTCAGAAAAATGTCCTTTTCTCAGGGACTATCTTGGATAATCTTCGTTGGGGAAATGAAAATGCGACAGATGAAGAATGTATGGAAGCTTGCCGTCAAGCTTGCGCAGATGAATTTATCGAACGCTTCCCAGATAAATACAACACTTGGATTGAACAAGGTGGTAGTAACGTTTCTGGTGGGCAAAAACAACGTCTTTGTATTGCCCGCGCGTTGTTGAAAAAACCAAAAGTATTGATTTTGGATGACTCAACTAGTGCTGTTGATACTGCGACAGATGCGAATATCCGTCAATCATTTGCTGAAACCATTCCTGGGACAACTAAAATTATTATTGCCCAACGTATTTCTAGTGTGCAACACGCTGATAAAATTTTAGTTCTTGATGATGGTAAGATTTCGGGATTTGCCAGTCATGATGAACTATTACAAACAAATGCGATCTACCGTGAAATTAGCGATGTTCAACAGCAAGGTAGTGGTGATTTTGATGCGGAAGGAGGTAGCAATTAATGGCTCAAACCAAAAAAGAAATTAATAAACAAGATACGCTAAAACGTGTGTTGGCTTATGTTTTGAAAAACTATAAATGGCGCTTCTTGCTAGTATTGGTTTTGATTTTAGTAACAGCGCTTTGTATGGTACGCTTTAGTTTGTTCATGCAAACATTGATTGATAGTTATATTACACCTCTTTTAGCTGCTAAAAATCCAGATTTTTCAGGGTTAGCGCACGCTATTTTCCAATTAATCATCATTGGTATTATTGGTGTTCTAAGTTCTTACACTTATAATCGTTTGATGGTTTATGTTGGACAAGGAACAATGCGTCGTATTCGTATTGATTTGTTCACTCATATGGAACGCTTGCCAATACACATGCTCACGGTGATATCATGTCTATCTATACTAACGACGTTGATACACTTCGTCAGTTGATTAGCCAGAGTATTCCTCAGGTCATTAATTCGATTTTTTCGATTGTGGTAACATTTACAAGTATGCTTCTTTTGAATGTTCCCTTGTCAATATTATCACTTTTTATGGTTGTGGTGTTATTATCAGTAGCGCGTAAAATTGCTTCGCAATCGTCTAAGCATTTCCATAATCAACAAAATGACCTTGGGCGTGTCAATGGGTTCATTGAGGAAATGATGGACGGTCAAAAAGTGGTTAAAGTTTTCAATCACGAAGAACGTGCTAAAGAAGATTTCCGAAAAATCAATCAACAGCTCCGCTATTCTGCTACAAATGCTAATATCTATGCTAATATTTTGATGCCAGTATCCGCTAATATTGGACATATTTCCTATGTGCTTTGTGCCATGCTTGGAGCAACCCTAGCTCTTCAAGGCTATGCTGGATTGACTTTGGGAACATTGGTTTCTTTCCTAGCGCTTAACCGTAGTTTTACAAACCCAATCACACAAATCAGTCAACAAATCAACGCAGTTATTATGGCGATGGCTGGTGCTGATCGTGTCTTTAATCTACTTGATGCTGAAGTGGAAACAGATGAAGGTTATGTTGAATTGGTAAATGCTACTGAGGACACTGCTGGAAATCTTCAAGAAGTTGAAGAAACAACTGGTATGTGGGCTTGGAAACATCCACACGAAGACGGCACCGTAACTTATCACAAGCAAGAAGGTCGTGTAACCTTCTCAGATGTAACCTTTGGTTATAATGATGATAAAATGGTTTTACATGATATTAATTTGTTTGCGGAACCTGGTCAAAAAATTGCCTTTGTTGGCTCAACTGGTGCTGGTAAAACAACTATTACAAACTTGATTAACCGTTTTTACGATATTCAAGAAGGTAAGATTCATTACGACGGTATTAACATTCGTAAAATCAAAAAAGCTGACCTTCGTCGTAGCTTAGGGATTGTATTGCAAGATACACACCTTTTCACAGGAACAGTTATGGATAATATCCGTTACGGACGTTTGAATGCGACTGACGACGAATGTATTGCTGCGGCTAAGTTAGCTAATGCACATGATTTCATTAAACGTTTGCCAGAAGGTTACGATACCATTTTGACAGGTGACGGAAGTAATTTATCTCAAGGACAACGTCAATTGCTTGCGATTGCACGTGCAGCTGTGGCAAATCCACCTGCTTTGATTTTGGATGAAGCAACATCATCAATCGATACGCGTACCGAAGTTCACGTCCAAGAAGGTATGGATGCGTTGATGAAAGGTCGTACAACTTTTGTTATCGCTCACCGTTTGTCAACAGTTCGCAATGCGGATTGTATCATGGTTCTCGAGCAAGGACGTATCATCGAACGTGGTAACCACGACGAATTGATTGCGCAAAAAGGTCGTTATTACCAACTTTACACAGGTAACGCCATTAGTGAATAGCTGAATTAAATCATTGTTAAAATTTATTTTATCAATATGTGAAAATGTAAAAAAGAATAACCTCTTTGAAGTGCCCCCCAAAAGTTAGACTAAATATTTAAGTTAAGGATTGAGTTCTGTATTGCACAGGACTTAGTCCTTTTAATGTAAGTTTGATT
>SKDZ01000931.1_pt1 | contig 12264 bp, 10 predicted proteins | sample 4826551 | NCBI WGS metagenome assembly SKDZ01 (sample SAMN11008822, study PRJNA524170) | human gut metagenome | biome: Human fecal sample; material: Feces; isolation source: fecal sample from pouch patient p12, p15 | host: Homo sapiens | place: Israel: Tel-Aviv | collected 2016-02-02 | reverse complement strand
GCTATGGTTTGAGGGATGATAAGGATAGATTTAAGATAGACAAAACATTAAAAACACCTATTTTTTCATAATTTCTGAAAATAGATGCATCAATATTTGCGAAAAAGACTAAAAAAGCGTAAAATGAAATGAGATGTTTTAGGGAAAATTTTGTCTTCCAATGAGGGTTGTGCCTCTGAGGTTGACTATTAAAAGGAAACTACTAACTTGTTAAAGAAATTTTCAAACATTGTTTCGACACGGCTTGGATTTACAGCTTTTTTAGTCATTCTATTTTGGCTCAAGACTTTATTTGCATACTTTTTTAAATTTGATTTGGACTTTGACAACTCCTTTCAAATCCTTTTAGCAATCATCAATCCGATTTCAAGTTCACTTTTACTGATTGGGCTTGCACTTTATGCAAAAAACACCAAGCTTTACTATATTTTATCAATGGTCATCTATGTCGCTTTGACTGCTCTACTTTTTGCTAATTCGACCTATTTTGGTGAATTTACTGATTTCATCACAATCAATACGATGTTAGCAACTGGTAAAGTCTCTGCAGGATTAGGTGAATCTGCCCTCAACCTATTCAATCTAGGTGACCTCGTCTTTATAGCCGATTTTGTCTTGATTGGTATTTTGATGTGGCGTAAAGTCATTCGGTTTGATCAGAGACCATTTAACAAACGCGCAAGCTTTGCGATTACCTCTCTTTCAGTTCTAGCCTTTACAGTCAATCTTTTTATGGCTGAAATTGACCGTCCTGAGCTTTTGAGCCGTGGGTTTTCTAATACTTACGTCGTCCGCTACCTCGGTATCGTTCCCTTTACTGTTTACGACGGGATTAATACTTATAAAACGAATCAGGTCCGTAAAGAAGCCAAAGCCACTGATGTTGCTGAAGTTAAGAAATACATCACAGACAATTATGCCAAGCCTAACCCCGAGACTTTCGGGATTGCTAAAGGCCGAAATGTTATCTACATTCATTTGGAAAGTTTCCAACAGTTTTTAATCAACTATAAACTGAAGGTCACAGACCCTGAAACCAAGGTCGAAAAAGACTACGAAGTGACACCGTTTCTCAATTCGCTTTTCGGCTCAAAAGAAACTTTCGCTTTTGACAACTTCTTCCACCAAGTCAAAGCTGGTAAGACATCCGATGCTGAAACCCTAATGGAAAATTCCTACTTTGGTTTGAACCAAGGCTCATTTTTCGTCAGCAATGGTGGTAAGAATACCTTCCAAGCAGCACCTGACATCCTAGGACAGGTGGGTGGTTATACCTCTGCTGTCTTCCATGGTAATGTCGGTTCATTCTGGAATCGAAATGAAACTTATAAACGCTTAGGTTATGATTACTTCTTCGATCAAACTTACTTTGACGTTGATAAATCGAATTCTTTCCAATATGGTCTACATGATAAATACATGTTTGGTGATTCTATTAATTATCTGGAACATTTACAACAGCCTTTCTATACAAAATTTATCACTGTATCCAATCACTATCCTTATGTTCAATTTGACGGTGATGAATCAGGTTTCCCATTGGCTAATACCAAGGATGAAACAATTAATGGTTATTTTGCAACAGCTAACTATCTAGACTCTGCTGTTAAAGAATTCTTTGATTATCTCAAAGCATCTGGTGTTTATAAGAACTCTGTTATTGTACTTTATGGTGACCACTACGGAATTTCAAACTCTCGAAACCCTGACCTGGCTGAATTATTAGGTAAGGACAAGGAAACTTGGTCCAACTATGATAATGCCATGCTCCAACGCGTTCCTTATATGATTGTCGTGCCTGGTATGGATAAAGGTCATGTTAATCATACTTATGGTGGTGAGCTTGACAATCTCCCAACGCTGCTGCATCTCCTTGGCATTGATAGTAGTAAGTATCCTGAACTTGGGCAAGATTTACTGAGTCCAGACCATCGCAACTTACTCGCGATGCGAGCAACCGATAACTGGGTTTCTCCGACATTGACCAACTACTCTGGTAGAATTTATAAAACGCAGACGGGAGAAGAAATTACCAATCCTGACCCGACTACCAAAAATGAAATTGATACGAATAATAAGAAGACTGAAGAATTACTGAAGATTTCAGATGCGATTACGACGGGGGATTTGATTCGTTTCTGGCCAAATGATGGTCTCAAAACTATCGATCCAAATGATTATTCTTATGTCAAAGGGTTGCAGAAGGCTAAGGCTATTGAGAAGAAACTGGGAGATAAATCGACTTCTATCTACTCTCTAAATGGTGGTAAGTCGACAAAAGACCTCTGGAAAACTGAGACTTTCAAAGAGTTACATCCTGAACTTGCGACAGAAAATTCAAGTGAGTCATCTAGTAGTTCAAGTAAAAAATAATAACAAAAATAGATTAGCTGATTTGAGCTAATCTATTTTTTGTTATTGCATGTCATGACTACTGTAGTAACCAGCCACCGTCTACTGAAATTAATTGACCAGTTATGTAATTGGCCTCAGAGCTAGCCAGAAAAACTGCTTGATGCGCAATGTCATCACCTGTACCACGTTTGGATAAGGGTAAGCGGTCAACTAAGGCTTGGTAAACTGCTGGGTCACTATATTTTTCTCTTGTCATATCGGTATCAATACTACCTGGTAAAATCGCATTGACACGAATGCCTTGTTTGCCTAAATTTTTGGCAAGGTTTTTCGTTGCTTTATTCAGTCCTGCCTTACTGACACCATAGATGAGATTACGTTCTTCATCAAATTTAGAGGCAATTGAGCTAATATTGATAATACTACCAAAATCATCTTGTTTGGATACGAATTGGGCAGCGAAAGCTTGCGATAATAAGATAGGTGCAAGCAAATTGACTTGCAGCACACGTTGGCTATCACTCAAGTTAATATCTGCTAGACTGGCAGCAGCGGATATACCTGCGTTGTTAACTAATATATCGACTGGTTCTCCACCTAATAGGTCTTTTACTTGATTAAAAACTGCTCTAGCATCTGTCAGAACAGCCAAATCTAAAATCAAGCCTTTAACTGACTGGATGCCATTAGTCTGAAACTGTGACAAAGCTTGAGTTAGCGTGTCCTCACGAGTTGCTGTAATTACAACCTTGGCACCTTTAGCTGCAAAACGACTGGCAATGGCAAAGCCAATGCCGCGAGAGCCACCAGTAACAAGGACATTTTTGCCTTTAAAGTCTTGACTCATAATACCACTCCTTTCTGCGATTTCACTTTCTGAAATCTTGAAACTCGACCTACACTAACACGCCAACCAAGCAAGGTCAATTGCAAGTTTAAGCTCGTACAAAGTCCCCTAATATTCTCGCCAAAAACTGTTGTGTCCGCTCTTCTTTTGGAAACTCGAAGATTTCTTCTGGCAGACCTTGTTCAACAATTACGCCACCGTCCATAAAGACAACTTCGCTTGCTACTTCTTTAGCAAAGCCCATTTCATGCGTGACAACAACCATGGTTTTTCCGGCTTTAGCTAGAGATTTCATAATTGCTAAAATATCACCAACAAGTTCTGGGTCAAGCGCACTCGTTGGCTCATCAAACAATAGCACTTTAGGTTCGGCTGCGATAGCGCGTGCAATACCGACACGTTGCTGCTGCCCACCAGACAACTGGCTCGGATAATGATGCGCAAACTCACGCAAACCAACTTTTTCTAGCACATCCTGAGCAATCGTTTTAGCCACATTTTTGGATAACCCTAGACCATAAATCAACCCTTCTGTGATATTTTGTTCAGCCGTTTTATTCGCAAACAAATTATAATTTTGAAAGACAAAGCCAGTATGTTTACGAATACCTTGAATATCTTGCTTTGTCGCATTGGCAATTTCAATCGTCTCACCGTCTAGCTCAATTGAGCCTGAATCCGCTGGCTCTAAAAAATTAATACTACGTAAAAGAGTCGTCTTCCCCGATCCCGAAGGGCCCAAAATTACGACCACATCGCCTTGGTTGACAGTTAAATCAATCCCTCTCAAGACCTCATGACTGCCAAATTGCTTGTGCAAGTTACGGATGTTCAGCATATAAAACTCCTTTCTCTAGCTTATCTTTCTCAACGCTCTGACGCGTCACTTTTTTCGGTAAAATGCGTCTGTCTAGGGCGACATAGTCGGCTAACTTTTTGAAAACGAACTGAATCCCAGTACACACCAAAATGTAGATAGCGAAGATGACCAGATAGCTTTCGGCATAATTATAGCCATAACTGGCCTGAATTTTGGCAATAGCGGTGATATCTTTTACAGTCATGACAAAAACAAGCGAGGTTCCTTTAACTAGCGTAATCGCAAGATTACACAAGTTTGGCAAGCTTGAAACCAAGGCTTGCGGTAAAATAATCCGAGCATAAATATGAAAGCTTGATAGATTAGCCACCTTGCCTGCCTCAAACTGTCCACCGTCAACGGCGAGTAAGGCCGAGCGAAAAATTTCAGCGACTGCTGCAATGGCAACAAGTAGAAAAACGGTACAGGCGTAAAATAAGGGGTTGACCTTAAAGATGTCAACTGCGATATCATGTGCTTTAAAAAAAGCATTAAGAAAACTTGGCACAAAGCTGTAAAAAAGTAGAATCAAAAGAATCAAAGGTGTACCACGAATAATCAACGTATATAGTCTAGCCAATTGACTAAGGACGGGTATTTTTTTGAGCCGTGCAATTGCTAACAATAATCCCAAAGGTAGTGCTGCAATCAAGGCGAAAAAGGTGATGAAAAGTGTCGTTGGAACACCTTTTAAACTTTCGATAAAGGTTGCGATTAAATAATCAATAGCCATTACGTTTGTCCCTCCAATCTTTGCCCTTTATGTCGACTCAATATTTTTTCAAGTTGTAGACTACCACCTTCTATCACAAGCGCCACTACCCAGTAAACTATGGCTACTGCAACATAAGTCTCTAAGCCAAAATTCCCTAAATTTCTAGAAATGATATTCTGAGCCTGCCCCATAATATCAACATAGCCAATCATATAAGCCAGTGAGCCTTCTTTTAATAAGGTCAACAAATTATTGGCGATATTGGGTAACGCAATGACAAGAGCTTGAGGTAATATGATTCTAAAAAACGTTCTGGTCTCAGATAAACCACTCACCAAACCTGCCTCAGTTTGACCTTTAGGAACAGCCAGATAGGCGGCCTCAAAAGTCACTGCGATATTGGCTGAAAACAAGAGAACAAGCGCACTGATAACGAAAACACTTTTGGGCCAACCGTTGATATCTACCAAAAAGATAGTCTCAATTAGTTTTGGAAAGGCATAGAAGACCAAAAAGATGAGAACAATCGGTGGGGTACAGCGCATCGCCGAGATATAATATTGTGCTATTTTATACTTGACACTCCCTGTTTGTAAATGCCATTTTGCTAGAATAGCACCTAGGATTGCTCCCAAAAGTGCAGTTAAAACAACAATTTCTAGTGTTTTTGGAAATTTTGAGAGAATATCCGGTAAAACTGACCAGACGCGCTCTAGATGAAATGGAATCATAATATTTACCTCACCTCATACATCAGTAACCTAGTCCTTCAAGTACGAAAAGACATCCTCACCGAAATATTTCTTAGACAATTTTGTTAACGTCCCATCAGCCTCAAGTTCTTTTATCGCTTTGTCGTAAGCTTTGGCGAAAGACTCATTTGTTGCATTTTTATGGATGATTGGATAAGTTGGAATCCCTTTATAAGGCACGTAAGACAGTTTGCTCGCATAGTCATGGTAAGGCCCGTCAGCTGCAAGTACCGAGTTGTCAAAGCTTAGTTTAATGTCAAAGAATCCATCGTAACGGCCTTCTAACAGCCAAGCGTAGGCATCACTAATTGTAAATTGATCGGCGGCATCTAATTTAATCGGGGTCTTAGGATTGGCAGCATTGAAATCTTCAATGACCTTATATTGGGCATTTTGTGGGCTGATAGGAATGAGTTTACCGTTTTGTTTCGCAAAATCTTCAAGATTGCTATATTTGGCTTTATCTGCTGTCCGATAAGTCAAGCCGATGACAGATGCCGCGATTTTTTCTTCTGGAATAATGAATTTCTGCTCACGTTCTGGTGTTTTCCAAGCACCCTTAGTGCCGATATCGTATTTGCCAGATTCCAAACCAATCAACAAATCTTCATCACTTGTTGGGTTATAATTGAATTTATAATCTGGCAGTTTTTCGTCCACCGCTTTTAAAACTTGAACTTCAAAGCCATCTGATTCGCCCTTGTCATTCACAAAGTCATATGGTTTATAGCTTTGCGTGTGTGCGACTTGAAGGATTTTTTCGACTTTCGCTTTCGCACCGGTAGTTGGTATTTTTTTACTTTGTGTTGTTCTGACAGCAACAATTGCACCAGCAACAACCACAACTGCTGCACCAATTAGGACTTTTTTATTTTTATAGAATTGTGTCATAGATTATCTCCTTCAAAATGTCGGGGGGACTGTTTTGGTGTATCAATTTTTTCACGACGAGTAACTGCAGCATGAATGATGAAATAGATTTAAACGACAGAGGTCGTGCATACTTTTTATCCATCTTACTAACATCAAAGGGCCGAAACTCATTTTTTATATGATTGATATTGAATTTAAACGGTAATTGGTTGTCTGACTGCGGCTTTTCTTGCAGCTTCCAAATGTTTCAGGTCAATGTCACGTGGAACTGTGCAGTCAGCACCGATTAAGAAACGGGTATCATCGCCAAAAGCATTGATAATCTCTTGGGTTGCTACCGCAATATCATCTGTTGTACCTCGATAAAGGACGTCTTTTGTCGTATTGCCAAAACCACCTAATAGCACTTGATTCGGGAATATCTCTCGGCCTTGTGATAAGGGAACACCTTCAACAGCTGTCGCCCAATTAATAATGTCTGCGGGATAGTTTGCAAAATCTGTTAAGCGATTACTAGCGCCTTCATAACCACAAATATGTAAAATGTTAGTGCCACCTGCTGCTTTAGCTGCTTTTAGGACAGCAACATCACTCGGTTTGATAAATTGATTAAAGATAGTTTGATCACTTGTGCTTTGGATATTCTGTGTACTATAATAAATCCCGTCAGCACTACCTTGCTTGATAACCTTTGCTACTAAAGTAGCGATGTCATGGCTCACAATATCAAAGATATGAGCAATAGCCTGCTCACTATGTGTATTGACAAAGTTAACTAACTGGTCGTCACCGCCCAAGGCGATTTTTAAGTAGGTTGCGGGGGCAAAAATATTGTAGAAAGAGAAAATATCTTCGCTAAATTGCGCATGTTGCGCTTTGACTAGTGCAACTTGCTCAGTTATCCAGATATGGTCATGTCCGATTGATGTGACTGCTAACAGCTCAGCATCGCTAGCTGTGCGCCATTTTGAAGCATTTGGATAGTGAAAATAACCGTCGCTCATCAGTTTGAAAAAATCTGGCTTAAAGTCTGAGATAAACTTTTGATGTCCCGTTACATTTTCAGCGATTAAATCAGCTTGACTAGTAGCTTCGTCTAATTCATCTTTGAAAAAGTGGTACCAAAAACCTGTTGGAATTCGGTCAACTGCTTGACCATCTAAAATGGTTTGAAATCTTGCTCTCTTTTCTGACATTGTCAAATCCTCCTAAAATATGGTGTTGTTAACTATTGTTTGTTATTATTTTAACCGCCAATACTCATCTTAGACTTTCTTTTTTTTAATTTCGGTATTAATATTTTTTAATGCCTTTTATTTATTTGACAATTTCATCTCAATTCTTTATCTGTTGACAAAGTAAAAAGATTGAAAGTCGATAGAAACAACTTTCAATCTTTTAAATTTTAAATAACTCAAGTCATCATAGTTCAGATCGGATACCTTGTGTTGCTTTGACTAGGTTTTCTAAACTAGCTTTGACTTCTGTGACACCACGTGTTTTAAGACCACAGTCTGGATTAATCCAGAGTTTTTCTGCTGGAACTTTTGTGAGGATACGTCGAATCACGTCTTGAATTTCTTCAACAGAAGGGATACGTGGGCTGTGGATATCATAAACACCAGGACCATTTTGTGTTCTGAAACCATTAGCCTGAAGGGCATCAAGGATAGATAAATCGCTACGGCTAGCCTCAAAAGAGATAACATCCGCATCCATGGCATCGATAGCTGGGATGATGTCGGTAAATTCTGAATAACACATATGAGTATGAATTTGCGTTTCAGGCGCGACTTTAGCATGAACGAGGCGGAAGGCTGGAATCGCCCAATCGAGATATTCGCTATTCCAATCGGTTTGGCGCAAAGGTAACTTTTCTCGAAGTGCCGCTTCATCTATTTGGATGATTTTGATGCCATTTTGCTCTAAATCAAGTACTTCTTCTTGAATCGCTAAGGCTATCTGCAAGGTTGAGGCTTTGAGTGAAATATCTTCTCGTGGAAATGACCAATTGAGAATGGTCACTGGACCTGTTAACATACCTTTGAGCGGTTTGTCTGTCAAACTCTGAGCATAGACTGCATCTTCAACTGTGAGGGATTGAACGCGAGCAATGTCTCCCCAAACAATCGGCGGTTTCACACAACGGGTACCGTAAGATTGAACCCAGGCATTTTTAGTAAAGACATATCCGTTAAGTTTTTCTCCGAAATATTCAACCATGTCATTGCGCTCAAACTCACCATGAACTAGAATATCAAAACCAACTTGCTCTTGCCATTTTATCCAGTCTTTAGTTTTTTCTTGATTAAAGGTATCATATTCAGCTTTGGTAATCTCACCTCGTTTGAAATTTAAGCGATTTTTACGAACATCTGCTGTTTGTGGAAAAGAGCCAATTGTTGTCGTTGGTAATTTGGGCAATTCAAAAATGTCTTTTTGAACACGCTCACGAGTTGCAAAGGTTGGTGTCCTAGTGAAATCAGCATCTGTTAAGGCAGCTACTTTAGCTTGAACGACTTGATTGCCTTGGTATCGTTGCGCTGCGAATAAAACTTGATTAGCTGTTAAACTCTCCCCTTGACCATGGTTGAAAATATCATTTAGGTCTTTGAGCTCCACCAACTTTTCTTCTGCAAAGGCAAAATATCGTAAGATGTCTTGAGGTAATTCGAGTTCAGCAGTAACGGTATAGGGGACATGCTGCAGACTACAAGATGTGCCAATAATAAGTGACGCTTCAGGCAGTGTCTTTAAGATATCAAGCGTTTTCTGATAATCATTTCGCCAGATATTTTTACCATTCACAACTCCTGCGAATAGCTTTTTATCTGTCGGAAAGCCATGTGTCTCTATCAGTTCAGCTGTCTTTCGCCCTTCGACAAAATCAAGTCCAATGCCATCAACATCAAGTTGGATTAGGTCAGTATAAATATTACGCACATCACCAAAATAAGTTTGGAGCAAAATTTTGACCGTCTGTTTTTGAGGTAATAGGGCAGCATAAATAGCTTTAAACAAGCTAATGTCTTCAGTTGTGAGGTCAAAAACAAGCGCTGGCTCATCTAGTTGGAGCCAATCAACTTTTTCTGTCATAAGCACCGATAAAATCTCAACATAAGCCCTAACCAACTCATCCTGCACATCAGAAATTTGCGTTTGACCCGTGAAACGAATCAATTTCAAAAGTGTAAAAGGTCCGATTAAAACTGGTTTTGTCGTAATACCAAGCGCTAGTGCTTCGCGATACTCAGACAATAATTTCGTCAAGTCAAGTTGAATTGTCGTCCCATCATCAAACTCAGGCACCATGTAATGATAGTTGGTATTAAACCATTTTTTCATGGCTAACGCCTTAACATCCCCCGCCTCAGACTGGTGACCGCGTGCTGCCGCAAAATATTTTTCTAGCGGCGAAACAGCCAAGTTCTGATAACGCTTTGGGACAATGTTGAGAGCAAATGCAGTATCTAGTGTTGTATCATAAAAGGAAAAGTCATTGGATGCAATAAAATCGATATCCGCTGCTGCTTGTTTTTTCCAGTTGACTTTGCGTTGCTCGGCAGCTACTGCTTGCAAATTCGCTTCTGATAATTCTTGTCTAAAAAATTTCTCGGTCGCAAATTTCAATTCACGATGAGCGCCAATCCGTGGATAGCCGATAATTGATGTTGTCATAGAATTCCCCTTTAGGTTTTATTTTTAATATGACTCATTCTAACACCTCCTGATATAGTTGTAAAATATATAAAAACAGCTATTTGATATAGTTTTAAGTTATAACAAAAACCTCTAACTCAAGTTAGAGGTTTAATTGCACGTAAACGATTAATAATTTCAGCTATCCAGAACCCGATAACAATAGCCCCAGCAATGATAACCAGAAGTTCAAAATTTTGTCCAGCTACCTCACGATTGCCTACAACTAAATTCCTAACCACTTGATAAGCTTGGGCTCCTGGCACTAAAGGAAAAATCCCTGGAATGTTATAAATTAAGACTGGTACTTTTTGAGCGCGACTCATACTTAAACTCATCACACCAATCATGGCACTTGCTAACATGGTACCTAGCACAATCCGCCAATTCTTATCTAAAAGATTCTGAGTCAAAACAAACACCAACTCATAAATCAACCAAGCAGAGGCACCAACAATACCCGCACGATTTAAAGTTCTTCTAGGAATATTGAGCATGATACCAAAAGCAAAAACACTGATATAAGCCAAAATAGTTTGACCGACCAGATTTAGAAAAATAACCACGACGATTTCTCCTTCCAATCAGTAGAAAAATGACAGCAAAGCAATGCCTAAACCAACTGATGCTGCGGATAACAGCGCTTCAATAATCCGTCCTTGTCCTGAAATAAAATTACCAGCCATGATTTCTCGTACAGCATTAGTTAGTGCAACACCCGGAACAAAAGGCATGACAGCGCCCACAATCACAATATCTGGGTCAAATGGCGACTTAAAAAGATGTGAACTCACTAACATCATCAAAGAAATCAACACACTTGCAAGAAATAAGGCAAAATATCGCATATTAAAGCGATTTCGAATCATCAAATAAATCGTATAAGCAAGACAACTCGTTATAGCAGTCAAAAAAAGATTAATTGGCGCCGCCGATTTTGTCAGCATAATCATTAAAGGCACTGACACGGATGTCGCACCTAAAATTTGCAGCCAAACTGGGAAAGTCGGAATGGTCTCATCAATTTTTTCAAGCCGTTCATGAAAATCTGCCAGCGTAAGTTGGTGCGCCGTAAATTTTCGAGTTAAATCATTGACCGCTACGATTTTTTCCATATCCATCGTCTGAGTTCTCGGCGGAATGGTCCGCATTTGTGTCAACCCTTGCGTTGGAAAACTGACTGTAATAGCATTCAAAAGCGCATAAACCTGCAACTTTTCAATACCAGCAGCTCGTCCAATCCGTAAAATCACATCTTCCACACGCGTAATTTCAGACCCATTAGCCATAAGAATTTCACCCGCTAAAAGACAGGCATCCATCAGAAGATGCGCTTCTGAAATATGTGGCGCCAAGGCCTCATCGTTTAATTTCGTCGTTACACTATCCATCATAAGCAGCTTATCCCCAGTAAAATTTTCAAGAAAAAGCACGTTGAACAACGTGCTCAAATCACGACTCAAAATGTCGTATTAGAATTGACAACGATTGGGTTCGATTCCCCTTTTGCTCATCAAGTATTGACTAATAAACAGCTTAAATCGCCAAATCAAATGTCAATTGTGGTTTAACAGGCTCGTAATCGACCAATTCAAAATCTTCAGGCTTGATATCAAAGAAATTCGTACCATCAGGAACATTCAGTTTGAGTATTGGATTTTTCTCAGAAGGTGTTCGTGATAATAATTCTTTGGCATTATCAAACTGATTATCATAAATATGCAAATTATTAACAAAGTAGAAAAACTTGCCGATTTTCCAGCCGAAATGTTTGGCAATCATCATCTGCAAAGCCACATATTGCATGGCATTGATATGGTGAGCAACTAACATGTCATTACTACGTTGTGTCAGCGTCGCATCTAAGAACATTTCATCACCAACACGACGAACATCAAACATAGTCATGAAAGCACATGGCAACAACCCTTCCGATGCCTCAAAGTCAGCATATTGCCACAAATTAATGATGTTACGACGATTCCAGGGATTTTTAGTCAAACCATCTAATAGTTTACCCATGATATTGTGTTTTTTAACCGTCGCGCCATAGCGCAATCCGATATTACCAGAATCCCCAACTTCCCACTCATTCCAGTACTTCACACCATATTTATCTTCGAGAACATCAAGATCACTTGTCTGCTCCTGATAAATCCAAAGT
>SKDZ01000929.1_pt1 | contig 12280 bp, 9 predicted proteins | sample 4826551 | NCBI WGS metagenome assembly SKDZ01 (sample SAMN11008822, study PRJNA524170) | human gut metagenome | biome: Human fecal sample; material: Feces; isolation source: fecal sample from pouch patient p12, p15 | host: Homo sapiens | place: Israel: Tel-Aviv | collected 2016-02-02 | reverse complement strand
ACATTGAACCTGCTGCCGCCATAGTTCCACGACGGTGTGTTACAACAATAAATTGATTACTATTATCAAAGTGATTCATGTAATCACCAAAACGTTTAACATTGGCTTCATCAAGTGCCGCTTCAACCTCATCAAGAACCACGAAAGGTACTGTTCGTACTCTTAAGATTGCAAAAATTAAAGCTAAAGCTGTCAGCGCTTTTTCTCCACCACTCATCAAATTTAAACTTGATAATTTTTTACCTGGCGGTTGTACTTTAATTTCAACCCCAGCTTCTAAAAGGTTGTCGCTTGTTAATTCTAAATCAGCAAGCCCACTAACAAACATTTGAGCAAAGGTCGTTTTGAAACTTTCACGAATCGCATCAAAACTTGTTTTAAACCGAATTTTAACTTCATCATTCATGTCATCGATTGTACTCAATAAAAGATTTTTAGCTTCTAATAAATCATCTTTTTGACTTGAAAGGAAAGTAAAGCGTTCATTGACTTCATCAAATTGAGCAATGGCATCCAAGTTAATTGGTCCTAATGCCTTGATTTGACGTTCTAGATTTTTGAGTTTTTGCTCAGCCTCCGCTAAATCATCCACTATTTTTGCAGTGGCTTGCGCCTCTTCGAAACTGATTTGATATTCACTATTCAACGTTTCTTGAAGTGTCATCAATTGTCCTTCGATTTGTTCCAATTGCATTTCATAACGCGTTTTTTTCGTGTTAAGTTCTTGTGTTTGCTGGATAAAATCTTGATTGTGATGTTCTAAATCTTCCATTTGAGCTGCTAAATCTTCACGTTCAAATTTTAAACTAACCATTCGGACATTAATTTGACTCAAGCGTTCTTCTACTTCTGTCAGTTGTTTTGAGAAATTATTTCTTTCTGTTTCATCAAATTGGACAGGGTTTAAAAGTGCTATCAGTTGATTTTTTTCTTCTGTCAAGGCTGACAAGTCTGTCAGTAAACGTTTTTCATCTGCTTTGGTGAATTTCAATTCACTGACCACTTCTGATTGACGAAGTTGAGCCTGATTTAAAGCACTTGTTTTCTCTGATTGCAAGGCTTTATGCGCTTGACTATTCGTTTTAACTTCTTCAAGTTGCTTTTCAATTTCAGCTTTTCGCTCTGTAATTTTTGCAAGAACTTCTACTTTATGTTCATTTTCTTTAGTTAATTCAAGCAAATTACCTGTTGCTTCTTGATTTGCTGACAGATTAGTTAATTGTTCTAGCGCAACTTTTTGTTCTGTTAATTGTTCAATTTTCAAATTCAAAGATTGTTCAACAAAACGTTTTTCTTCCCCTTGAGTTTTCAAAAGTTCAATTTCTTTTAGCAATTCTTGACGAGCACTTTGGGCTTTTTGAACTTCTTTTTCTGAAATTTTTAACTGCTCTTCTGATAACTTAGTTTGTTTTTCTAAATTACTTATTTCAACAGAAGTAAAAGTTGTTGAATTACGTTTCCCAGCTCCCCCTGCATAAGAACCCCCAGGGTTAATCTGTGTTCCGTCAAGCGTAACAATCCGAACATTATAATTCATTGCTCGAGCGATAGCAGTTGCATTTTCTCCAGAATCAACAATCACCGTTGTTCCTAAAAGTGAGCTCATCGCCTTATGCAACCGACTTTCAAAGCTTACAAGATTGATTGCTAAATCAACAAATCCTGTCATATTTTGAATACGATTTAAACCATTAAAGTCTCGTCCTTTAATCGTTGTCAACGGTAGAAAAGTCGCCCGTCCTAATCTTTTTTCACGTAGAAAAGCAATTGCTCTTTTAGCCGCATTTTCGTCTTCTGTGACTACATTTTGGCTCCCGCCACCTAGAGCAATATCAATGGCTGTTGTATATTTAGGGTCGAAGGTCAATAAATCAGAAACAACCCCAATCACACCACCAATTTGTGAAGCATTTTGCATCACGGCACGGACACCAGCAAATAAATTACTATGACTCTCACGGATATTTTGCAAGGAAGTCAAACGGGCCTTATGTTGGTTAAGTTCTTGCAGATAATCATACATTTTATTTTGGGCTAAACGTTCTAATTCTGCCTGTTTTTTCTCTGCTTGATTTCCTTCTTCAAATTTCGCTAAAAGGGTCTCGATTTCTTTTTTAACAGTATTTAAATTTTCCTGTGCTTCAGATAAATCTTGACTGATTTTTTCAAATTTAGTCAAATTTTCTCTGACAGACTCATCCTGTTCAGATTGTCTACGGCTCAAATCTGTAATTTCAGCTTTATTTCTAACGATTTCATTTGAGATTTGGGCTTCTTCTTCAACTAATTGAACAAATTCATCACGTAACCGTTCCATGACCACTTCTGGTGATTCAGATAAGGTCGCTAAATCTGCTGACAGCTCTGTCAGTAATTTATCTAAGTCATTTTTTTCTGTCAGTAAAAGTTCTGATTTTTTTTGAACTTCTGCCAAATTTTGTTGAGTGATTTCTAAACGACTTTTTAAGTTTTCTAAACGTTCTTCGCGTTCCGCAGCTGATTTTTCTGATGAATCTTTTTGAACATCAAATAATTCAATTTTTCTTGTTAAATCTGATTTTAGATTAGAAAAATTAAGTTGGTCAGCTTGCAATTTTTCTTGCTCGGCTTCTACTTTTTGGCGTTCTGTACGTAATTGACTGACTTGCTCATCGTAAACTTTTTTACGAGTTGATAAACTCGCTAATTCCTGTGCCACTTGCGCCAAATCAAGTTCTGTTTGATCATATTTGGCTTTTTTAGATTCCAACTGACCAACCAGTACAGAAAGTGACAAGTCTGAACGTTCTGCTTCTAGTTCTTGAAAACGAAGTGCAGTATCTCTTTGCGATTGTAAGGGAACGAGCTGACTATTTAATTCAAAAATGATATCTTCTAAACGGTCAAGATTATCTTGGGTTGAATTTAATTTTGATTCAGTTTCATTTCGTCGATTTTTGTATTTTAAAACACCTGCCGCTTCTTCAAAAATGGCACGTCTTTCTTCCGGTTTAGAATTAAAAACAGATTCAATTCGTCCTTGGGAAATAATCGATAAAGAGTCACGACCAAGCCCAGTATCTGTAAATAAATCATGAATATCACGTAAACGACATTTACGACCATTCATCAAAAATTCGGAATCGCCATTTCGATATAAACGTCGGGTAATAACAACTTCTTCATTCTCATCTTGTCCTTGCAGGTAATGATCAGAGTTGTCAAAATGAGCAATAACCTCAGCATAATTAAGAGCACGTCTTTTTTCAGTTCCAGCAAAAATAACATCGGGCATTTTTCCACCACGAAGTGCTTTAGCCGATTGCTCGCCCAAAACCCAGCGCAATGCTTCAACAATATTTGATTTCCCAGAACCATTTGGACCGACAACTGCGGTTATCCCTTTATCAAATTCAACTTTAGTCTTATCGGCAAAAGATTTGAAGCCGACAATTTCCATTTTTTTAAGATACATGGTTTTGCCCTTTTATTGCATTTTCTGCTGCTTTTTGTTCTGCAACTTTTTTAGATTTTCCAAGCCCTCGTCCGAGTTCTTTACCATTGTTAAAAACCGCGGCCACAAAGGAACGGTCATGAGCTGGCCCTTCTTCTTTCAGAATCTTGTAGCTAATCGTTGTTTCTCCACCAATTTGTAACACTTCTTGAAGTTCTGTTTTATAGTCAATCACTTTAACATAATCATCATTTTTAACGTGAGGAATGACTACATGTTGGATAAATTTACGAACTTCATCCATTCCTTGGTCAATAAAAAGCGCACCTAAAAAAGCCTCAAAAAGGTTCTCTAGTGTTGTTTCGCGGTCACGACCGCCCATTTTTTCTTCACCATGACCTAATCGCAAGAACTCACCAAAACCGCATGAGCGTGAAAAATTAGCAAGTGATTCTGTCCGAACAATGCTTGAGCGCATTTTGGAAAGTTCTCCCTCTAATTTCTCAGGATAAGTCCGATAAAGATAATCAGAAATAACCAAAGATAGGGCAACGTCTCCCAAAAATTCCAAACGTTCATTGTTTGCAATCTTTGGGAGCCGTTCTTCATTTGTAAATGAAGAGTGTGTAAAAGCTGTTTTTAATAAATCTTCATCATTGAAGACTAATCCGTAATCATTTTTTAATTTTTTTTGAAGCTTGAGCATAAAAATCTCCTTCACTTAAAACTTCTCTTAATTTTTAGTTTTATCCCTTATTATACCAAAAAAAACCTTTTTTGTATGCCTTTCCCTGTGGAACGGGACTTTTGCGCCATAAAAAAGAGAAAAAACATTAAATCTGGGCTATTCCCCCTTAATTAACGCTTTTTCTCTTTTTTTATATTTTAGGAATAAATAAATCCCCTAAAGTAGCCGCCATGACTGCTTTTATGGTATGCATTCGATTTTCAGCTTGTTCAAAAACGACCGAATTCTTTGAATTAAAAACTTCATCAGTAACCTCTAATTCATTAAGGTTATAATTTTCCTTAATTTCTTTCATCACTTCCGTGTTTAAATCATGAAAGCTGGGTAAACAATGCATAAAAATAAAGTTTTTATTAATAATTTTTTCAACAACTTTTTGATTAATTTGATAGGATTTCAATAATTTAATTCGCTTGGCTGTTTGAGCTTCCTCACCCATACTGACCCAAACATCAGTATAAACAATATCAGCATTTTCAAGTCCATTTAAATCTGTTCGGATACTTATTTTACTGCGACTTTTCATGGCATATTTACGTGCCAGTTTTTGTATTTCTAAAGCGGGTTGCAAGGACTCTGGCGAAATAATTGTGATATTTACGCCTAAAATTGCTCCAGTCACTAATAGAGAATTTGCCACATTATTTCGTCCATCACCAACATAAGCGAGGGTTAAATCTTGTAAATGGCCAAAATGCTCCTTGATTGTCATAAAATCTGCCAGCATCTGTGTCGGATGCCAAACATCAGTCAATCCATTCCAAACGGGTCTACCTGAATCCTTGGCTAGAATTTCCACATCACTTTGCTTAAACCCACGAAACTCAATGCCATCAAACATTGAACCCAAAACTTTCGCCGTATCTGAAATAGATTCTTTTTTGCCCAACTGAATATCATTTGGCCCTAAAAATTCAGGATGTGCTCCCAAATCTACAGCGGCCGTTGTAAAAGCTGCTCTTGTTCTTGTAGATGTTTTTTCAAAAATAAGGGCAATATTTTTATCTAATAAATATTTATGTTGAATATGTTCTTTTTTTAACTTTTTAAGATGAATTGCAAAATCAATCAGATATAACAATTCATCTTTACTAAAATCTATTTCTTTTAAAAAACTTCTTCCTTGAAACATTCTCTCTCCTCTTATTTGCTTAAATTATCAATGATTTATCATTGTCCCTTGCCCTTTGTCAGTAAATAATTCCAATAATAAGGCGTGCGGAACACGGCCATCTAATAAAACAGCCTGACCCAATCCTTCAAACATGGCATATTTAATGGCTTCAATCTTTGGAATCATTCTGTCAGTGATTTTTTTCTCTTTGACTAACTTTTCTAGATTGGTCAGATTGATTTCATCAATAAATGACTCCTCGTCAGGAAAATTGCCATATAAGCCACGAACATCGCTTAATAAAATAAATTGTTCAGCACTCAATGCACCGGCAATTCGACTGGCTGCGGTATCAGCATTGACATTATAAATTTCACCATCAAGACCAATGCCGGCCGAAGCAATGACGGGAACAGCATCCGTTTGATTGATACGCTCAATGATTTCCGGATGAATCGCTGTAATTTCTCCAACATAGCCTAAATCTTCAGAAATAGGTTTGGCTTCTATCAATTTACCATCAATTCCTGAAACGCCAATCGCATTGCCACCTAAACGAATGATATCTTGAACCAAACTTTTATTTACTTTTCCAGCTAAAGCTGTCAGTGCTAATTGAGCTGTTTTCTTATCTGTCACGCGCAAACCTTGAACAAATTGGCTTTTTTGCTCATATTTTTCAAGTAATTCTCCAATCGCAGGTCCGCCGCCATGAACCAAAACTACTTTAATTCCCACCGTTTTAAGTAATAAAATATCTTTTAGAATACTTTCTTTCACTTTTTCATCAATCATTGCATTGCCACCATATTTAATGACAACCGTTTGGTCACGATATTTCAGAAAATATTTGAGACTTTCGGTCAAAGTCTGAGCTGTGTTTTGTGAATCTCTCATAAAATTTTCTCCAATAGCTCTGCTCCTTTTTGCAGTTCTACTTTCGTCATGACAAGTGGTGGAAGCAGGCGAATGACATCATGACCAGCTGACAAGGCTAAGAGACCATTTTCACGCAGTAAAGCAAGAACTTCTGGAACTTTTTTCTCGTCAGTTAATTGAATTCCAATCATCAATCCCAAACCTCTGATGGACTTAACCGTCGCTTTTACTGACAGCTTTTCTGTCAGTAATTTTAAGAAAAAAATACCTTTGTCAGTCACTTTTTCTAAAAAGTCACTGTCAATTTCTTTTAAAACTTCATTAGCCGAAGCCATAGCTAAAGGATTCCCACCAAATGTTGAGCCATGCTTTCCTGCTGAAAAATAACTGGCATATTTATTCTTAGCGAGCATCGCACCTGTAGGAATCCCATTCGCCAATGCTTTTGCCAAGGTAAAAATATCCGGCTCAAAATCAAAATGTTCAAAAGCAAATAATTTTCCAGTTCGACCAATTCCAGTTTGAACTTCATCAATAATCAGTAAAATTCCTTTTTGCTGACAAGTTTTTAGAGCTTCAACAAAATCTGGAGAAATTGGTAAAACGCCACCCTCACCCTGAATAATTTCAAAAATAATCGCGCCAATTTTTTCTTTTTCAAGAATTTGCTCAAGTGCTACCACATCATTAAAAGGACTAGCCACAAAATTTGGTAATAAAGGCGAAAATCCTGCTTGGATTTTTTCTTTCATGGTTGCACTCATAGCACCAAAAGTACGACCATGAAAGCCATCTGTAAACGCCAAAATTTTCTGATCTTTTTTGATGAGATGAGTTAATTTTAAAGCTGCTTCATTAGCTTCAGTCCCAGAATTACAAAAAAAAGCTTTATATGAATGATTTTGACTTAACTTTTCAGCCACATCTTCTTGCAAAGGATTTTGATAAAGATTTGAAAGATGAGACAGGCTGTCTAATTGAGCTTTCACCGCCACTTTTCCCTTTTCAAAACTATATCCTAAATTCATGACCCCAATCCCACTTGTGAAATCTAAATACTTATTTCCCCTGTCATCAAATAAATATTGATCTTCTCCTTTGATTAAGCTAAATGGTAGGCGACCATAATTTTCAAATAAATTTGTCATTTTTTCTCCTTCTTAACTTGTATATAAAGCATTAATTTCGACATATTTATAAGTCAAATCACAGCCCCAAGCCTGACCCAAGCCACTTCCAGCATTCAAGTCAGCAATAATTTCAATTTTATCTTCTTTTAATTTCTCAGAAAGAAAAGCTGCATCAAAGTCAACTGGTGTTGAATGATAAAGCACAAGTTCATCTTGAAGTTTTAATTCAATATCAGAAACTTCAAAATTAGCCACCTGACCAATTGACGAAATAATCCGCCCCCAGTTAGGGTCTGCACCAAAAATTGCCGTTTTAACTAAACTTGAACCCACAATTTTTTTGGCAATAAATCGCGCTGTTAAATCATTTGGCGCTCCTTTGACGGTCACTTCAATCAGTTTAGTTGCACCTTCACCATCAGCGGCGATTTGTTTGGCTAAGGACTGACAAACCTTTGCCAGCATTTCTTTAAACAAAAGATAGTCTGAACTTCCTTCTAAAATTTCATTATTTTTAGCTTGGCCATTTGCCATCAACAAAACAGTATCGTTCGTTGAAGTATCTCCATCCACTGTAATCTGATTAAATATCGTTTCAATAATTTCTGATAATGTTTTTTGTAGTAAAGCTTGAGCAATTTTTGCATCCGTCGTAATAAAAGCAAGCATGGTTGCCATATTTGGATGAATCATCCCCGATCCCTTACAAACCCCGGCCATATTCACGATTTGACCCCCAATTTCAGCTTCAAAGTTAATTGTTTTAGTTTGGGTATCTGTTGTTAAAATGGCTTTGGCAAAATATGCTGCTGTCCCTTCATTTTGGGATAACTTTGAAATTCCTGTGGCAATTTTTTCCATCGGAAGCTGTACTCCAATGACCCCTGTTGAGCAAACCGCCACTTCCTCAGCTTTGAGTTCAAATTTTTCAGCAAGCAATTTTTGTGTTTTCAAAGCATTTGCATAACCCTGCTCGCCTGTTACTGCATTGGCAACCGCCGAATTACAAATAATGGCCCGTGCTTGTCCTTTTTTGACAATTTGACGGTCAATCAATACTGGCGCTGCACAAACTTTATTGGTTGTAAAAACGCCAGCAATCGCAGCTGGAACTTGACTTAGTATTAACCCTAAATCTAAGTTTTTATATTTTAATTGTGCATGAACAGCATCTGCCAAAAATCCCTTTGGACTTGCAATTGTCCCTTTTATTTCTTTCATTTCTTCCTCTTCTAAAGACTTGGCATAAATTTCAAGCCTAAACTTTCATCGTAGCCAAATAACTGATTAAAATTTTGTACTGCTTGTCCGGCAGCCCCTTTCATAAGATTGTCAATCACCGAAACAACTGACAAAACATTTGTCACTGGATTATAAGCTAATCCAATATCGCAAAAATTGGTCCCAATCACATCTGAGAGGTGGGGCATTTGTCGTCGAATTCTGACAAAGTTTTTTGTCGCATAGACCTGTTCATAAGCATTTTTTATCGTTTCAAAATCAAAATCAGCTGCAACTTTTGCATAGCTACTAACAAAAATCCCTCGACTCACAGGAATTAAAGAAGTTGAAAATTGCAAGGCTTGAAAATTTGAATTCCAAATCTTCAATTGTTGAGCAATTTCTGGAATATGTTGATGACTATTGATTTTATACATGGACATATTATCGACAACATTCACAAAATGACTCGCGTCAGACAGACCTTTTCCGGCTCCCGAAAGTCCTGACTTGGCATCCACAATGATTGAGTCTAAATCAATCATCTTATTTTTAACTAACGGATAAAGTGCAAGTAGTGTGGCTGTTGCATAGCAACCTGGATTCGCTATATAGTTAGCTTTTGCTTGACCAATGTCTGCCAGATTATATTGACCGCTTAATAAATATTCATTTTTTAAATTTGTATTTTTATACCATTTATTGTATATTTCTAAATCAGCTAATCGAAAATCTCCTGATAAATCAATGACAGGAAAATTATTATCAATAAACGTTAAAGCTAATTTTTGACTAACACCCGCTGAGGTTGCAAAGAAAACTGCATCACATTCTGCCATAATTTCTTCTTCATTAAATTCACTGATAGTCAAGTCAGTCAAGCCTTCAAGTTGCGGAAAGTGTTCTGATAATTTTTCTCCATAATGACTTGTTGCATATATTTTTGTTACTTCTACTTCTGGATGATAATAGAAAATTCGGAACAGTTCTAAGCCGCTATAACCTCTAATTCCGACAATTGCTACTTTTTTCATATTTACACACTTTCTATGTATTTTTATACACTATACTACTCTATTTTTTATTTGTCAAGAATTTTATGTATTATTATACTTTTTTAAACAAAAAAAGAGAAAGAAATTAATTTCTTTCTCTTTGATAATTCATTAATTTTTAGTTTTCATAAATTCCGATATGTTCATGTTGATGGCTACCATCCTCAATCATATTAAGCACAGCCTCGGCATAATCAGCATATGAAATTCGACTTTTACCCGCTTTATTATGTTCTAAAACATCGCCGGTAATTGTATAATTATTTGTTTGTGCTCCTTCTGGGTCAAAAAATTCTGCAGGAGAGAAGAAGGTCACATTAAGTTTTGATGCTTCATAAATCAAGCTTGCTTTAGCCATTTCTAAAAGAGTTGGATAGTAAGGTAAATCTGTTGGTGTCACATCAAGCAAGAGTTTTTCGTGACTTTCATCAAGATAGAGAGAGCTTGCTCCCCCAACAACAATTAAACGACTATCTATATTTTCAAGAAGTTTTATCATCACATGGGCTACTTTTGAATAATCTTCCTCATGACCTGCCGGTGCCCGATGCGCTAAAACGATTGCATCGAATCCTGCTAAGTCTTCAGAAGTTAATTCAAAAATATCTTTTTCAAGAATAGTAGTCACTTCAACTTTTAATCGTGCTTTATTTCTAACAATGGCAGTCACTTCATGACCGCGCCCAAATGCTTTTTGAGCGATTAAACTTCCTGCCTTACCAGAAGCAGCAATTACAGCAATTTTTTTCATAAAAAGCTCTCCAATCTCTTATTTATTTTAATTATAACAAATTAAGTAATTCTGACTTCTAAAAATGGTTCAAAAAAAACAGCCTGAGCTGCTTTTCATTTATTTAACGACTCAAATCAACTCTTTTACCTAATTTATCCATGACAAATGCCCCGCTAAATAAGCTGGCAAATTCACCTAGAGCTAATGTCCCCCAGGTCAGCAAAAATGGTGTTCCTGCGACAAATTTTAATTCAAGAGCAATGGTGAACATACTTATCGAAAAGAAAATTGCAAAAAAGAAAAATGCTTTATTTAACTGACCATTCCAAAAATAATCTTTTTTAAAGCGGTCAAACAAAAGGACACCAAGACTTAAGAATACTAAAGTTGACAAACCACCGACAATCACATCTACCCAAGTGAAAGATAAAAAGTTTGAAATCATACAACCAATTGTCACCGCAATAATATATTTTTTATTGAAGAAGGCTGTAAAATTCAACATTTCTGATACTCGAAATTGAATAGGTCCGTAAGAAATTGCGCTCAAACCTGGTGTCATCGTTAGAATAACATACAGGGCCGCAACAATTGCGATTGTAACAATATCATAAGTTTTTGATTTTTTCAAAAGGTTCTCCTTTGGCGACAAAATTCGCCTATAATATGCTTGAGCAAAGGGATGAAGGCTCAAGGGTTAACTCACTATTGAGCAACGTTTTTATTTTAGCAGATTTTTTGAGAAATGAAAAGGATTGACAAATATTTGCTTTCATCTAATTATTATTTGGGCATTATCTTCGTTAACGAAGGAATCATTCTTTGTACTCGATAGAAATTCTAACAGGAGCATCAAAATATCCTGCCAACAAAAAAGCAAAAAAATTACTGACAGAAATTTTTTCACAGAAAACAAGCAATTGAACAACTTGTCAGTAAAATCAACAAGTCTGTCAGTACTTTTGTAGTTAATACAGACTTTCCCACAATAAATAAAAGACTTACCAACATGCTGATAAGTCTTTCAATATCTTTTATTTGATTGTCCAGCCACCATCAATTGGGACAATTGCTCCTGACATATAAGAGGCTTGTGGACTTGCTAAAAAGAGGGTCAAATCAGCCACTTCGCGAGGACTAGCCCATCGTTTAGCTGGTGTCTCATCAGCTACCCATTGGGCCATCTGACCATTATTTTCAGTGAAATCAGCCGCATTCATCGGTGTATTGATGGCACCTGGAGCGATGGCTGCTACTTGAATCCCGTGTTGCGCTTCATCCAAAGCTAACTGTTTTGTCAACCCAACAATGGCATGTTTACTGGTCGTATAAGCGACGCCACCACCACCGGCAATCAAGCCAGCAACCGAAGCCATATTGATAATTACTCCTGATTTTTGAGCTTTCATTTTTGGCAAGAATGCTGAAATCATCAAATACATCGAATTGAGATTCGTTGATAAAATTCGTTGCCATTCTGCAAAGTCAGTTTCTTCCAAAGTTTTATAAGCATCCAAAACGCCCGCTGTATTGAGTAAAACATCAATACTTCCCACTTCGTCAGCTAATTTTTTAACTGATTGAGCATCGGAAACATCAAGAATTTTTACTGACAGATTTTTTGAATTAATGATAGATTCGTCAGTAAATTCTTGTAAGTCCACAGCAACAACCTCTGCGCCTTCGGCTAAAAATACTTTTGTTTGAGCCAAGCCAATACCACTGGCAGCACCTGTAATTAGCACTTTTTTCCCAGAAAATTTCATTTTGTAGCCTATCTATCTATTCAACCAAGGCCCAATCATCGGCCAAAACGTCGCAAGGCGTTGGGGCCCACATTGAAAAACCTTCACCCTCTCCCGAGACATTAATCAAGAAATAAGGGGTAACTTCCAACTTCTCACCAGATTCTAAAACAATCGAATCATAGAGTTTAACATAATTTTCGGCACCAGACCAGCCTTGTG
>SKDZ01000928.1_pt1 | contig 12293 bp, 6 predicted proteins | sample 4826551 | NCBI WGS metagenome assembly SKDZ01 (sample SAMN11008822, study PRJNA524170) | human gut metagenome | biome: Human fecal sample; material: Feces; isolation source: fecal sample from pouch patient p12, p15 | host: Homo sapiens | place: Israel: Tel-Aviv | collected 2016-02-02 | reverse complement strand
CAATAAACGATTGCCATTTATTGATAAATTGTAAAGCAATGTAGTTGTATTATAAGAACTCTTGATTTTGTGCGAAATTCGAATTGTTTTGCCAAAACAATACCAAATTGGTAAGAAAATTGCTATTTTTATGCGAAATTCACATTCTTTTGGCAAAACAATACGAATTTGGTAAAAACTATCGATTTTGCGCTAAATCCTAATGTCTTCCCTAACACAATACAAAAAAGCAGACTAGGATAATCAAATGGATTGCCCTAATCTGCTTTTCTATATTGTTGACTTAGGACTTTTTGTCCTAGCCTTTGATTGATTATTCAGTTACTTCTGCAACAACTTCTTGTGTTTCAGCAACTTTTGCTAATGGTTCAAGGTTACGGTAACGTGCCATACCAGTACCAGCTGGGATGATTTTACCGATGATAACATTTTCCTTAAGACCAAGCAATGGATCTTTCTTGCCACGGATTGCAGCATCAGTCAAGACACGTGTTGTTTCTTGGAAGGATGCAGCTGACAAGAATGAGTTCGTTTCAAGCGATGCTTTAGTGATACCCATAAGAACTGGACGAGATGTCGCAGGTACGCCACCATCAAATAGAATTTGTTGGTTGGCTTGCTCGAAATCAGCGATGTCCATGAGTGTACCAGGCAAGAGATCTGTATCGCCGGCATCCATGACGCGGACTTTACGGAGCATTTGACGGACCATTACCTCAACGTGCTTGTCGCCGATCTCAACCCCTTGGCTTCTATATACTTTTTGCACTTCTGCAAGTAAGTAAGTTTCCACTGAGAGTGTATCGCGAACTTGAAGTAAGTGTTTTGGTTGAATAGAACCTTCTGTCAGGGGCGTTCCACGGTGAATGAAATCACCAACTTCAACGTGCATACGTGCTGTAAATGGCACTTCATATGTCCGTGTATCAGTTTCACCTTTGACTGTTACTTCTTTCTTACGAGTCGCTGCTTCTTCAGTGATTTCAATGACTTCACCCGTTACTTCAGTGATGACCGCTTCCCCTTTAGGGTTACGAGCTTCAAAAATTTCTTGGATACGAGGGAGACCTTGTGTGATATCTTCAGATGATGCTACACCACCCGTGTGGAATGTACGCATGGTCAACTGTGTACCAGGTTCACCGATTGATTGGGCAGCGATTGTTCCGACTGCTTCACCAACTTCAACTGCATCACCAGTTGCCAAGTTGACACCATAACAATGTTTACATACACCATGACGTGTTTTACATGTAAAGACTGAACGGATTGTTACTTCTTTGATGCCAGCTGCAACGATTTGCGCTGCAATGGCTTCTGTAATCAACTCATCTTCACCGATGATTTGTTCACCTGTTTCTGGATGAACAACTGTTTTACGTGTGTAACGACCATTGAGACGTTCAGACAATAGTTCAACCATTTCTTTACCTGTCGCAATATCGCTAATCACAAGACCACGGTCAGAACCACAGTCATCTTCACGAATGATCACATCTTGGGCAACGTCAACGAGACGACGTGTCAAGTAACCTGAATCGGCTGTTTTAAGGGCCGTATCGGTCATCCCTTTACGGGCACCATGAGTAGAGAAGAACATTTCCAAAACGGACAGGCCTTCGCGGAAGTTTGAGATGATTGGGAGCTCCATGATTTTACCATTCGGCGCTGCCATCAACCCACGCATACCCGCGAGCTGTGAGAAGTTGGAAATATTACCACGGGCACCGGAGTCCATCATCATAACGATTGGATTCGACATGTCTTGGGCTTCAATCAGGCGACGTTCAAGTTCTTCTTTAGCACCACGCCAAACGTCTGTTACCATTGTATAACGTTCATCATCAGTCATCGCACCACGACGGAATTTTTTCGTGATTTGTGCTACTTTATCATGCGCTTCTTCGATGATAATGTGTTTATCTTCAACGACAGGAATATCTGCAATACCTACAGTCAAACCAGCCTTAGTAGAATGGTGGTAACCAAGGTCTTTGAGGCGGTCAAGCATTTCTGATGTCAAAGTCGTACGGAAACGTTTGAAGACTTCCGCAATGATATTACCCAAATGTTTTTTCTTGAATGGTGGTACCAAATCAAGGTTTTGGATGAATTCAGTGACATTTTCACCAGGCGCCATGAAGAAACGGTCATCCGTTTGTGATGTTAAGTTTTCTTGTGTTGGTTCATTCAGATAAGGGAACTCTTCTGGCATAATCGCATTGAAAAGGATTTTACCAACAGTCGTAGCCATGATCTTATCTTTTTGGTTTTCAGTCCAAGGTTTGTTCAATGATTTCGTTGCAATCCCAACACGTGTGTGCAAGTGAACGAAACCATTACGCCAAGCAACTTCTGCCTCATCAGCGTTAGCAAAGACCATGCCTTCACCTTCACGACCAGCTTCTTCCATGGTAATGTAGTAGTTACCCAAAACCATATCCTGTGACGGTGTAACAACTGGTTTACCATCTTTCGGGTTAAGAATATGCTCAGCAGCTAGCATCAAGATACGCGCTTCTGCTTGGGCTTCTTCAGAAAGTGGCAAGTGAATCGCCATTTGGTCACCATCGAAATCGGCATTGTAGGCCTCACACACAAGTGGGTGAAGACGAATCGCACGACCATCGATAAGGACTGGTTCAAACGCTTGAATACCGAGACGGTGGAGCGTAGGTGCGCGGTTAAGTAGAACTGGATGTTCTTTAATCACATCTTCAAGCACATCCCAAACATCTGGGTCTTGACGTTCAACTTTACGTTTCGCGGCACGGATATTAGGTGCCATGTCACGTTTAACAACTTCACTCATAACAAATGGTTTGAAGAGCTCAATCGCCATTTCGCGTGGCACACCACATTGGTACATTTTAAGTGTTGGACCAACGACGATAACCGAACGACCAGAGTAGTCAACACGTTTACCGAGCAAGTTTTGACGGAAACGCCCTTGTTTCCCTTTCAGCATATGGCTGAGAGATTTAAGTGGACGGTTACCTGGACCAGTAATCGGACGACCACGACGACCATTATCTACAAGCGCGTCCACAGCTTCTTGCAACATCCGTTTTTCGTTTTGAACGATGATATTTGGTGCATTCAATTCCATCAAACGTTTCAAACGGTTATTCCGGTTGATCACACGACGGTACAAATCGTTCAAATCAGAGGTTGCAAAACGACCACCGTCGAGTTGAACCATCGGACGTAAATCAGGTGGAATGACTGGTAAAACATTGAGTACCATCCACTCTAACTTATTGTTTGATTTGTTGAAGGCATCTAAGACATCCAAACGACGGATAGCTTTGACACGTTTTTGACCTGTTGCAGTTTGTAACTCTTCTTTAAGTGCTGAGATTTCAACATCTAAATTCACATTTTTAAGTAAATCTTGAATGGCTTCAGCACCCATCTTAGCAACAAATGACCCAAAACCATTTTTGAGCATTTGTTCGCGATATTCGCGCTCAGTCAATAATTGTTTTTTCTCAAGTGCTGTTTCTTTAGGGTCAATCACCACATAACTTGCAAAATAGATGATTTCTTCAAGTGAGCGAGGACTCATGTCCAAGGCTAATCCCATACGTGATGGAATTCCTTTGAAGTACCAAATGTGTGATGTTGGTGCTGCTAATTCAATATGGCCCATGCGCTCACGGCGAACTTTCGCACGTGTGACTTGGACACCACAAATTTCACAGACCTGGTTTTTATAGAAAACGCCTTTTAGCTTACCACAGCTACATTCCCAGTCTTTTGAAGGACCGAAAATACGTTCATCAAAGAGCCCTTCGCGTTCTGGTTTTTGTGTACGATAGTTAATTGTTTCAGGTTTTTTGACTTCACCAAAAGACCAAAAACGGATTTTTTGAGGAGACGCAATCCCAATTTGCATACTCTCAAATTTATTTACATCGACCATTTTTTCTCCTGTAAATTGAAATTATCTTTAATTGCGACGAATCGCGATAATCTTGTTAAAGATAATCTCAGCAAGATTTTAGTCATCATTTGATTAAACAATAACTAAAATCTTTTATTTTCGATTTTCTGTTCTGACACCGAGTTGAAAAGTGTTTGCACGAATGCTTATTGGCCAGCTTCTTCAATTGCTACTTCTTCAGCTTCAACAGTTGCAGCAACTTCTGCTTCCTTGGCTTCTAACATTTCAACTGTTACTTCTACTTTGTCATTGTTATGTGGATCATTATCTTCATCCATTTCACGAAGTTCAAGGACATTATCATCGACGTCCAAGACTTTCATATCTAAACCAAGTGATTGTAATTCTTTTACCAAAACTCGGAATGACTCAGGTAGACCTGGTGCAGGAATTTTTTCACCTTTGACAATCGCTTCATAGGCTTTAGTACGGCCAACGACATCATCAGATTTATAAGTCAAAATTTCTTGTAGAATATTAGCAGCACCATAGGCTTCCAGTGCCCAAACTTCCATCTCCCCAAAACGTTGTCCACCAAACTGCGCTTTACCGCCGAGTGGTTGTTGGGTAACGAGTGAGTAAGGTCCGACTGAACGGGCATGGAGTTTATCATCAACCATGTGGTGAAGTTTGATCATGTACATGACACCAACTGATACACGGTTATCGAAGGCTTCACCTGTTCGACCATCATAGAGAACAGTCTTAGCATCATCTGCCATGCCTGCTTCTTTAACAGTGTTCCAGATGTCTTCATCACGTGCCCCATCAAAGACAGGTGTTGCAATGTGGATACCAAGTGTACGAGCAGCCATACCAAGATGGAGCTCCATAACTTGTCCAATATTCATCCGTGATGGTACACCGAGTGGGTTCAACATGATATCAACCGGTGTGCCATCTGGCAAGTAAGGCATGTCTTCTACTGGCAAGATGCGGGATACAACCCCTTTATTACCATGACGACCGGCCATTTTATCCCCAACATGAATTTTACGTTTTTGAACGATAAAGACACGAACAAGTGTATTCACACCAGTTTGAAGTTCATCACCATTTTCACGACGGAAAATCTTCACATCATGAACGATACCATCGGCACCATGTGGCACACGAAGTGATGTATCGCGAACTTCACGCGCTTTTTCACCAAAGATAGCACGGAGTAAACGTTCTTCTGGTGTTGGATCTGTTTCACCCTTAGGTGTGACTTTACCAACGAGAATATCGCCTTCTTTAACTTCAGCACCAATACGGATGATACCGAACTCATCCAAATGACGCATGGCTTCTTCACCAACGTTTGGAATTTCGCGTGTAATTTCTTCTGGTCCAAGCTTTGTATCGCGTGTTTCAGATTCGTATTCTTCGATCGCAATTGATGTATAAACGTCGTCTTTAACGAGACGTTCACTCATGATAACGGCATCCTCGAAGTTATACCCTTCCCAAGTCATGTAGGCAACAAGTGGGTTTTGACCGAGGGCCATTTCCCCACCTTCCATAGAAGGTCCGTTACCGATGATTTCATCTTTTTCAACTTTGTCACCAACTTGAACAAGTGGGCGTTGGTTGTAAGATGTTCCTGAGTTTGAACGACGGTATTTTGTAACCGTATATTTGTCTAGTTCGCCAGTTGTACGACGGATGCGGATTTCACCACCGTCAACAAATTCAACTGTTCCTTCATGTTTAGCAAGGATGGAAGCACCTGAATCATGCGCTGCTTGATGCTCCATACCTGTTCCGACAAATGGTGCATGCGGATCAATCAATGGTACTGCTTGACGTTGCATGTTGGCTCCCATGAGGGCACGGTTGGAGTCATCGTTTTCCAAGAAAGGAATACAAGCTGTTGCGACTGCGACTACCTGTTTAGGTGATACATCCATGAAGTCAGCTTTATCCGCTTCAACTTCAATATTGTTACCACGTGTACGGGCCATAACTGTTTCACCAGAGAATTTATTATCTTCTGTTAATGGTGAATTGGCTTGGGCAACGATGTAGTTATCTTCTTCATCAGCTGTCAAATAATGAATTTCGCTGGTTACGACACCATTAGCACGGCCAATACGACGGTAAGGTGACATGATGAAACCATATTCATTGATTTTACCAAATGATGACAAGTTATTGATCAACCCGATATTTGGTCCCTCAGGTGTTTCAATCGGACACATACGGCCATAGTGGGTATAATGTACGTCACGTACTTCATAGCCGGCACGGTCACGTGTCAAACCACCAGGTCCGAGGGCTGACAAACGGCGTTTGTGAGATAACTCAGACAGTGGATTATGTTGGTCCATGAACTGTGACAACTGTGAACTACCAAAGAACTCTTTGATAGCTGCCGTTACAGGACGGATGTTGATCAAAGATTGTGGCGTCATGTTTTCATCATCAGCTGAACTCATACGCTCACGAATGACACGTTCCATACGGCTCAAACCGATACGAACTTGGTTTTGGAGCAATTCGCCAACTGAGCGAATACGACGGTTACCCAAGTGGTCAATATCATCCACACGACCAATACCTTCGTTAAGCGCTAACCAGTAGTTAACATTTGCGATAATATCAGCAGGTGTTAAGTGACGGACTTCTGGTGCGATTTGACCATTTGAAATCACGTTGATTACTTTTTCTGGATCTTTTGGTGAGTAAACTTTAACGACTTGGATATCAATAGGTTCTGTGATGACAGCATCATCTGACGGATAAAGTGTAACAGTGTTCAAACCATTATCAAGTTCAGTCTCGATGCTATCCAACACGTCACGTGTCAATTCTGTGTCTTTGTCAACTAAGATTTCGCCAGTTTCACCACTAACTAATGGCTCTGCAAGCGTGAGTCCCAAAAGACGGTTTTTAAGGGCTAATTTTTTGTTAACTTTGTAACGACCAACTGGTGCAAAGTCGTAACGGCGTGGATCAAAGAAACGAGCTGTTAACAGGCTACGTGAGCTGTCAGCTGTTTTAGGTTCACCAGGACGAAGGCGGTCGTAGATGTCTTTAAGGGCTTCTTCTGTCCGTGTGTCGCCAGCGTATTTATGGATGTCTTTTTCGATTGTTGCGCGAGTCAATTCGCTATCGCCAAGGATTTCAAAAATAGCTTCATCTGAGCCAAAACCGAGGGCACGCATGATTGTCGTAAATGGTAATTTACGCGTGCGGTCGATGCGGACGTAACCGATACCTTTGGCATCTGTGTCTAACTCAAACCAAGCGCCACGGTTAGGGATAGTTGTATGACCATATGATTCCAGACCATTTTTGTCAACTTTTGGATGGAAATAAGTACCAGGTGAGCGAACCAACTGAGAAACGATGATACGTTCAGCACCATTGATGATGAAAGTACCCATTTCTGTCATAAGTGGGAAATCGCCGAAGAACACTTCTTGTGTTTTCAACTCGCCAGATTCTTTGTCAACCAAACGGAAAGTCACAAATAATGGTGCTGAGTAGTTGGCGTCATGTGCACGCGCTTCCTCAATTGTGTATTTAGGTTCTTTCATTTCATAACCGACAAATTCCAGGTCTTTTGTGCCTGCAAAGTTATCGATTGGTAACATTTCTTTGAATACATCAGCCAACGACTGGTCTAAGAAACGTTGATAAGAGTCGGTTTGAATTTCGATCAAATTCGGCAAATCAAGTACTTCTTTGATTCGCGAAAAGCTGCGTCTAGTACGGTGTTTACCGTATGCTACGTCATGTCCTGCCATGATCTTCTCCTCTAAAAAGATGTTGAGTTAGCTGCCTTGAAAGCTTGGAAATTTCTGAAATTAATGTAGACGAATTAACACTCATCCGAATTAACTCGGATATTTTCTAAACCCAAGGTGCCTAAACTCACTTCTAATACTTCCGGTTGTTTCTATAAGTTATTAAGAGACAACCTTAAAAGTGGATTGTGTGCAATGTGGTCAATTTACCTTGATAAAGTGACCATTTCTAGTTTATCAACGAACTTTTCTGAAAAAGTTAAGAATTTTCAGAAAGATTTTTTTTGCGTTACATTTTGCAGTTTTCACTGCTCAAGACGTCAAAAAAAGCAACGAAAATAAAACTTCTCGTTGCTCACAAAGCACTAGGGACAATATTTCCTAGCATTTTGCCGACAAACTCTTTAAAACATTATAGCATATTTTAAGCTTGTTTTCAAGAGATAATACCTTATATTAGCTATGTTCCTTCTCTCATTTCAAGCGCACTAAAAAACAAGAATTGCCTGAGAATTGTAAACTTTTTCTAAATCTTTAGGTTCTTTTAAGTTAAAGCCTATACACTTAGGCTTGTCATCACAGAAACACTCTCGGAGTGTCAAATTGAAAGGTGGGATGAATGAATTTTTTCAAAAGAGCGTGGCTGTATTTAACAGCAAAAGTGGGGAAAACAGCTATCTTAATGCTCGTTTTTACTGCCATTATGGTATTTGTTTTAGCTGGTTTAACCATTCGGCAAGCCGCTATTAAAGCGACAGAGAATGCTAAAAAAGAAGTTGGGGCATCTGTTACCTTATCAGTCGACCGCGATAAGATGATGCGTAAAGCAATGAGCGTCGCAAATAATGATGTCTCACCTGTTCGTATCGAAGAAACACCTGTGCCACTTGAACAGGCAGAAAAAGTGTCAAAAATGTCTGACGTCAAAGACTATTCTTTTTCTACGTCTGCTAATGCCGCTGCCAGTACTAATATTAAACCAATTACTGGAAATCCCGATACATCAAGCCAACAGGGATTTGAGGGCGGTAGAGCTGGTGAGGAAGTCGACACCTCAAAAAGCACTGTTGCTATGAATCCCGATTTCCATATTACTGGTGTCAATGATTTACTTATACTACCTACATTTGAGGATGGGACAGCTAAAATCATTTCTGTACGTGCAATCACTGAAAAGGATAAAAACACCAATAATGTTGTCATCGAAAGTCAATTGGCAACTGCTAATAAGCTAACTGTCGGTAGTACCTTTACTTTAAAAGATGAAGATAGTAAAGACCGTGAAGTTAAAGTTGTCGGTATTTACAAAACGACAAAAGTTGCGGATGCAGCAACACAAAGAATGACTTCATTAAATCCTGCCAACACGATTTATGCACATTATGTTTTGACCAATAGTTTTAAAGAAGGGGCAACAGATACTAGTCAACAAACAATTGATAGCGCGGTTTATTATCTGAAAGACCCAGCGAAAATGACCAAATTCGTGGAAACGGCTAGTCAAAAACTGGATACTGATACCATTGAACAATGTCGCGAGTTTTACAACTAATATCGTCATTCTAGTTGCGATTGCTGGTGTGATTATTCTTAGTCTAATTGTTATTTTAAGTATTCGAGAACGTCGCTTTGAAATTGGTGTCTTAATGAGTCTGGGTGAAAATAAAGCCAAAATTATTGGGCAATTTTTTATTGAACTATTTGTCATTATGCTTGTTAGTGTGAGTCTTGCCGGCTTAACCGGAAATGTCATCGGTAATGTTATTGGTAATCAGCTTTTGACACAACAAAATACAACACAACAAGAGCAGAAACAAAACGCGTCTACTTCTCAAGGTGGGGGTGGATTCATGGGCGACCTTAGTGGACCATTCACACCAAGTAAGCAAGAGGCAAAACAAATTGAGCGGATGAATGTTAAAATGACGCCAAAAACAATTTATCTACTCGGTGCTTTAGCTTTGGGAATTGTTTTAATTGCGATATTTGTCGCCTCTATCGGTATTTTGAGGTTGGAACCAAAGGCTATACTGACTACTAATTAAACAGACGAAGGATAGACCAACCATCGGAGGAAGACACATGTTAGAAACAAAAAATTTAGGGTTTTGGTATCAAGACCCTGCAAATGCCTTATTTATGGATGTTAACTTACAATTTGAACCAGGTAATATGTATGCCATTCTCGGAAAAAGTGGCAGTGGCAAGACAACCTTTCTGCCACTCATTTCTGCCCTTGAATCGCCAAAAGATGGTGCCATTCTCTACAACTCAGAGAACTTGGATAAAATCGGACTAACGTGCTTTAGAAGACAGCATCTTGCCATTGTTTTTCAAGCTTACAATCTTTTGACTTATATGACTGCCTATCAAAATGTAAGTAGTGCGCTTGAAATCAGTGGTGTCAAAAAAGAAAATAAACGTGATTTCATTACTGAAAGTCTCAAGTCAGTTGGCATCACCGAAGATTTGCACCATAAAAAAGTCGCACAGTTATCTGGTGGACAACAGCAACGAGTCGCAATCGTCCGTGCTATGATTACAGGTGCTGATATCATCGTTGCGGATGAACCAACAGGCAATTTAGATGAAGAAACAGGACGCGAGATGATTGCCTTATTTTTAAAAATTGCACATGAGCAAAATAAAATCGTCATTTTAGTCACCCACGATAGCGATATTGCCAAACGCAGTGATGTGACTTATGAATTAAAGGATAAAGTCTTTCATGTTCGCAGTTAATCATTAACAAATAGTTGCTCCCAACCATCAAAAAAAGCAAGATAAACGTGATTATCTTGCTTTTTGATTAGCCAAGCGCCGCTAAAATCTTTTTAACAGCATCCTCTGTCCCCAATGGTAAGGCATGGTAGGCATTCATTTCCAATTTTTTAGACTCAATGAACCGTAAACGTTCTGTCATACTTGCTTTTAAGGATGCAACATAGCCTTCATGTTCAAAGTCGGGATTGAGATGTTTGATTGACAGATAAGATAGACCTTCAATTGGTCCAAAAGGCACAAAATTACCAATACCATCAATAATCGCCTCAATCGCGCCTAGTATATGATGTGGCTTAATTTTTGCACCATTAAAATAACCCGTATTCAGGATATAACAGTCAATCGCTTTATCCTCAAACAACTTTTTAAAGGCCGTGAAATCTTCACCCAGTGCATATGAGCGAAACGGATTAGCAAAAGGTTCAATCACAATTTCATTTACATCAATATCCCCAACGATATTTTCAGCCGTTGAGCGTTTGGTCGCAAGTGTTAAACCAAAAATAGATGCCAAATTAGGGTCGCTGACTTTGACAACTGGTGGCAAACTCTCATCTTGCATAATCCAGTAAACAGCATTGATTTTCTCTTTAATATGGTCCACACGATTCGGCGTGACCAGTTTAGACTTGACTGTTCGACCGTTACCATTTCGAATATCTTCTGTAACAATAACTTTCTTCCCAACTTCATCTAGCGTGACACCAACATTTTGACAGGTCAAGAAATATTTGACCATTTCACTCATCATCGGATAGTCCTTCGTTTTATCAAAATAAGCAGGATCCAAAGCTGTCGTCGAGCCATCTTGATGATTAATAATAAAGGCATCATCATGTAAGACGATCACTTGATATTTACTATCATTCTTAGCTAGCGTAATCGTCGACTTTCCTGAACCCGACAAACCAAATGCCGCCATGGTATACTTTTTACCATCACTCAAGGTGTACTGTTTCATCCCACCATGACAAGCAATATAATTATTGTCATGCGCTGTCGCCCAAGCCAGAGTCAAAGTCGCCTTCTTATACTCGCCAAAATATCGTAACCCTAAAATCACTGCAACATTATGCTTAGGGTCAAAGAGTGCTAGACCATTAGGATAATCCGGATGTTGCCAGTCTGGGTCGCCAAATACATATAAATCACCGGTCTGATAGGGCTTAGACTCAGCATACATTTTTTGATATTCTGTCGTTTCCCGCTGGAAATTAAGTAAGTAATTTAAGACGGTGTTGGCATGCGCAGCAGGCAACAACAGGTGACTTTTGAGCATAAACTCGGGGTTCAATCCGACATAAACTTCGGTTGTATAAACTTTTCTTCGACTAATCCCAAACACTGCCTCACGCACAAGACGTGCAAAATAAGCTGTGTCTACGCCTGGTTGGCCAATAATTTTCCTGGCCGCTGAAGTTCGTCCGACGACTTCTCCATCGTTGAAAACAAGGACTTTACTGTTCTCCGGAAAGCCGTGAATCTCTGGCTCATGAATTGGCAAATCAGTGATAATGGTTCCTGACGTTTCTTTGGCTAAGGCGTAGTCCTAAGCAACCGTCTCAATTTTCTCGACATTATTCGCATAAAAGGCCGTTTCGACCGTTGCTCTAATCGCTGAAAATAAAGGATTCTTTTTTTGAATGTCTTTGATTTTGTATTTTCCGATTGATGTCATCTGATATCCTCCTTGATATCTTGCCTGAGTCATACGTTCATGATTTTATTATACTCCTTTTTCCAAAATTTTCAAAAAATTTATTGAACTTTATTTTAAATTCATAAAAAACCGTGTTTTTTATCACAAAACAGGCAAGCTATCTTGGGAT
>SKDZ01000917.1_pt1 | contig 12436 bp, 13 predicted proteins | sample 4826551 | NCBI WGS metagenome assembly SKDZ01 (sample SAMN11008822, study PRJNA524170) | human gut metagenome | biome: Human fecal sample; material: Feces; isolation source: fecal sample from pouch patient p12, p15 | host: Homo sapiens | place: Israel: Tel-Aviv | collected 2016-02-02 | reverse complement strand
GATTCCATTTGTACTTGAGGTTAACTGACCCTTCAAGGGTAGCTACATATTTATCAACAGCAGTAACAATCCAACTTTCTTTATAGCGTGGCGGATTGATTGTCGCACCGAACATATGTTTGATGATTATGTCTTTTTCAAGAGCTGACAAGGTTGTCAGTTTGCGCGCATTACGGTAGGCGATATGAGGATGCACATAGGCATGGCTCTTAGCAAATTTTGTATTGCGCCAATCATAATAGAAAAGGTCATGCAAAAGTCCAGCTCTAGCTGTAGCTTTAGCATTGAGGCCACGTTTTTTCGCAATGAGATAGCTGACATAACTTACTCTTAAGCAATGTTGCAAGCGTGTTGAAGTATAGTGATGTGTAATCCCATCAAGCTTTTTAAGCTCATCCATTTCTAACAGATGACCGACATAACTCATATATTCTGCGTCGTTAAACCACGGCTTTTCTTCTAAATTCATGACTTGATTATAACACGATAATTCTCTTTGTCAATACAATATCCTCTCTTTTTAGATTAAATTTTTCTTTTTAAATGCTTAGAAATTTATTTTTAATGCTTGTAAAATTTTGAAAATTCCCTTCTTTATCTTATTTCAGCTTTTATTTATTTATTATTTTCCAAAAGTATTTTTCGACTTTTTTCAAAAAAAATAAAGGTCAAGAGTTTACAAAAATTCAAAATTCCTGTATAATTGATAGGTATTAGAAAAATCTTGGAGGGTGTAGTGTGCCCACCTGGGACATACATCAACCGCTTTTCTATGAAAAGTAATAAAAGGAGACTAAAATGGCAAACATTAAATCTGCAATCAAACGTGCTGAATTGAATAAAATCGCGAACGAACGCAATGCACAACAAAAATCTGCAATGCGTACTCTTATCAAAAAATTTGAAGCTGCACCTTCAGAAGAACTTTACAGAGCTGCTTCTTCAACAATTGATAAAGCTGCATCTAAAGGCCTTATCCACGCTAACAAAGCTTCACGCGATAAAGCACGTCTTGCTGCTAAACTTGGCTAAGAAAAAATTTCTGTCTCTTTGACAGATTTTTTTATATCCAAAATTACTGACGAAGATAAAAAGACTGACAGAAATTTCTGTCAGTCTTTTTATCTATTTATTAAAAATCGCAAAATCTTGCTCAGTCAATCCAATTAAGGGATCAAAATTGCCAGATAAAATTAGCGCTTCTGTTAGAATTCCATTCCCCAAACTTTCAGTTTCTTCATCAAATAATGAAATTTCCTCAACTTTTGGTGCTGTTTTTTTTCTGACAGAAAAATTTTCTAAGTTTAAGTCTGCTACTGATCCAGAATTTTTCTCTTTGTTAGATATTTCCTTCTTGTCAGTAACTTTTTTAGTTAAGGAATCTACTGACAGATTTTCAGCTGCAGGCTTATCATCCTTAAAACGCTCAACAAGAAAAGTTTTTCGATTGGCTCCTTCACGCGCCACAGCCTGAGCAAAGGCACGCTCTTCACCCAATAAAATTAAGCTTTGCTTTGCCCTCGTGATTGCTGTATAGAGTAAATTTCGCTCTAACATCCGTGAATAAGAAGAGACCATCGGGACGATGACCGTTGAAAATTCCGAACCTTGGGATTTATGGATAGACATGGCATAAGCAAGCGTAATTTTATACCATTCAGATCTGGGATAGGTCAATTCTTGACCATCAAAATCCATCACAATCTCATCTTGTTTACTGTCAGTATATTTTGCTGCAATCAATTCAACAATTTGTCCTAAATCTCCATTGAATACATTGGCCTCAGCGTCATTGACTAAATGTAATACTTTATCTCCTTCACGAAATTTCATATCACCCAAAACAAATTCAAGCCGGTCATTAAGCGGATTAAAGAGATTTTGCAAGAGAATATTCATTGCATTAATCCCAGCGGCCCCTTTATACATGGGCGCTAAAATTTGTAATTCAAAAGGATTATTTCCTCTTTTTTGCCAAGCACTAGCAATTTGCTCCACCGTTTGTGGTACAAAATTAGCACTCACTTCAAAATAAGAACGGTCAGTTTTTTTCACCGTAAAATCTGCAGGTAATTGTCCATCTTTGATATGATGAGCCAAATCGGTAATCGTTGAATCATCTCCCTGACGAAAAATCTTATCCAATTTTACTGACGGAATTTCTGGAATTTTTAATAAATCTGCAAAAATTTGTCCAGGGCCCACAGAAGGAAGTTGGTCAGCATCGCCAACGAGAAGGACTTTCATTGAACCAGGAATGGCTTGAAAAAGTTTGTTGGCTAGCCAAGTATCAACCATTGAAAATTCATCGACAATCAAAAGTGAACCTGACAACTCATTACCAAGCGCATCTTCTGCCTCATCTTGCCCTAAGCCTAAGTGCCGATGAATTGTTGCTGCTGGAAGTCCAGTCAACTCATTCATCCGTCTTGAAGCGCGACCAGTCGGTGCCGCCAATAAAATAGGAAAAACGTCATCATTATAATGGTCAGGGTCTAAATCTAACTGATAAAGACGGGCATAAGTTTCAATGAAACCATTAATAATCGTTGTTTTCCCCGTTCCTGGTCCCCCAGTCAAAATGAAAAATTGCTGATTCATCGCTCCAATGATGGCCTGTTTCTGAAGTTCATCATAAGTAATCTCTAAATCTTTTTCTACCTCTTCCAAAACTGTCAGTAACTTTTCGTCAGCAAAATCTTTTCCCAAACGATTAGTTAAGGCTGTCAGTGATTTTCGGATACCGTCTTCAGCAAAAAACAAGGAATTTTCAAATATTTTCGTTCCTTCTTGCTGTACTTTTCCATCAACAATTAAACCATTTATTTCCGCAGCAACTTCAGCTGGATTGACCTCAATATTTCTGGCTTCTTCAAGTAAATCAATCGTCAATTCCAGCAAGTTTTTAGCTTCAATATAAGTGTCACCCGTTGCTTGCGAATGCGTATTGACCTCATGCATCAAAGCCGCTCGAAAACGATTTGGACTATCCGCTTCAACCCCTAGTTCACTCGCAATTTTATCGGCAGTTTTAAAGCCCACCCCTTTAACTTCTTCCACAAGTTGATAAGGATTTTCCTCAATTTTTTCAATCGTTTCCTCTTTGTACAACTCATAAATTTGAAAAGTGAGTTTACTTGGCAAGCCATACTCCGCAAGCTTGGTCAGCACTTTTTCCATACCATGATTTTCACGCAAACGTTTGATAAATGAATTTTTTCTGGCTAGAGTTAATAAACCATCCAATTTCTCAGGCGCTTCTAAAATAGAATCTACCGTATTTTCAGGAAAAGTTTCAACAATTTTCTCTGCCGTTTTTTTACCAATCCCTGGAAATTTATCTGATGAAAAATACTTGACCAAACCAGCACCAGACGTTGGTACAGCCTTTTCATATTGACTGACTTGCAATTGTTCCCCATACTTTGGATGCTGGGTTAATTGCCCATAAAAAGTATAAGAATCCCCTTCGACCACATCGCCAATTGTCCCATTGACCACAATTTCAAAATCATCATATTCAGCATTTGTTTCATCAATCTCAATTAATAAAACTTTATAAAAATTGCTTGGATTAGAGAAAAAAATAGCTTCAATTGAGCCTGTAACATAAGTTTTATCCGTCATAGCTGTTTATCCCAAATTTTCAAATCAAAATGACTACCATTTGATTCCAAAACTGTAACTGTATTATTCGCTAGACCGCCAACAGAACGTAATTCAGCGATTGGGAATCCAGCCAAATGTCGCATTCCAGCCGTCCCAGAAGCTCCGTGACCAACTAAAAGTACATTGTCCATTTTAGAATTCAATAAGTCCTCAGCCAAAGAATCAAAGCGTGCCAAAACTGAAGTAACTGATTCAGCCCCAAAAGCACTTCCATCAAATTGATCTAATTCAAAGCGAGAATCGTGCATTTCCTTAGGGTACTTAGCGATTGCATCACGAATGAACCAACCCTCTAATTCACCAAAATTCCATTCTGATAATCTCTTGTCAGTACTTACAGACTGATTGGTCAGTAAATCTGCCGTTGTCAAAGCTCTTTTTTGAGGGCTTGATAAAACCTTGTCAAATTCAATCGGTTCTAAAAACTTATGAACACGTTTAATTGCCTCATAAGATTCTGGCAATAAAGGTGAGTCTCCCTTTTGTCCCTGCAAACGCCGTGCCAAATTCCACTCCGTTTTACCATGTCGTACAAAATAAATTCTCACCTTTACACCTCACCTAATGAATATACTGAATAATTTCCTAACAATCGAACATTTACTCCCAAACCTGCCAATTCTTCAAGAGCATAAGGAATCTTTAAACTGTTCGTTGCATTATTTTCTAAATCAATAATAAAAAAGTACTGTCCCAAACGTGTCCTTAAAGGACGTGACTCAATTTTAGTCATGTCAATATCACGCCAAGCAAAAACAGAAATTGCTTTGTGCAATGCTCCTGGCAAATTGTCAGGTAGCGTCAAAGCCAAAGTCACCTTATCCTTTGTTTGATTTAAATCAAAGGATTGCTTTTCTTTTCCTAGTAACCAGAATCGAGTCGAATTCCCCGCCAAATCTTGAATATTTTCAGCAATAAATTCCAAATCATACATTTTAGCTGCAAAAGAATTTGCCACCGCTGCTGCGGGCAAGTTCGGATTATTTTTCACAAACTCAGCCGCTGCCGAAGTGGACTCAGTAATTTCCACCTGCGCCTGAGGATAAAATTTTCTCAAATAAACTCTCGTTTGAGCCAAAGCTTGAGGATGAGAGTAAATATGCTCAATTTTTTGTTCTTTAGAAACTGCCAATAAATTTTGAGAAATTGGAAGAACAAACTCGGCCACAACCTTGGCATTTGAATCATGAAAAATTTTATCAATGCTCATATTGACCGTTCCTTCAGTTGAATTTTCAATAGGAACTAGTGCAAAATCACATTCGCCTTCATTATAAGCTTCAATGACATCCAAAATAGTTGCATAAGAGTACAACTCCTCAGATTTAAAAGCTGCTTCGGCTACGACTGAGCAAAAAGAACCTCGTGGACCTAAATATGCAAATTTCATCCTACTCTATCTCCCACTTTTCTCTAATCAGCTCTGCAATCTGCTCTGGACTTTTATCGGTCACATCAATTGTTAAATCCGCAACCAATGAATAGTCTTTCATTCTTTTTTCAAATAAAAGTTGAGCAGCTTCTTTGTCTTGAGCTAAAGGTCGAACATTCTGCCAATCCATGGAAATTCTCTTCCATAAAGTATCAAAATCAGCAGTCAAAAATACAACTCGTGATGCTCTATCAAGAACATTTAAATTCTTTGGATTTTCTATGATTCCTCCACCAGTTGCGATAATAATATCTTTTTGAACAGCAAGCTCAAAAACCTCATTTTCAATTTTACGAAAATCAGCTTCTCCAAATAATTCAAAAAAAGTGGCAATTGGCATTTCAATCTCTTCTTCAATCAACTTATCTAAATCAGTAAATTCTTCTGCTAAAAGTTTTGCCACCGTTGATTTTCCGGCACCCATAAATCCAATTAAAATGATACTCATTTTTTACTTCCTATCATTTAATTTCAAAGATTTTCTGACAATTTTTCTAAATCATCAAAGAAACTTGGATAGCTCGTTTGAATGGCCTCAGCTCGTTCAAGTTCAATTTCACCATTTTCAACTAAAAGTGCAGCAATTGCAACCATCATCCCAATTCTGTGATCACCTAAAGTATTAATTGCATTTTCTGGAGCATGCAATTTTGTTCCACCTTGAATAATCATTCCATCATCTGTTGGTTCAATATTTGCCCCCATACTATTGAGTGCATCAGCCACAACAGCAATCCGGTCGGTTTCTTTAACTTTAAGTTCAGCCGCATCGCGAATAATTGTTTTACCTTCGGCTTGTGTAGCCAAAAGCGCAATAATTGGTAATTCATCAATTAATCTTGGAATTAAATCACCCGATATTTCAGTTCCCTTAAGTTGACTCGCTTTTACTTTTAGAGTCGCGGCTTTTGCCACCTCATCTTGCTCTAAAATTTCCAACTGGCCACCCATTGCCTGAATGACTTCTAAAATACCCGTTCTTGTTTCATTAATTCCAACATTTTCCAAGATAAGTTCTGAATTTTCAACAACTAAGCCAGCTACAAGCCAAAAGGCTGCTGAACTAATGTCACCAGGAACTGTCACCTCTTGCCCCATAAGTTTTTGCCCGCCAGGAACAAGACTGGTTTTATCAGAAACTTTAATTTCTCCGCCAAATTGAACTAACATTTCTTCTGTATGTGAGCGTGTTTTTTCCTTCTCAACAACTTTTGTCAGTCCTTCTGCTTGTAAAGCAGCAAAAATTACCGCCGATTTTACTTGGGCCGATGCGACTGGAAGGACATAATCGATTGCTTTTAAATGGGCACTTCCTTTGATTGTCATCGGTAATTTAACCTTATCAGTTTGTCCAACTATTTCAGCCCCCATCATTTGAAGCGGAGTTGCGACACGGTCCATCGGTCTTTTGGATAAACTATCATCCCCAAACAACGTAGTTTCAAAAGGAAGCCCTGCTAAAATACCCGATAAAAGACGAGTTGAAGTTCCAGAATTTCCCATATCCAGTGCTTTTTCTGGCTCTTTAAGTTTCGAAATCCCCTGACCATGGACAGTAATAACTTGACCATCGTCCTCAATCTCAACTCCTAAAGCTCGAAAGGCTTCAATGGTCGATAAAACATCTTCGCCACGCAAAATATCATGAATGATTGTTTTTCCTTTGGCAATTGAGCCAAACATAATGCTTCGATGTGAAATTGATTTATCTCCTGGAACCTTTAAATGCCCTTTTAACCCTTGTGAATTTATTTTTAATTTCATTTTATTTTCCTAAACATTTTTTAGTATTTATTATAGCATAAAAGGGCGCTCAAGGCCCTCTTATTTTTATCATTTCTTCCTAAGATTTTAAGACTAAGAATGTCAGTTCTTTAACCTTTATCAAACAACTGTAAAATCAGTTGCTTTTTCAATAATTTCACACGCCTCTTGCAAATCTTCTGCTCGTTTAAAAGAGATTTGCAGTTGACCATGAATATCTTCACGATTTTCTTCATTAATTTTGATATTTGTAATCGAAAAATCCTGTAAGAGTGCTAAAACTCGTAAAACAACTCCTTTTTCATCGGGAACCGAGATGAATAAATCATAAAAGTTTGGCAGTGCCCCTTTATGAATTTCCATGGCTTGTCGAATCTTTTTACCTTCTTCAAAAAAGTGTTCAATAGCTTGGGAATCTCTATTAGCAATTTTTTGAGCTATTCCATCTAATTGTTTTTTGAAATTTTCTATTCTGTCAATCGTAATTTCTGGATTTGATAATAAAACACTAGTCCACATTAAGCTGTCAGCCTCAGCGATTCTCGTTAAATCACGAAAACCTCCAGCAGCTAAATGTTTGACTAAAGGATGCTCTTTAGCATAATCGTCTGATTGCCAGACCAGAGTTGAAGCCAAAATATGTGGAAAATGAGACACTTGCCCCGTTACTTTATCATGTTCCTTGGCATCTAAAATAATAAATTTAGCATGAAGTCCCTTAAGTAATTCTCTTAATTCTTGACTTTCTTCTGTCAAAACATAATAAGCATTTTCAAATAAATTAATATCTGCTGCCATTACTCCTGATTTATGAGAGCCAACCATCGGATGTCCTCCGATAAATTTTACTTTTGTCCCAGAAAAAAGTTGATTAGCTAGCTTGACAATCTCACTCTTAGTTGAACCAGCATCAGTAATCAAAAGTCCATCTTTTAAATCAAACGTTGCAATTTGCTTTAAAAGCTCCAGAGTCGCTGAAATTGGTACAGCTAAAATAATAATATCTGCTTCTTGGGCTCCTTTAACTAATTCGACCTTAGAATCAATAATTCCACGTTTTTGAGCAATATTTTCAACTTCTTCACGGTCCGAACCAAGAATTTCAAACTCAGGATGAGCTTTTTTTATGCCTAGGGCTATAGAACTTCCAATCAGTCCGAGACCTATAATTAATATCTTTTTCATTCTTTACTCTTTCTTAATCATCACACAAGTTCCCTCACCAATTTCAGAACTTATTGCGATTTGAAATTCTAGTTTATCCAAAATAAGTTTTGCTAGATAGAGTCCAAGACCTGTTGATTTTTGCTGAATCCGACCATTATAACCTGTAAATCCATGTTCAAAAAGACGTGGAACATCTTCTTTTAAGATTCCAATCCCTGTATCCTGAATTCTGATTTCACCTGGTTTGATTTGAATTAAAATTCCACCTTCTTTAGTGTATTTTACAGCATTATTAAGCAGTTGTTCTATAGCTAAACTTAACCAGCATTGATCGCTATTTACCAACCATTCCCCTTCGATTTGAATGGAAAGATTTTTTTGGATAAAGAAGCTACTATATTTTTTTACTAATTCTTTTGCCAGTGAGGACATGCTCACCTTTTCAAATCTAAAATCGGTAGCCAAATTATTAATTCTTTGATACTCAAGAAGAATCTTTAGATAGTTTTCTAAAGAAAAAACCTGATTTTTCAATTCTTTAGGATCAATTTGTGTTTGTGTCATTAAATCAATGGCGGCCAAAGGAACTTTCATCTGATGCGACCAGACTCTAATAATATCTTCCATCTCCCGTTCGGCAAGATTTTGTTGGTCTAATTTTTTTTGTAGAGCCTGATTATCTTTCATCACTCGCTCTACCGCTTCTCGCATTGCTTTCCAGCGGAAATATGAAGAAATTAAATAAATTACAAAAATAATTAAGGCAAATAAAGTACTATTAAAAAAAGCCATCATTGGTAAATGCCAAAGCCAAAAAGTCACAATATATATGGCTGACATAAGTAAAAAAACACCGATTTGTGGGATTTTAGACTTAAAATATTTATACCAAAGCATAGCCACTTCCTCTTTTTGTCATTATATGTTTATCAAATTCAACTTCTCCAAGCTTTTTACGCAAACGAGTCATTTTTACATTCAAAGTATTAGCATCGATAAACTCATCTGTTTGCCATAATTCTTGTAAAATTTTCTCTTTAGTAACTACCTCGCCGTTAGCACGGAACAATAGGGTTAAAATTTTATTTTCAGAACTGGTCAGTTCAACTTCTTGTCTTTCAGAATTTTGGGTTAAGCTCAAAGTATTTTCAGACAAAACAAATCCTGCAAACTCTAATTTTTCAATTCCAGGAAAAAAATAACTTCTGCGTAAGAGTGCTTTGATTTTAGCGCTTAAAATTTCCAGAGAGAAAGGTTTTGTCACAAAATCATCTGCACCTTGATTCATAGCTGTTACTTGATTCATGTCATCTGAAGCAGATGATATAAAGATAATGGGAATTTGGGAAAGTTTTCTTAATTCGTTGGTCCAATAAAATCCGCTATAAAAAGGTAGTCCGATATCCATCAGCACTAAATCTGCTTCAAACTCCATAATTTCTTGTTTAACTGCTCGAAAATTAGAGACACTTCTTACTTGAAACTCTTTTTCCAAGGCAATCTTAATTGCTTTTACAATAATTTCATCATCTTCTACTATAAATATTTTAGTCATATTTATTCCTTTCCTGTTTTCAATTTTGCTACGATTTGAGTATCGCTCACTCTTTCATACCAGAGTTTTCTTGTTTTCGAGAGAAAAGCAATTAAAACATCCAGTAATGGCAAAAGACTTAATCCTAAAAAGAGTAAGATAAGTAAAAAGTTTTGAGCCAATTGGTCCTCAGCTATCGTTCCTGAACGTTGGAGAAAGAATCCTGAAGCGATAATCAAAGCAAAATTCCCAAATGATAAAAACTGACGTAAAGCAATTCTAAATCGATTTTTACCTTTAATTTGTATTCTTAATAATAATTGCCCCGGAGTTGCCTTAAGAGCTATCGGAACAATTCCTAAAATTAGTAATTCTGAATAATAGCCAGTCGGAAGAAATAGACTTCCAATAATAAAGACAAGAACCATATCAACTAAAAAGGCAATAAAACGTCTTGAAAGACTGACTCTTGAACTTTCAACCTTAGTTGCATCCAAATCTGGTAAAAATCGACTAAAAATGACCGCAATTCCAAACCCAATTAAACTTCCAAGCGTATTAATCATTAGATCATCAACATCAAACAAACGATAAGGACGAGGATAGAGTCCAAAAAGTGCTGAACGTTGAATAAGTTCAAAAGATAAAGTCAATAAAAAACTTAATATAAAAGTTTGTTTAAACGAACGTTTAAAGAGATATTTCAAATAAAATCCAAAAGGTAATGTCAAAAGCAAATTAAAGAAGGGTTGAATGAATGTTGAATCTTTTAGAGCTAAAATCCAAGTTGATGGTTCATTTATCCTAAAAGGACTGTATAAAATAAACTGGTGAATAAATTCAAAAGGAACTAAATTTTGTTTTGGACCTGTCATTTGAGCAACTTCGTTAACAGGAGGAAGAGGGAAAATTGTCATCGCATAGGCACAAATCAAATAAAGAATAAAAGAAAAGTTAACAAAAAAGCGCCAGAATTTAATTCTACCATAACGGCGATACTGAACAATCAAATATGGAATTAAAGATAAAAATAGGAAAATGAAAAAGAGTAAAACTCCAATTTGAATAGAATGCAGATAAGTCCTCATGGTTTCCCTTCGTTAAAAATGACTTCTTAGGTTGACATTAAGTCAAGAAACTAGACACCAAAATAGGTAAATTACCTTTCTGCCTATGCGGCTAATTTTTGTTGTTTATTTTCGAATTCATTGGGCGTTAAATAATCGAGTCCCTGATGAATTCTATTTTGATTATAGAAGCTCTCAATATACCAAAAGACCTCATGCTTAGCTTGATTGAAGTCCTTAATGGAATAACGATAAAGCCATTCTCTTTTAAGGTGACCATGCCAAGATTCAAGGCTCGCATTGTGATAAGGATAACCTTTACGACTGTAGGAATGTTTGATTTTATGAGTCTCAAGAAGCTGGTTGTACTCTTGACTTGTATATTGACTTCCTTGGTCAGAATGAAGTAATAGCCCCTTAGAAGTGCCTCTGACTCGAATCGCTTTCTCTAGCGTTCTAATGACTAAATCAGTCGTCATTCTCTGACTAATATCCCAGGCAATGACTTTCTTAGAATAGCGATCCATAATCGTTGAGAGATAAACCCAACCTTGGGTCTGTGTATGAATGTAAGTAATGTCCGTTGACCAAACTTGATTCATTGCGTTAGGTTCAATAACGACAAGATTTTCTCTTGAAAGATTGTCTGACTTATTTCTCTCAGGTTTAAACTTCTTATTAACGACTGACTTTATTCCTTGTTCATGCATGAGCTTCTGGACAAGTTTAAGCCCAACAGTTAGTCCTTTTTGAACCAACTGATGATGGATTTTAGGCGCACCATAAATTTGTTTAGAGGCTTCATAGATTGATTTAATCTCAAGAGTTAAAGTTCTTCTGCGTTGTTCTGAAGAAGAAAGTTTCCGTTGTGTTTGGTCATAGAAACTCGAACGGTTCAGACCAAATAGGAGGCAAGATTGGGTAATATTTAAGTGTTCTTCTTGAATCATATGAATCATTTCTGAGGTGGTCATTTCTTTTTCTCGGCGAATATGGTCAATACTTTTTTTAAGAGGTCACGTTCTTCTTGGACACGAGCTAATTCTTTCTTTATGGCAATAAAATCGGCCTTAGAGTACTCTTGTCCCCCTTTCTTTGAATATTTATCAATCCATTTATAAAGTGTCGTTTGTGCAATACCATATTCGCTTGAAAGACTCGGAACACTTTGCCCTGAGTCATAAAGTTCTACTAGAGTTTCTTTAAAACCTTGTTCATATCGTTTAACCATAAATTGAGTGTACCAAATTACCTAAACTGCTGTCCAGTTTTCTAGGATAACATCATCTGCACCATAATGGCTACTCAAAATTATGAATAAAAAAACTAAATCTGTAATGACTGTACAGTATGAATATTTTTTTAAATTATTAATCTCTGCCTTTTTCTTTATATTTTCTACCATGTTTGAACCCTCCAATAATAAATTATTTAAGGAAATATCAAATAATTGGGAGATTCGTATTACGTTATCTATATCAGGAGTAGTTTTATTCGTTTCCCAATTTGAAATAGTTTTGCTACTGACAAATAGTTTATCAGCAAGATCTTCTTGGGTTAACCCCATAGATTTTCTTTTAGTTTGTAACACTTCTCCAAAATTCATATAATTTTCCATACCCCCAATATAATCCTTTAGATCTCATATTTCTATCCAAGCCTTTTCTAATTACCCTAAAATGCCTAGAAAATCTTTTCTAATTTCAAAAAAAAATTTTTATTTATTACAAAGTATAAAAATCAAACAAACATCATTTCCATAGTTGCCACCATTTTTTAGATTCTGTTTTTACCTGCTCTTTT
>SKDZ01000911.1_pt1 | contig 12502 bp, 6 predicted proteins | sample 4826551 | NCBI WGS metagenome assembly SKDZ01 (sample SAMN11008822, study PRJNA524170) | human gut metagenome | biome: Human fecal sample; material: Feces; isolation source: fecal sample from pouch patient p12, p15 | host: Homo sapiens | place: Israel: Tel-Aviv | collected 2016-02-02 | reverse complement strand
GTGCATTATGGAAAGCCGAGATGCTGCGCTTGCAAAAAACGGTAGAAGAACGTTTTGGGCACGAGATTAGCGAAGATGCTCTGCGCGATGCCATTGCGCTGAAAAACCGCGAACGTCGCGCACTGGCTAATTTTTATCATCTTGGGCAGTTAAATCCTCCGGCGCTTAGCGGCAGCGACATTCTGAAAGTGGTTTACGGCGCAACCTTCCGGTTCGATAAAGAGGCGTTGATCAATGAACTGGACGCGATGACCGCCCGCGTTCGTCAGCAGTGGGAAGAAGGCCAGCGACTTGACCCGCGTCCACGCATTTTAATCACCGGCTGCCCGATTGGCGGCGCAGCAGAGAAAGTGGTGCGCGCGATTGAAGAGAATGGCGGCTGGGTTGTCGGTTATGAAAACTGCACCGGGGCGAAAGCGACCGAGCAATGCGTGGCAGAAACGGGCGATGTCTACGACGCGCTGGCGGATAAATATCTGGCGATTGGCTGCTCCTGTGTTTCGCCGAACGATCAGCGCCTGAAAATGCTCAGCCAGATGGTGGAAGAATATCAGGTCGATGGCGTAGGTGATGTGATTTTGCAGGCGTGCCATACCTACGCGGTGGAATCGCTGGCAATTAAACGTCATGTGCGTCAGCAGCACAACATTCCTTATATCGCTATTGAAACAGACTACTCCACCTCGGATGTTGGGCAGCTCAGTACCCGTGTCGCGGCCTTTATTGAGATGCTGTAAGGAGTAGCAGTGACATATTCGATTGGCATTGATTCTGGTTCTACCGCCACCAAAGGGATCTTACTGGCAGACGGCGTGATTACGCGCCGTTTCCTCGTTCCAACACCCTTTCGTCCGGCAACAGCAATTACTGAAGCCTGGAAAACTCTGCGCGAAGGGTTAGAGACAACGCCGTTTCTGACGCTCACCGGCTACGGGCGGCAACTGGTGGATTTTGCCGATAAACAGGTGACGGAAATCTCCTGTCATGGGCTGGGCGCACGGTTTCTTGCGCCAGCAACGCGCGCGGTAATCGACATCGGTGGTCAGGACAGCAAAGTGATTCAGCTTGATGATGACGGTAACCTGTGCGATTTCCTGATGAATGACAAATGCGCGGCGGGCACCGGGCGTTTCCTGGAGGTGATCTCGCGCACGCTTGGCACCAGCGTCGAGCAACTCGACAGCATTACCGAAAATGTCACGCCGCATGCCATCACGAGTATGTGCACAGTGTTTGCCGAATCAGAAGTGATCAGCCTGCGCTCAGCGGGCGTCGCGCCAGAAGCGATTCTCGCCGGAGTGATTAACGCGATGGCGCGGAGGAGTGCCAATTTCATTGCTCGTCTCTCCTGTGAAGCGCCGATTCTGTTTACTGGTGGCGTTAGTCATTGCCAGACGTTTGCCAGGATGCTGGAATCTCACCTGGGAATGCCAGTAAATACCCATCCTGATGCGCAATTTGCTGGCGCAATTGGCGCGGCGGTAATTGGTCAACGAGTGAGGACACGCCGATGAAAGAGTTTTTATTTTTATTTCACTCCACAGTCGGCGTCATACAAACCCGCAAAGCGTTGCAGGCAGCGGGCATGACTTTTCGCGTCAGCGATATTCCCCGTGATTTACGCGGCGGCTGCGGGTTATGCATTTGGCTGACCTGTCCCCTCGGCGAGGAAATACAATGGGTGATCCCTGGGCAAACCGAAGCGATATATTGCCAGCAGGGCAGCGACTGGCAGTGCGTGGTGCATTACGATGCAGAAGCGTCAACCAGGCAATAAGATCTTTAAATATACCAACCGGATAATTGGCTGCGCATAATCCTGCATGAAGGAAGTTGTAGTAAATATCTCGCCTGCCGTGAAATATTTCCCATCCACAAAATGAGCGATTTTTGATAGCACCTTCCTAATTGCGCGTCTAAAATACAATATACATTGCATTATACTTAAACCCATAATCATGCATAGAGAAATAAAATGATTACCGGGTGTTGTAATGTTAAAAGATAAGTTTCTGTGCAAAGCTTATTCCCCCCCTGATTATTTTAGATTTAGAAGAACATTTCACAATTCAAGGATAAAAATATGGGCTCCCTAAACATATACAAAGATATTTTCCCAACACTCGGCATGTATCCGGGACTAAAAGCTTGCCATGAAAAAAACAACCTACCATTTGATATTAACACGGAAATTGAAACCATACAAAAACAAATTAATTATGATATAAATCATTTGAATGACGGTTTGATTAAGCGTGTACTGAATCTTTTTATTCACCTTATCTCTAATCCCGACAATCTTGAATTAACCTTAAATAGATATTCATCAACAACAGAACAAATCATCGCCAAAACCAAAAGAAATGGTTTACATGAGTTTGACGTTGGCGATCTAAAAATAATATTTAATCGACACGATGATAATGAAAGCGTATTAACTGTTAAATATAAAGATAAAGATAAAGATAAAGATAAAGATAAAGATAAAGATATAAGTCATCACTGCAATGTTAAAACCGAGCAACTGCAGCAGTTTATTAAAATAATGGAACAAAAAGCGCAACTACCAATCTATATTGACAAGAAAAATTTGAAAGAGAGTATTTTCTCTGTTTTGCACAATGACCCACAACACGTAGATAAAGATCAACACCTTCCCTGTGAAAAGTTTTTAAAACATGCCTGCAAAAGTTCAAATTCATTTGAAGTGAAATTAGATGCCACTCATCAATATCAACACCTGAATAACTTCATGATTTCTTTTGACCCAGTAGAAAATCAATTAACCATACGGGATAACAATAACAAGACTGAAACTTTCTCGTTTACAAACTTACAATGGGAAAATTTGCTGCAATACTACAAAGAAAACCACCAGCAGCCAAATATAGCAGGATCACGAAATCTCACGGATAATATAGATAAAATTAAAAATACAATATCCACCTCTGAAATTATTGAATGCGCCTCTCCTGAAATAAGAAGTAGCGTCCTGAACGATCTTTATAGCATTGCTAATTTCCTCCCGGACAATAATCTGACCCCAAATGAGAGCTGGAAAAGATTTTGTGAGACATGCGAGCGCTTTTACGTTGCTCAGAAGAGTATCACTGGAGATAAGAGTGAACGTCTTACGCGAAAACTCTCTATCTCTGATGCAGGAATTACAATGACCTTCACGATAGGTGATGTTGTCATCAATACTATTAGCACTGCTATTCCTGAAGATGCAACGGGTCAACGGTGTATCGAAGGGTTGAATTTAGCAGAAATGGATTTAACCGGCATAGACTTGTCTAAAATGGTTCTAAGGAATGTCAATTTTAATGGCAGCATTCTTAGACATGCCAAGTTCTCCGGTACGATCTGTGAAGGCGTGGATTTTACAGATTGTGATCTGCGTAATGCAAAATTTAAAAATGCCTCATTAGAAAATAATGATTTTCGTAAAGTTCGCCACTTGACTTATGTAAATTTCAAAAACGCAAATCTACGAAACAGTAACTTCAGCGGAAAAGTTCTCACTGGCGTTAATTTTACTGGAAGTAACCTTAGCAACGCTTATCTTGAATATATAGATTTCACAACAGTGATTCTATATGAAACATCTAAAATACCTGGAACACCTCAAATACCGGGAACACCTAAAGTAATTCTTACTGGAGCAATACTAAATTATTCAGATCTATCCGGGAAAGATCTTTCAGAATATAATCTTACTGGTATTATCTGCATGTATACCAACTTTTCAAACGCTAATTTAACAAATTGTAAAATCTCTAATGCAAACTTTTCGAATGCAAAATTCTACAATACTAATTGTACTGGTGCAAATTGTTCGGATATCCTATTTGACTACGCATGGTTTGACAATACAATATTTATAAAAACGCTTTTTAAAAATACCTGTTTTTACAATGTCAGAGCGAAAAATGTCTATCTTGAGGGAGCATATCTGAACAATGATAATATCGTGAAACAAGCCAATAACAGTACCGAGAAACAATCCAATAACAGTACCGAGAAACAATCCATTGACAGTACCGATAAACAGGCCAATGACAGTACCGAGAAACAAGCCAATAACAGTACCGATAAACAAGCCAAGAACAGTACCGAGCAACAGGACAGTAACAGTTTTAATCAAGCCCGTTTAAAGAAAGAAGTGAATAGGAGATTTTCCATTCCGGGTTTAACGTCTTATCAGCCAACATATATAGTTGAAGAATAGTTCAATAATCACCCAAACAGAGTGGGTATGGCAGACGATATAGATTAACATTTAAACGTTAACCGCCTCATCTATCATTCATGGATGAGGCGCATTTATCAGTCGATGTAAGCTGAAAATGTTCTGCCATCCAGAGACAACCGCCGCCCCCCTGCGGCGTTTACTATTTCATCGCCCGCGTTAAGAATTCATTAAGCTTCATCCGTATACTCCTTATCTGTCGCACTGAATTTGACGAGAAAAAAAAGCAATAATAAGGAGCAACAAGTTGAAAAAGCGCATCACCTTTATCGTTTTTCTATGCGCCATCGTGGCGGTGAGCCTGTTTTTTGTGCAATCCTGCGTCCGTAAAAGCCAGCATGTCGCAGGGTTTCAGAATTATCAGGCCACTATCGATGGTAAAGAGATTACAGGAGTAACTAAAAATATCTCCTCACTGACCTGGTCAGCGCAGAGCAATACCTTATTTAGCACTATCAACAAACCTGCAACCATCGTTGAAATGACGACCGAGGGCGACCTGATCCGCACCATTCCGCTCGATTTTGTTAAGGATCTCGAGACGATTGAATACATTGGTGATAATAAATTTGTCATCAGTGATGAACGTGATTACGCCATTTATGTGATTTCACTTAACGCTAACTCGGAAGTGAGCATCCTCAAAAAAATTAAAATCCCATTGCAGGAAACGCCTACTAACTGTGGCTTTGAAGGGCTGGCTTACTCCCCTCAGGACCATACCTTCTGGTTTTTTAAAGAGAAAAATCCGATAGAGGTCTACAAAGTAACCGGGCTATTGCGTAGCGATGAGTTGCATATCAGCAAAGATAAAGCGTTGCAGCGTCAGTTTACTTTAGACGATGTTTCTGGCGCGGAATTTAACCCACAGAAAAATACGTTGCTGGTGTTGTCACATGAGTCACGCGCCCTGCAGGAAGTGACCGTGACAGGTGACGTGATCGGCGAAATTTCGTTAACCAAAGGTAAGTATGGCCTTTCACACAACATCAAGCAGGCGGAAGGGATAGCGATGGATGATAGCGGCAACATCTATATCGTTGGCGAACCGAATCTTTTTTATCGCTTTACGTCGACAAAATCACGATAACAGTCTGGCAGGTTCTCCTTTTTTGTTATTAACTTGTTAACTCAAAATAATACAAACCAGGCAGAACATGAATTCGACATCGCATCCCGTAGAACGTTTTTCTTTCAGCACCGCGTTATTCGGGATGCTGGTTCTGACCTTAGGTATGGGTTTAGGCCGCTTTCTCTATACGCCGATGCTGCCAGTCATGCTGGCGGAAGGCGAGTTTTCATTTAGCGAACTCTCATGGATCGCCAGTGGTAACTATGCCGGGTATCTGGCGGGGAGCCTGCTGTTTTCATTCGGCGCGTTTCATTTACCCTCACGCCTGCGCCCGTTCCTGTTAGCTTCCGCCCTCGCAACCGGATTATTAATCCTCGCGATGGCGTGGCTGCCGCCGTTTCTTCTGGTTTTCATCATTCGCTTTCTGGCGGGAGTCGCCAGCGCCGGGATGTTGATTTTCGGCTCAACACTCATCATGCAACATACTCGCCATCCCTTTGTCCTTGCGGCGCTATTTTCTGGTGTTGGCGTCGGCATCGCTCTGGGTAATGAATATGTGCTGGCAGGCCTGCATTTTGCCCTCTCTTCACAAACGTTGTGGCAAGGTGCCGGAGCACTTTCTGCCATTATATTGCTTGCTCTGGCGCTGCTCATCCCGTCGAATAAACACGTTATCCCGCCAGCGCCATTGGCAAAAATCGCGCAACAACCCATGAGCTGGTGGTTACTGGCGATTCTGTATGGTCTGGCGGGTTTTGGTTATATCATCGTCGCCACATACCTGCCGCTCATGGCGAAAGACGCGGGCCAGCCTGTGTTGACGGCTCACCTCTGGACACTGGTTGGCTTGTCGATTGTCCCAGGTTGCTTTGGCTGGCTGTGGGCAGCCAAACGGTGGGGAGCATTACCTTGCCTGACCGCGAATTTGCTGGTGCAGGCGATCTGCGTGCTGTTAACCCTCGCCAGCAGCTATCCTTTATTACTCATCATCAGCAGTATTGGTTTTGGCGGCACCTTTATGGGAACGACCTCGCTGGTGATGACCATCGCCCGCCAGCTTAGCGTGCCGGGAAATCTTAACCTTTTGGGCTTTGTGACACTCATTTATGGTATCGGGCAAATTCTTGGCCCGGCGCTGACCAGTATGCTCGGCAATGGAACGTCGGCCCTCGCCAGCGCCACGCTCTGCGGCGCAGCGGCGCTATTTATCGCAGCATTAATCTGCGGGATGCAAATATTCAAATTGCATACGAATTATTCTTAAGTAATTTAACGAATTTAACTTTTCAGTACATCACGTAAAATAATTAAAACATCCTTTTTCTTTGGAGGTACTCAGCCACCGCCGTTTTTGTTCCTGGTTTAGCAATTCCACGGCCAATTCATTATTTCTGGTCACATTATAGTCAGGATCGCTTTATATCTCCGTGCTAGAAAAAACAAGTTTAATTCTGTTTTTTCACGGAAGGTCACTATGGCTTCAACAAATGCGCATCAAATAAAAAATAATGTTCAAAACTCTTTATGTGGTCTGGGTGACAAAATACGCCGCCTGACCGCCGGAGTTTGTTTATTTACACAAATTTTTTTCCCCGTCATGGCGACGGCACAAAATGTGGTACATGCTAAACCTCAGACGACAGTTTCATCTGCCCCCCCTCTAATAGAAAATAATACGGTGCCTTACACGCTTGGTGCGCTGGAATCAGCGCAAAGCGTTGCTGATCGCTTCGGTATTTCACTGGAGGAGCTTCGTCGTCTTAATCAGTTCCGTACTTTTGCTCGCGGCTTTGATAACGTGCGCCAGGGTGAAGAACTGGATGTTCCGGCAACAACCTCGCAGAAAAGCCATGAGCAACAAAATGCCGTACCGCCTGCGAATGGCGAAAACACGCTGGAGAATCAAATAGCCAGCACCTCGCAGCGAGTTGGCACTCTGCTTTCACAAGATATGAATAGTGAGCAGGCCAGCGGCATGGCGCGTGGTTGGGCGTCTTCAGAAGCCTCAGGCGCGATGACTGATTGGTTAAATAACTTTGGTACTGCGAGAATCTCTCTGGGTGTGGATGAAGATTTTAGCCTGAAAAATTCGCAATTCGACTTCCTGCATCCGTGGTATGACACACCTGATTATCTGCTCTTCAGCCAGCATACCCTTCACCGAACAGACGATCGTACCCAGATCAACACCGGTTTGGGCTGGCGTCATTTCACCTCCAGCTGGATGTCAGGCATCAACCTTTTTTTTGACCACGACCTGAGCCGCTATCACTCCCGCGCAGGGCTTGGCGCAGAATACTGGCGTGATTATCTGAAGTTGAGCAGCAACGCTTATATCGGCCTGACCGGCTGGCGTAGCGCACCAGAATTGGATAACGACTTCGAAGCCCGCCCGGCCAACGGCTGGGATTTACGCGCGGAAGGCTGGTTACCTGCCTGGCCACAACTGGGGGGAAAACTGGTCTATGAACAATACTATGGCGATGAAGTGGCGCTGTTTGACAAGAATGATCGTCAAAGTAACCCCCATGCTATTACCGCAGGCCTCAACTATACCCCCTTCCCGCTTCTGACTCTCAGTGCGGAACAGCGTCAGGGGAAGCAAGGTGAAAATGACACACGTTTTGCCGTTGATCTGACCTGGCAACCCAGCAGTTCAATGCAGAAACAGCTTAATCCGGACGAAGTGGCCGGACGGCGCAGTCTGGCCGGTAGTCGTTATGACCTGATTGATCGCAACAACAACATCGTTCTGGAATACCGCAAGAAAGAGCTGATTCGCCTGAGTCTGCTGGATCCGGTGAAAGGGAAGTCTGGAGAAATAAAACCGCTGGTTTCCTCGCTACAGACCAAATATGCCCTTAAAGGCTATAACATCGAAGCCGCTGCGCTGGAAGCTGCCGGAGGTAAAGTCAGCACGTCTGGAAAAGATATCACGGTCACGCTGCCAGGTTACCGCTTCACTAACACCCCAGAAACCGATAATACATGGTCGATAGACGTTACCGCCGAGGATGTAAAAGGTAACCTGTCACGGCATGAACAAAGCATGGTAGTTATTCAGGCTCCGACATTAAGCCAGAAAGATTCTCTGTTATCCGTCAATCCGCTAACCGTGGCTGCAGATAAAAAATCGACGACCACATTGACCGTTACTGCGCACGATTCCGACGGAACTCCGGTGCCGGGGCTGGCGCTGCAAACCCGCAGTGAAGGCGTTCAGGATATCACCCTGTCTGACTGGACAGATAACGGTGATGGTAGTTACACACAGATACTGACCGCCGGAACGACATCAGGTTCAGTAACACTGACGCCGCAAATTAACGGTGAGAGTGCGGTAAAAGAATCCATCGTCGTTAATATCGTCCCTGTTGTCTCATCCCGCGACCATTCATCAATAACAATTGATAACGTATCGTATTATGCCGGAGACGACATCAAGGTTAGGGTGGAACTGAAAGACGATAGCAATCAACCGGTTGCATATCAAAAAGAGGAATTGGTAAAAGCCGTTACTGTCGAAAACAGCAAACCTGGCGCCACGATTGTCTGGCACGAAGAGCAGCCGGGGGTTTATGCCGCGAATTATCCGGCCTATAAGCAAGGGACTGCACTAAGGGCACAACTTAGCCTTCACAACTGGAATGCTCCACTGCAATCGCATATTTATAACATTGAGGCAAACCAGAATAAGGCTCGCGTTGCCACATTATCAGCGACAAATAATGACGTTTACGCCGATAAAAAGACATTTAATACCCTCACGATCAACGTCACTGATGAGAGTGATAATCCCCTGACAAATCATCAGGTCACCTTTAAGAATGAAAAAGGAAGCGCGGAGTTTGTCGAACCGCCGCAGCAAAATACGGATGCATATGGTGTTGCCACAATAAACATGGTAAGTCAGGTTGCGGAAGAAAATACGATTAGCGCCACGCTGCCAAATGGTTTTTCACAACGGATAATTGCGAAATTCGTTAGCGATTCGAGTACGCCAAAATTCAAACAACTGGTTGCCGATCCAGATACCATTATTGCTGGCAACAGCCAGGGCAGTACTCTGACCGCCATCATCACAGACTTTCATAACAACCCGTTAAAAGATATGAAAGTGAATTTTGTGGCACCTGGTGGCTCGCAACTGGACAACACGACCGCCACAACAGACCAGTCCGGTATTGTGCGGGTGCACCTGACCAGTTCAAAAGCTGGTAGCTATTCCGTCGATGCCTCGCTTGAGGTGGATAAAAATATTCACCAGTCGGTCACGATCACCGTGGTCCCAAACAGGGAACAATCGGTAATGACCTTGAATGCCGGGTCGGGCAGTGCGATCGCTAACAATACAAATATCGTTACCCTGACTGCCAGTGTGAAAGATGTTTATGGACACCCGTTGCCGGATGAGGATGTGAAATTTACCTTGCCAGCCTCCATGACCGGGAACTTCACGCTAAGTAGTGAAACCGCCCGCACCGATGCAAACGGTGATGCCGTGGTCACATTGCGAGGCACAAAAGCGGGTGAGTTTACAGTTACGGCGACGCTGACCAGAAATAATACCGTTGCTTATCAGCAAGTCACTTTTATTGGGGATACAAACAGTGCGCAGCTCCAGCCGCTGACTGCCTCATTAAATTCCATTGTTGCGGGTAACAGTACGGGGAGTACCCTGACGGCAACGATCCTGGACGCTTACCAAAATCCGCTTAAAGACCAGTTGGTCACTTTCCAGAGTAACGATGTCACTCTAAGCGAAACAGAAGTCACCACCAATACGCTGGGTCAGGCGACGGTAACAATGACCAGCAATATTGCCGGACAACATAACGTCGTGGTGAGCCGGAAAGCGCAAGCTTCCGATAATAAAACGTTTAGTTTATCAGTGCTACCGGATGAAAGTTCGGCGAAGGTAATAAGTATAACCGGAGCCGAAAAAACGATAACGGTGGGCGAAAACATCACGCTACGGATACTCGTCCAGGACGCGTTTAACAATGTAATCGCGGGTCAACGCGTCAGATTAAGTGCGCAGCCAACAACTAACATTACGATAGGCGATACGGCTTACACCGATAATAACGGTTATGCGTACGTTAACCTTCTCAGCACCCAACCTGGGGTTTATCAGGTGACGGCAACGCTGGACAATAACAGTAGTAGTAAGGTTGACGTGAATGTGGCAAATGGCAAACTCGAGTTAACATCATCGAAACCAGAAACTACGGTCCATAATAGTGAGGGTATTACGCTGACCGCAACGGCGAGAAATGCGCGGGGTGAATTGATGCCAGGGCAAATTATCACCTTTAGCGTAACGCCTGAAGGTGCAACGCTAAGCAATACAGGGGAAGTCCTTACTGACCAGTCAGGTCAGGCCAAAGTGACGCTGACCAGTGACAAAGTGAATGTCTATACCGTTACGGCCATAATGGGCAAAGATGTTCCCGTTCAGAGCCAGGTAACGGTTGCGGTTAAGGCAGATGCTAAAACGGCACATGTTGTGAGCGTCGTGGCTTCTCCTGACACCATCACCGCCGACGGCATCGATAGCAGCACCATCACTTCACGAGTAGAAGATGATTACGGATTCCCGGTTGAAGGTGTCGATGTTAGTCATGGCTTAGACACCAAAGGCAGCCCGGTAGTTAATATTCCAACTACGCGTACCGATCAGTCCGGGCAAGTCACGGCGACAATAACCAGTACATTAGCAGAAACCTTAACAGTCAATGTGCAAGTTCCTGGTACAGCCAACCAATCCGCAACCATTACATTGGTTGCCGGCACGGCCGATGAAAGTAAGTCAATTTTGAAATCCGATGTTGACACTCTGAAGGCTGACTACCAGCAGAGCGCAAAACTTACGCTAACATTGCAAGACAAGTACGGTAACCCGATAGTGACGTCTGATCATCTGGAATTTGTCCAGTCAGGCCCCTTCGTGAACTTTCTCAAGTTGAGCGATATTGATTACAGCCAAAGAAATTATGGCGAGTACACCGTGACTGTCACTGGCGGAAAAGAGGGAACAGCGACACTCATTCCCATGCTGAACGGGGTTCATCAGGCAAACTTAAGCATATCGCTGAATCTCATCCAATCGATAAAAGAAATGTCCGGCCATGTCACTGCAAACAACCATACCTTCTCCACGGCTAAATTCCCGAGCGAAGGCTTTGCAGGGGCGTATTACACACTCAACAATGATAACTTTGAAGCGGGTAAAACCGTTGATGATTATATGTTTTCAAGTTCACAGAGTTGGGTGTCTGTCGATGCTTCAGGTAAGGTTTCTTTCGCAAATATCGGCGATCAAACGTCAGTCACAATAAGCGCTGTTCCCCGACAAGGAGGTACAACCTACCAGACCTTAATTAAGCTGAAAGGCTGGTGGGTGAATAATGGAAATCATACCAATATCTGGCTAGCTGCCAATGCGCTCTGTCATGCTAAAAATGATGGATATAATCTTCCTGGCATCACACATTTGACGTCTGGCGAAAACAAACGCACGCAGGGATCGCTGTATGGTGAATGGGGGAACGTTGGAGCGTTTTCCAGTAATTCGCAATTTACACCGGGAGCTTACTGGACAAGTGAATCTGATGATTACAGTCGGCACTACTATGTGCAGATGCTAACCGGTATGACCGGAAGCGACGCTGATTCCAGCCCCCAACTGACCGCCTGCCGTAAATCACTTTAATTTCAGTATGTTATTAAGGATACCCTTTTACGAGGGTATCCTTTCAGACTGATAACAAACGCTACATTGCCGGATGTGCTGCGCTTACCAGGCCTATATAACCCCTGCAATATATTGAATTTATTGTTTTTGTACCCCAGCCGGCATAAACGACCACTCAAGAAACTCAACAGCAACCGTTGATGTCAGCCAGACCCCGTTTTCCGCTTGCCAGAAAGGGATGCCTCGTTTCGCCATTTCCTGTGCTTTGACGGTTAAGACAACCGGCGATCCGTGTCTTGCTCCCACTTTGCGTGCCGTTGCTTCATCAGCAGAGAGATGCACGTAATGACGATCCCCTGCAATCAGCCCCTGTTTTTTTATCTCGTCAAGGAAACGGCTTGCCGTACCGTGGTAGAGAAACTGTGGCGGTGTTTTTTCGGCAAAGGAAATAGCGACCTGCGAAGTCGAATGCCCCTGAACC
>SKDZ01000910.1_pt1 | contig 12515 bp, 11 predicted proteins | sample 4826551 | NCBI WGS metagenome assembly SKDZ01 (sample SAMN11008822, study PRJNA524170) | human gut metagenome | biome: Human fecal sample; material: Feces; isolation source: fecal sample from pouch patient p12, p15 | host: Homo sapiens | place: Israel: Tel-Aviv | collected 2016-02-02 | reverse complement strand
TTCAAATATCTAATTCTTAGTATTAAAAAATATATAGTCTGTCAGTTCTACTGACAGACTTTTTTTCTATAAACTAAAAATAATAGTTAAAAACTATTTTTTTTAGTTTAAGAAAAATAAAATTTGTGCTAAAATAGATGAATGATAAAGGTAATCGGATTAACAGGCGGAATTGCGAGTGGGAAATCAACGGTGGTTGATTTTTTGATTTCTGAAGGTTATCAAGTAATTGATGCTGACAAAGTTGTCCGTCAGTTGCAAGAACCTGATGGGAAACTTTTTAATGTAATAATGGAAACTTTCGGTTCAGATTTTACTGACGAAAATGGGAAATTAAACCGAGCAAAATTGAGTGCTTTAGTTTTTTCTGACCCAAATCAACGTCAAAAATTGTCGAATTTACAAGACGAGATTATTCGTAAAGAATTATATGCTAGACGTGACCAGCTGATAAAAGAGCTCAGTGAAAAGTCTGTCAGTAACAGCTTTGATACAGAAGCGCAACCAAAAAATTCGTCAGTAAATCAAATCATATTTATGGATATTCCATTATTATTAGAATATCATTATGAAGGTTTTGATGAAATTTGGTTAGTTGCGATACCTGAAAATTTACAAATTGAAAGATTAATGGAAAGAAATAGCTTTACAGAAGAAGAAGCTAAAAAACGAATTTCTTCACAAATGTCGTTGTCAGAAAAGAAAAAATATGCAGATATAATTTTAGATAATTCTGGAACCATTGATGCACTAAAGAAACAAATCCAGCAAGAATTGGCTAGGATAATCAAAGAGAAATAGGGGTGAATCACACGAAAACAGTTAATTGGAAAAGGAATTTATTTATAACATGGATTGGCTGCTTTTTTGTAGGTTCTTCATTTTCACTAGTGATGCCCTTTTTGCCTTTGTACATACAAGGATTGGGCGTAAGTGGTGGGAATGTTGAACTTTACTCAGGGTTAGCTTTTTCTTTGCCAGCATTAGCTTCTGGTCTTGTTGCCCCGATTTGGGGACGTTTAGCTGATGAACATGGTCGTAAAGTGATGATGGTAAGAGCTAGTATCGTCATGACTTTGACCATGGGAGGAATCGCATTTGTTCCCAATGTTTGGTGGTTACTTGGCCTTCGCCTACTGATGGGATTTTTCTCAGGCTATATTCCTAACTCGACTGCCATGATTGCCTCACAAGCTCCAAAAGATAAATCAGGCTATGCACTTGGAACCTTAGCTACTGCAATGGTTTCTGGAACATTGATTGGGCCATCACTTGGTGGATTATTAGCCGAGTGGTTTGGAATGGTAAATGTCTTTTTGATTGTAGGGGCTTTATTAGCACTAGCAACTTTACTGACTATCTTTTTTGTTCATGAAAACTTTGAGCCGATTGCAAAAGGTGAAATGTTGTCTAGCAGGGAAATTATCAATAAAGTAAGTAATAAACAAATTCTTTTTGGTTTATTGGTTACAACATTTATTATTCAAATCACCTCACAATCTATTGAACCATTCGTTACTTTATATATTAAAACGCTGACAACAAGCACTAATAATCTGATGTTTATTTCAGGTCTAATTGTCTCTGCAGTGGGCTTATCAGCAATGATGTCCTCAAGTTTTTTGGGTCGTTTAGGTGATAAATATGGGTCACATCGATTGATCTTGATTGGTTTGGTTTTCACATTTGTTATTTACTTGCCAATGGCTTTTGTGCAAAGTCCATTACAACTTGGAATTTTAAGATTCCTTCTTGGCTTTGGTACGGGGGCTTTGATGCCATCAGTAAATTCTCTACTTTCAAAAATTACGCCAAAAGAAGGAGTTAGTCGAATTTTTGCTTATGCACAAATGTGCTCAAATCTCGGAATGGTCACCGGTCCCTTGGTTGGTTCAGCCATTGCTGGGTACATTAGTTATCGAGCAGCCATTGTCGGGACAAGCCTATTTGTCATTGTCAATATCATCTGGTCATTTATTAACTTCCGAAAATATTTACGGAAACGGAGTATTATGGAATGAGAGTTAAAATTACATTAATTTGTAGTTCTTGTGGAAATAAAAACTATATTAGCAGCAAAAATAAGGCCACACATCCAGAAAAAGTGGAAACTATGAAATTTTGTCCGAAAGAACGAATTGTTACACTTCATCGAGAAGGCTAAAAAGCAAGATATTTCTTGCTTTTTTTTGTTTAAAATAAGCTTTAAGTATATACAGTCATTAAGAATTGTGATAATATTATATAATAAACTAAATAATATTTCATTAGAGGTATTTTATGCAAAAAAAGACATCTCTCCTTTTTATTCCTTTTAATAGTAGCTAAAAAGATTACCAGTAAATATATTTATTATAATTTTGTGACACTATCCAACAGAGTCACTGACAGAGCTGTAAATTAATAAATTTCCTCATACAAAAAAATAGAGTAAATGATAATAAAAATTTCTCTTGCTGGTCATTAACTTATGGTTGCTTTGAATATCTTTATAAATTATTCAACTCATGCTATAATAATATGAATGAGGAAAAAAAGATAATGAATTTGAATAAGAATAATTTTTTAAACTACTCTATATTAATTCCATACCTAATTCTTGCAGGAATTGGGATAGTAATGGTATTTTCAACTACGGTTCCTGACCAATTGCAAAAAGGCTTAAATCCTTATAAATTAGTAATTAACCAAACGGCATTTGTACTATTGAGTATTATTATGATTGCAGTGATTTACCGTCTGAAACTTAGAGCGCTCAAAAATAGAAAAATGATAGGAATAATTATGGTTATTTTAATTCTGTCATTAATTTTCTGTAGAATAATGCCCTCGAGTTTTGCACTGACAGCTCCCGTTAATGGAGCCAGAGGCTGGATTCATATTCCAGGAATTGGGACGGTACAGCCGGCAGAATTTGCCAAGGTTTTCATTATTTGGTATTTAGCGTCAGTTTTTTCAACAAAGCAAGAAGAAATTGAAAAAAATGATATTAATGAAATTTTTAAAGGAAAAACTCTAACTCAAAAGCTTTTTGGGGGGTGGAGATTACCAGTTGTTGCAATACTGCTAGTCGACCTTATCATGCCTGACCTCGGGAACACTATGATTATTGGTGCGGTTGCATTGGTAATGATCGGTGCAAGTGGGATTTCTTGGCGTTGGTATTCTGGCTATTCCAGATTAATTTTATCTCTGATGGTCATTTTCCTAGGTTTTCTTTTTATTGTAGGTGGGGATATTATTCCTAGTTTTTTACCAATTGCCTATATCAATAAACGATTTGAAGCCTTTGTTAATCCCTTTACTGATTTGGCCAATTCAGGTCACCAGTTAGCTAATTCCTACTACGCTGTTGTAAATGGCGGTTGGACAGGACGTGGCCTAGGAAATTCGATTCAAAAAAATGGATTTTTACCAGAAGCTCAAACCGACTTTATTTTTCCAATTGTAGTAGAAGAATTGGGAATTATTGGTGGAATAATTATATTAGCAATTCTATTTTTCTTGATAAGCCGAATGTTAATCGTTGGAATCAAAGCCAAAAGTGTCTTTAATTCACTGATTATGATTGGTGTTTCTGGATTATTGCTAATTCAAGTTTTTGTCAATGTTGGTGGTGCGATTGGGATTATTCCAGAAACAGGGGTAACTTTCCCCTTCTTATCACAGGGAGGCTCCTCCTTCTTGGTCCTCTCGCTTGGGATTGCTTTTGCCTTGAATATCTCAGCTGATGAGAAACGTCGAGAAGTTTCTGAGCTTTCTAATCACTATAGTAGCAGTGTCCCAAATTATGAAAACGATTGACAAATGTCAGTCGTTTAAAAGTGTATAAAAGATTTTTATAATATATGGAAGAGTGAAAGGAATTAATAATTACCTTTCCAAACAAGCCTCATTAAGGAGTCAAAATGAAAAAACTACTCGTCGCCAATCGTGGAGAAATCGCCGTTCGTGTCTTTCGTGCCTGTAATGAACTCGGACTTTCTACAGTAGCCGTCTATGCAAGAGAAGATGAATATTCTGTTCATCGCTTTAAAGCAGATGAATCTTACCTTATCGGTCAAGGTAAAAAACCAATTGATGCTTATTTGGATATTGATGATATTATTCGTGTTGCTCTTGAATCAGGAGCAGATGCCATTCATCCAGGTTATGGTCTCTTATCTGAAAATCTTGAATTTGCTACAAAAGTTCGGGCAGCAGGCTTAGTTTTTGTTGGTCCCGAGCTTCATCACTTGGATATATTTGGTGATAAAATCAAAGCAAAAGCTGCGGCTGATGAAGCTCAAGTTCCCGGAATTCCTGGAACAAATGGTGCAGTAGATATTGACGGAGCTCTTGAATTTGCTCAAACTTACGGATATCCAGTCATGATTAAGGCAGCATTGGGCGGCGGCGGTCGTGGAATGCGTGTTGCGCGTAATGACGCTGAAATGCACGACGGATATGCTCGTGCGAAATCAGAAGCTATCGGTGCCTTTGGATCTGGAGAAATCTATGTTGAAAAATACATTGAAAATCCTAAGCATATTGAAGTTCAAATTCTTGGGGATAGTCATGGAAATATTGTCCATCTCCACGAACGTGATTGTTCTGTTCAACGTCGAAATCAAAAAGTTATTGAAATTGCCCCAGCCGTAGGACTCTCGCCAGAGTTCCGTAATGAAATTTGTGAAGCAGCAGTTAAACTTTGTAAAAATGTTGGTTATGTTAATGCTGGGACGGTTGAATTTTTAGTCAAAGATGATAAGTTCTACTTTATCGAAGTCAACCCACGTGTTCAAGTTGAACACACAATTACAGAGCTCATTACAGGTGTAGATATTGTTCAAGCACAAATTTTGATTGCTCAAGGCAAAGATTTACATACAGAAATTGGTCTCCCAGCACAAGCTGAAATACCACTTTTGGGCTCAGCCATTCAATGTCGAATTACTACAGAAGACCCGCAAAATGGCTTTTTACCAGATACAGGTAAAATCGATACCTACCGTTCACCAGGTGGTTTCGGCATTCGTTTGGACGTTGGAAATGCCTATGCTGGTTATGAAGTGACTCCCTATTTTGACTCGCTTTTAGTAAAAGTTTGTACCTTTGCTAATGAATTTAGCGATAGTGTACGTAAAATGGATCGTGTGCTTCATGAATTCCGTATTCGTGGGGTGAAAACTAATATTCCATTTTTGATTAATGTTATTGCCAATGAAAACTTTACGAGCGGACAAGCAACAACAACCTTTATTGACAATACTCCAAGTCTTTTCAATTTCCCACGCTTACGTGACCGTGGAACAAAGACCTTGCACTACTTATCAATGATTACAGTCAATGGTTTCCCAGGGATTGAAAATACAGAAAAACGCCATTTTGAAGAACCTCGTCAACCTCTACTTAACATTGAAAAGAAAAAGACAGCTAAAAATATCTTAGATGAACAAGGGGCTGATGCGGTAGTTGAATATGTGAAAAATACAAAAGAAGTATTATTGACAGATACAACTTTACGTGATGCTCACCAGTCTCTTCTTGCCACTCGTTTGCGTTTGCAAGATATGAAAGGAATTGCTCAAGCCATTGATCAAGGACTTCCAGAACTTTTCTCAGCTGAAATGTGGGGTGGGGCAACCTTTGATGTCGCTTATCGTTTCTTGAATGAGTCGCCATGGTATCGTCTACGTAAATTACGTAAACTCATGCCAAATACCATGTTCCAAATGCTTTTCCGTGGTTCAAATGCAGTTGGATATCAAAACTATCCTGATAATGTTATTGAAGAATTTATCCGCGTAGCTGCACATGAAGGAATCGATGTCTTCCGTATCTTTGATAGCCTCAACTGGTTACCACAAATGGAAAAATCAATCCAAGCAGTGCGTGACAATGGAAAAATTGCCGAAGCAACCATTTGTTATACAGGAGATATCCTTGACCCAAGTCGACCAAAATATAATATCCAATACTACAAAGATTTGGCAAAAGAATTAGAAGCTACTGGGGCTCATATACTTGCCGTTAAAGATATGGCGGGCTTGTTGAAACCTCAAGCGGCATATCGCTTGATTTCTGAATTAAAAGATACAGTTGACTTACCAATTCACTTGCATACACATGATACTTCAGGAAATGGTATTATTACCTATTCTGGTGCAACTCAAGCAGGAGTAGATATTATTGATGTGGCAACGGCCAGTCTTGCTGGTGGAACTTCTCAACCTTCAATGCAATCAATTTATTATGCCCTTGAACATGGTCCCCGTCATGCTTCAATTAATGTGAAAAATGCAGAGCAAATTGACCACTATTGGGAAGATGTGCGTAAATATTATGCACCTTTTGAGGCAGGAATTACGAGCCCACAAACGGAAGTTTACATGCATGAGATGCCTGGCGGACAGTATACTAACTTGAAATCTCAAGCAGCAGCTGTTGGACTTGGACATCGTTTTGATGAAATCAAACAAATGTATCGTAAAGTAAACATGATGTTTGGCGATATCATTAAAGTAACTCCTTCATCAAAAGTAGTTGGTGATATGGCACTCTTTATGATTCAAAACGAATTGACAGAAGAAGATGTCTATGCGCGAGGAAATGAGCTCAACTTCCCTGAATCAGTAGTTTCATTCTTCCGTGGTGATTTAGGTCAGCCTGTTGGCGGCTTTCCAGAAGAATTACAAAAAATTATTGTAAAAGACAAATCGGTCATTACGGATCGTCCAGGATTACATGCCGAAAAAGTTGATTTTGCAACTGTAAAAGCTGACTTGGAACAAAAAATTGGTTATGAACCAGGTGATCATGAAGTTATCTCTTACATTATGTATCCACAAGTTTTCCTTGATTATCAAAAAATGCAAAGAGAATTTGGAGCTGTCACACTACTTGATACGCCAACTTTCTTACACGGAATGCGTCTCAACGAAAAAATTGAAGTCCAAATTGAAAAAGGTAAAACGCTCAGCATTCGTTTAGATGAAATAGGAGAACCTGACCTCGCTGGAAATCGTGTGCTCTTCTTTAACTTGAACGGTCAGCGTCGTGAAGTTGTGATTAATGACCAATCCGTTCAAACTCAGATTGTAGCTAAACGTAAGGCCGAAACAGGTAATCCAAACCAAATTGGAGCAACTATGCCCGGTTCTGTTCTTGAAATCCTAGTTAAAGCTGGAGATAAAGTTAAAAAAGGACAAGCTTTGATGGTTACTGAAGCCATGAAGATGGAAACGACCATTGAGTCACCATTCGATGGAGAAGTTATTGCCCTTCATGTTGTCAAAGGTGAAGCCATTCAAACACAAGACTTATTGATTGAAATTGACTAACTTTAAATTAACCCTACCATTATGATATGACCCCCATAAGTTAGACTCAAAAGTCTAGTTAATGGAGGTCAATTTTTTTATGACAAAATATACATTTGAATTTAAACTAAAGATTGTTAAAGAGTATCTTGACAAGAGAACTGGTTATCATTCCTTATCAAAAAAATATGGTTTTAAAGATACCCAACAAATCAGAAGATGGATTTTTGCTTATGAAATAGCTGGTGAAGAAGGTTTGAAAACTGGTAAAAATAGAGCATATTCAACCGAAGTGAAGTTAAATGCGGTAAACTTATATTTAACAAGTAACTGGTCTGCTAGAGATATTGCTAAAGACTTAGGTATAATTGATTATTCAAGAATACTTGATTGGGTAAGACGTTATAGATCTGACAATTTTGAGGCTTTTAAACAATCTCGTGGGAGACCTAAGACAGGACAAGAGATCATTAATAAGAAGACAGAGTTAAGTCTAGATGAAAAGGACTTTCGTATAAGGGAATTAGAGCGGGAGTTGGAAAACACTAAAATTGAACTTAAATATTTAAAAGGATTGAGGAGGCTGAGAATGGAACAACAAGCGAAGGAAAAGCACGTCTTGTTCAAACCCTCCACAGAGAATTCAAGTTCCCAATCAAACAACTGTTAATTATTTCAGGACTACCTAAGGCAACGTATTATTATTGGGTTAATTGTTTCGGACGCCCAAATAAAGACGAAGAAATCGAAAAAGTATTGATTAAGCTTAGAAAATTACACCCTAATGCAGGTTATCGCCCCATGGTAGAACTTTTAAAGCGTGAAGGATATATTGTTAACCATAAAAAAGTTCAACGTTTAATGCGAAAGCTAGGACTTTGTATTACTTCTTTTTGGAGGAAAACACGGAAGTATAGTTCCTACAGAGGAAAAGTTGGAAAAGTCGCAAAAAATTTATTAAATAGACGTTTTAATTCCAAAGTTGTTCATCAAAAACTGGTAACTGATACTACTGAGTTTAAATACTACGATAATGGGCAAGTGAAGAAAGCTTACCTCAACCCTTATATGGATCTGTTTAATCGTGAAGTTGTCTCTTTTGAGATAAGCAAGCAACCAAACTTTATAGCAATAAGCAATGCATTAAGTAAAGCAATAGAAATCACATCTGATTGTCCTTATCGGCGTACTTTCCATTCAGACCAAGGTTGGGCTTATCAGACACCGTATTATCGTCAAAAGCTCCAAGAGCACAATATTTATCAATCTATGAGTCGCAAAGGTAACTGTCATGACAATTCTGTCGTGGAGAACTTTTTTGGTATACTAAAACAAGAAGTTTATTACGGAAAACGATTTGATTCATTTGAGAGTTTAGAAATGACAATTAGTAACTACATTCACTACTACAATAATCTCCGAATTAAGAAAAATCTATCCTGGTTGTCTCCGATTGAATATCGGAAGAGTTTCAAGAACAAATAAAAAAATCCAAGTATTTCTACTTGGATAAAAAGTCTAACTTTTGGGGTTCACATCAAAATTAGAGGTTTTTTTATTTTTTATGTCGACTTCTTCGATAATTTTGAATTGGAAATTCTTGTGTCGGTTCATCAACTTCTTCATCTACTACTGAATACTGTTCTTGGTCTTTATTATCTCTTTTGTCAGTCCGTTCAGGGTGAAGAACTTCGTCACGATAAGCTGAATTTCCAACGAATTTCAAAGCTTTCAAGACTGGCTGACGATTTTCACCCAGAATTCCAACAAGTTCAATAAAGATTTCTAGTCCAAAAAGACATGCGATTACTAGTAAAATCCCACCAATTCGACTTGAAAATTGCAAGAGAATCGAGATAAAGGCAAAAATTGAGGCAATTCCATAAATTACAAGTACAGCGCCGCGATGCGTAAAGCCAAGTGCCATGAGCCGATGATGCAAGTGCCTTTTGTCAGCTGTTGCAATAGATTGTCGATTTAATTTCCGACGAATCATAGCCATGATTGTATCTGTGAGCGGTACTCCCAAAATTAACAAGGGAGTTAAAACGGCTACAGCAGTCGCATTTTTCAAGCCTTGTAAAGAGGCAACCGAGATTATGAATCCAAGGAATAAAGCTCCTGTATCTCCCAAATATATAATTGCTGGGTGATAATTATAGGGAAAGAATCCCATGATTGCAGCTACTACCGTGAAAATAGTAATTGGTAAGAACACATTTGGACTTGGTAGGAAAAAGTAAGAGACAATTCCCATTGTCGTCAGTGAAATAATGGATACCCCACTGGCAAGTCCGTCTAAACCATCAATTAAATTAATCGCATTCGTAATAGCCAGTATCCAAAATACCGTAAAGATAAAGGATAACCAGCCCGGAAAAATTAATAAAGGACCACCAAAAGGAATTTTTAAATTATCAAAACGTGCATTGGTAAAGAACCAGATAAAACTCGCAGCAATTGTCAAACCTAAGAGTTTCATTTTAGGTGATATTTCTTTTATATCATCAACCAAACCAGTCAAAACAACAATTCCACCACCCACAATAAAGGGCCAAATGTAACTCAAATAACTAACTAATTGAATGGGATGGTGACCATTTCCGTTTCCGGGAGGTTGGGAATGGATTGGAGGTTGGGCATGCACGATTTGCGGAAGGATAAATAATGTGGCAACCGCAAAAGCAATGAAAATAACCAAGCCTCCAGCTGAAGGCATCGGTTTTTTATTGACGCGGCGCTCATTGGGTTTATCCACAGCGCCAATTACCTTAGACACAAAAGTCATAACTGGGGTTAAAATCACTGAAATACCAAAAGTGATAATTATAACCATTAAAAACTTGAGTGCAAAAGGGATTTCTTTTAATGTATCAACCATATTTAGATTTTTCTAAGAACGTCTAAAGCACGCGTTGTGATTAGGCATTCACCATACTCCTGCAAAAATTCTCGACTCATTTTTGTCGCTTCACCATATTCCATCATCCGTGAACGTGTGCTTTCAACATGCATTTTACCTTTTGCTTTTTGATTATCTAAAACAACAAGATAAAAATTACCATCATAACGATAAAATTCTGACTCTTCATCTGCGAATTTCACATTTTTTATTCCAGTCAAGACAGACATCATGTCATCATAACGAATAGAGTAGTATATAAAGTCTGGCTCATGTTCGGCTTCTTCTTTTTTAGCCCCTGGTAAACCAAGTCCAGGTTTAAAATCAGTAATTCCTCGCTCGCGCGCCATATCTGCCCCTATTTCATTTAATTTATTATAAAAACCAGTCATTAATTCTTCAAATTCTTCAGGATCATCTGGAATCTCTCCGCCTTCACCCAACATTGCTTCTTCATGAACAATCATATGGACGCCTTGTGGGAAGGGTTGAATTTGGAAAGTTAACATCCCTACATTTCCAAAACGATTTTCTAAGCCAAGTTCATCAACTAATTCATAGAAAAATTGTTCAATGACTTCTTGATTTCCAAAAAAGTCAGATAACTTGATATCATAATCTGTCAAATCATCAAAAGACAAGGTGATTTTTATAGTGTTTTCATTTATATCCTCATACTTCATTTTGTTTCTCTTTTCTATAATTTATCTTCTATCACTTTACCAGTCTTAATAGTATTATACCACAGACCAGAAAAAAAACAGCACTCATGCCGTTTTTTGATATTCCATATAACTATATGAAACCTTTATTATAAGACTTTAGCTAGAAAGTCTTGGGTCCGTTTTTCTTTAGGCTTTTCAAAGATTTGAGCTGGTTTGCCTTGCTCAACAATTGTTCCATCAGCCATAAATAATACTCTGTCAGCAACTGTTTTAGCAAAGCCCATTTCATGAGTGACAACGACCATCGTCATCCCTTCTTTGGCGAGTTCTTGCATTACTGACAGAACCTCCCCAACCATTTCCGGGTCAAGTGCCGACGTTGGTTCATCAAAAAGCATTACATCCGGATTCATAGCCAAAGCCCGAGCAATAGCTACCCTTTGTTGCTGTCCACCTGATAGAGACTGTGGATAGGCTTCTGCTTTATCTGATAATCCAACTCTTTGAAGTAAATCTTCTGCAGTCTTTAGAGCTTCATCTTTCGTCATTTTCCCTGTTTTTATTGGGGCCAAGCAAAGATTTTCAAGGACTGTCATATTTGGAAAAAGATTAAATTGCTGAAAAACCATTCCCATTTTTTCGCGATGTTTAAAGACGTCTACAGATTTATCAGCAATATTAATTCCTTCAAAATAGACTTCTCCATCAGTTGGTTTTTCTAATAAATTCATTGTTCTTAAAAAAGTTGATTTCCCAGAACCTGATGGTCCAATCATCACAACAACTTCACCTTTTTTTATTTGAATATCAAGTCCTTTTAATACTTCATTCTTCCCAAAATATTTATGCAAATTTTTTATTTCAATTAAATATTCATTCATTATTTCGCATATCCTTTCCCAAGTCTCTTTTCAAACAGAACAAGTAAGCGACTAACAACAAAAGTGACCACAAAGTAGTAAAGTGCGACAAATATCATTGGACTAATTGTTTGGTAAGTCAAATTCGCCACGGTTTGCGCGCCATTGAAAACTTCCATAACCCCAATCGTATAAAGGAGCGAGCTGTCCTTAATTATCGTTACAAATTCATTTCCTACGGCTGGTAAAATATTTCGCAATGCTTGAGGTAGGATAACGGTTGTCATCGCTTGTCTTGGTCGAATCCCCAAAGAATAAGCCGCTTCTTTTTGCCCAAGAGGTACTGCTTCAATCCCCGCCCGAACAATTTCCGCCATATAAGCACCAGAGTTCAACGAAATCACGATAATCCCGGGAATCAAACGTCCCAAATCTTGTTGCAAAATTCCTACTTGAAAAGTAGGTAAAGAAATACTTCCCATTAGGCCAAAACCAAGCATGATTTGAACCAGCATAGGTGTCCCACGAAAAATTTCAATATAGATATTGGCTAGCCAGCGTAATGGAGCAATCTTAGAAATTTTTGCCAATGCTGTGACAATCCCTAAAAGCGTTCCAATTAAGACCACAAAAGCTGAAATAAATATCGTTACAATCATTCCATCATTAAAGTAGGGTAAATATTTCGGTAAAAAATCAAAATTCATATTTTCTCTCTTCTCTTTTATAATTTCTATTTTTATAAAAAAACAATAGCATAATTATAATATAAAAAGTATAAAAATAC
>SKDZ01000907.1_pt1 | contig 12598 bp, 10 predicted proteins | sample 4826551 | NCBI WGS metagenome assembly SKDZ01 (sample SAMN11008822, study PRJNA524170) | human gut metagenome | biome: Human fecal sample; material: Feces; isolation source: fecal sample from pouch patient p12, p15 | host: Homo sapiens | place: Israel: Tel-Aviv | collected 2016-02-02 | reverse complement strand
CGGCTGCGGCGTCGCTATCCATTATGTCAGCGGGGATGCCGATCCCCTGTTTCAGACCGACAAGTTCGCCGCCACGCAAACCGACCCCGCCCGCCAGCTGGCGGCGGTGAAAGAGCAGGCCGGGGATCTGGCGCAGCGTCGGCAGGCGCTGGCGCCGACCATCCAGCTATTGAAACAGGCGGTTTGTCAGGCCGATAAGCCCTGCCCGATCTTCGATACCCCGTGGCAGGTCGAGCAGAGCAAAAGTGGGAAGACCACCATTAGCGGACTGAGCGTGATGGCCAATATGGTGGAGACGCTGCGTCTCGGCTGGAGTGAAAACCTGCCTCTCAGCCAGCTGGCGTGGGGCAAGATCACCCAGGCCAGGCAGATCACCGCCCTGCTGCCGCTGTTAACGGAAAACTACGATCTGAGTAACGATGTGTTGTATACCGCGCAAAAACGCGGGTCGGTGCTGCTCAACGCTATGCTCGATGGTGTCAAACCGGAGGCGAATCCGAACGTACGCTGGCTGCTGCTGGTGGCCCATGACACCAATATCGCCATGGTGCGCACGCTGATGAACTTTAGCTGGCAGCTGCCGGGCTACAGCCGGGGAAATATCCCGCCGGGCAGTAGCCTGGTGCTGGAGCGCTGGCGCAACGCGAAGAGCGGAGAACGCTATCTGCGGGTCTATTTCCAGGCCCAGGGCCTCGACGACCTGCGTCGTCTGCAGACGCCGGACGCGCAGCACCCGATGCTGCGTCAGGAGTGGCATCAGCCGGGCTGCCGTCAGACCGACGTCGGTACGCTGTGTCCCTTCCAGGCGGCTATTACCGCCCTCGGTCAGCGTATCGACCGATCATCCGCCCCGGCGGTAGCCATGGTCCTGCCGTAGCGGCGCGGTGTTTGTCCGGGCCCGGGAAAACCTTTTTTTCCAGGCCCGGCACGACGTCCGTTATCCGTTGTCCGGCGCAAACGCCCCGGCGGCGACCTGCGCCGGGGTGACCACCCCGCTGTCCAGCACCCAGCCGCTTATCAGCCCAGCAGGCGTGACGTCGAACGCCGGATTGTAAACGGCGGCCCCCGTCGGCGCCCACTGTACCGCGCCGAAGCTGCCCGCCACTCCGGTCACTTCCGCCGCCGCGCGCTGCTCAATGGGGATCGCCGCCCCGTTCGGGCAATGGCGGTCGAGGGTGGTCTGCGGGGCAGCGACGTAAAACGGGATCTGGTGATAATGGGCCAAAACCGCCAGAGAATAGGTGCCGATTTTATTCGCCACGTCGCCGTTGGCGGCGATACGGTCGGCGCCGACCCACACCGCATCCACCTGCCCCTGCGCCATCAGGCTGGCGGCCATTGAATCGGCGATCAGCTGATAGGGCACGCCCAGCTCGCCCAGCTCCCAGGCGGTTAAACGACCGCCCTGCAGCAGCGGCCGGGTTTCATCAACCCATACGTTGGTCACTTTTCCCTGCCGGTGCGCCAGCGCGATAACGCCCAGGGCGGTCCCTACCCCGGCGGTCGCCAGGCCACCGGTGTTGCAGTGGGTCAGCAGTCGACTGCCGGGCTTCACCAGCGCACTGCCCGCCTCAGCGATGCGGTCGCACAGCTGTTTATCTTCTTCGACCAGACGCAAGGCTTCCGCTTCCAGCGCCTGCGGGTAATCCTCCCGGGCCAGCGCCTGCTTCATGCGATCCAGATTATTCATCAGGTTGACCGCCGTCGGCCGCGCCGCGCGCAGCGTCTCCAGCGCCTGCTGGAGTGCATCCCGGTTCAGGCCGCGCTGGGCCAGCAGGGCCAGCAGCAGGCTGGCGGACAGGCCAATCAGCGGCGCGCCGCGCACCCGCAGGGTATGAATATGGTCCACCAGCAGCGCAACGTTATCCGCCGCCAGCCAGCGTTGTTCCTGCGGCAAGGCCTGCTGGTCGAGAATAAAAAGCTGATTTTCACTCACCCGCAGGCTGGTGGTCTGTAATGTCTGCATGTCGTTAAATCCCTGTTGCGTTGTTGTATCACATTGTGTCAGGATGGAATCCAGAAGTATAGACGTCTGAACGGCTTAATCAGAATTCGAGGATCGAGGCAATGTCGCAATACCATACCTTCACCGCCCACGATGCCGTGGCTTACGCGCAACAGTTCGCCGGCATCGACAACCCATCTGAGCTGGTCAGCGCGCAGGAAGTGGGCGATGGCAACCTCAATCTGGTGTTTAAAGTGTTCGATCGTCAGGGCGTCAGCCGGGCGATCGTCAAACAGGCCCTGCCCTACGTGCGCTGCGTCGGCGAATCCTGGCCGCTGACCCTCGACCGCGCCCGTCTCGAAGCGCAGACCCTGGTCGCCCACTATCAGCACAGCCCGCAGCACACGGTAAAAATCCATCACTTTGATCCCGAGCTGGCGGTGATGGTGATGGAAGATCTTTCCGACCACCGCATCTGGCGCGGAGAGCTTATCGCTAACGTCTACTATCCCCAGGCGGCCCTCCAGCTTGGCGACTATCTGGCGCAGGTGTTGTTTCACACCAGCGATTTCTACCTCCATCCCCACGAGAAAAAGGCGCAGGTGGCGCAGTTTATTAACCCGGCGATGTGCGAGATCACCGAGGATCTGTTCTTTAACGACCCGTATCAGATCCACGAGCGCAATAACTACCCGGCGGAGCTGGAGGCCGATGTCGCCGCCCTGCGCGACGACGCCCAGCTTAAGCTGGCGGTGGCGGCGCTGAAGCACCGTTTCTTTGCCCATGCGGAAGCGCTGCTGCACGGCGATATCCACAGCGGGTCGATCTTCGTTGCCGAAGGTAGCCTGAAGGCCATCGACGCCGAGTTCGGCTACTTCGGCCCCATCGGCTTCGATATCGGCACCGCCATCGGCAACCTGCTGCTGAACTACTGCGGCCTGCCGGGCCAGCTCGGCATTCGCGATGCCGCCGCCGCGCGCGAGCAGCGGCTGAACGACATCCACCAGCTGTGGACCACCTTCGCCGAGCGCTTCCAGGCGCTGGCGGCGGAGAAAACCCGCGACGCGGCGCTGGCTTACCCCGGCTACGCCTCCGCCTTTCTGAAGAAAGTCTGGGCGGACGCGGTCGGCTTCTGCGGCAGCGAACTGATCCGCCGCAGCGTCGGACTGTCGCACGTCGCGGATATCGACACTATCCAGGACGACGCCATGCGTCATGAGTGCCTGCGCCACGCCATCACCCTGGGCAGAGCGCTGATCGTGCTGGCCGAGCGTATCGACAGCGTCGACGAGCTGCTGGCGCGGGTACGCCAGTACAGCTGAGTGCGCCTGTTTCCCTCACCCCAACCCTCTCCCACAGGGAGAGGGAGCACCCCCTAAAAAAGTGCCATTTTCCGGGATTGCCCGGCGGCGCTGCGCTTGCCGGGCCTACAGATAGCCGCATAACGGTTTGATCTTGCACTCTTTCGTAGGCCGGGTAAGGCGAAAGCCGCCACCCGGCAGACATGCGAGCACAATTTTGCGTTTACCTTACCCTCACCCCAGATACTCAATCACCGATAGCCCGCCGTTGTAATCGGTGCTGTAGATAATGCCCTGCGCATCGACAAACACATCACAGGACTGGAGCACCCGCGGGCGGCCGGGACGGGTATCCATCATTCTCTCAGGCGCAGCCGGCACCAGCGCCCCGGTCTCCAGCGGGCGATACGGGTTGGAAATATCGTAAGCCCGCACGCCGGCATTCTGATACGTGGCAAAAATCAGCGTTGAGCTGACAAAGCTCCCCGGCCGGTTCTCATGCAGGTTGTGCGGACCGAAATGCGCCCCTTTCGCCACATAATCCGCTTCGTCCGGCGGCGGGAAGGTGGCGATGCTCACCGGGTTGGTTGGCTCGCGGATATCAAACAGCCAGATCAGCTTCTCGCCGTCCTCCTGGTTGTCGAGCACCGCTTCGTCAAGCACCACCAGCAGATCGCGATCCGGCAGCGGCAGCGCGGTATGCGTTCCGCCGCCGAACGGCGGGCTCCAGTTGCGATGACTAATCAGCCTCGGCTGGGTACGGTCTTTGATATCCAGCAGCGTCAGGCCGCCGTCGCGCCAGCTGCCGTAGGCGGTATCCCCGGCAATAATGGCGTGATGCAGCGCATAGCGTTTGCCCTGCGGCCAGTCCGGTGTTTCACCGCCCGCCTGGTGCATCCCCGGCAGCCACCAGCGCCCGGCTACTTCGGGCTTACGCGGATCGGCCAGATCGATGGTCAGGAAGATGTAGTCGGTAAAACCGTCGATCAGCGCGGACACATACGCCCAGCGCCCGCCGACGTACCAGATGCGGTGAATACCGATGCCGTTAAGCGACAGGAAACTGATTTCCCGCGGCTGCGCGGGAGTGGAAATATCAAAGATGCGCAGCCCGGCGCTCCAGCCCTTGTCCTGCACATCGCTGACCGTGTCACCCACCGAGCGGGTGTAGTACACCTTCTCATCAGCAAAACGGGCGTCAGCAAACAGATCCCGGGCGTTGATCACCAGCAGCAGATCGTCATGCGCCTGGAGATGCACGTTCCAGGTGCCCGGCGGCGCGGCAATATAGTTGACGGTGGTGGGCCGGGTCGGATCGCGAACATCGACCACGGAAAAACCCTGCGACACCATATGGCCGATATAGGCGAATCCGCGGTGCACCATCAGCTGCACGCCGTCCGGACGACCGCCCTGATCGCTATGGCCAATCAGCCGCATATTGCGGCTGTATTCGGGGGAAGGTAATGCTGACATAGGGGATCCCTCTCGCCCGGTGGCATGGTTTTCCCCCTCTCCCTGCGGAGAGGGCCGGGGTGAGGGCACCAGGCCGCCACCCACCGCCACCCGGCTTGATTTTATTTGTTCTTCGCTTCCAGCGTCGCGAACCACGGCGCGATAAAGTCTTCGGTCTGGCCCCAGCCAGGGATAATTTTCCCCAGCGACGCCACGTTTACCGCTCCCGGCTGGGCCGCCAGCAGCGCCTGGGGAATCGCTGCCGCCTTGAAGTCGTAGGTGGCTGGCGTCGGCTCGCCGGCGATCTTGTTGGCGATCAGCCGCACGTTGGTCGCGCCGATAAGCTTCGGATCCACCGCCACGCTCACCTTCCACGGGCTGCCGGCTTCGCGCATCAGCTGCAAATCCTGGTTGGAAATATCAATGCTGTAGAGTTTGATCTCGGTGCGGCCGTTCTCTTTCAGCGCTTTATAGGCTCCCTGGCTAAAGGCATCCCAGGTGCCCCAGATCGCGTCAATTTTCCCTTTCGGATACTTGGCGAGGATCGCCCCCACCTTGTTGGCAGTGTCGCCCTGCACATCGGATGACACGGCGCCGATCGACTCCAGCTCTTTAATCCCCGGGTTTTGCTTCAGCAGCGTCTGGTAAGCCGCCTGACGGCGCTCCATCGGCGGGAAGCCCGCCACCCACAGCTTGACGATGTTGGCCTTGCCGTTGAAATCTTTCACCAGCTGGCCAAAAGAGAGCTCGGTCAGTGAGGCGTCATCCTGCTGGCTGACCGTCACCCCGGGGATCTCACCGCTTACCGCGGTATCGAACACCGCCACTTTGATCCCGGCGTCCACCGCCTTCTTCACCAGGGCGGTGGAATACGGGTCACGCCCCTGAGAGAGAATAATGCCATCGTATTTCTGGCTGATGGCCTGGTTGACGAAGTCCTGGAATTTGGCGTCATCGCCGTTGCTCAGGAAGGTGCTGATTTTGAAACCGAGCTTTTTGCCTTCCTGCAGCGCCCCGGCGACAAACTGGGTGGTGTTATCGTCAGACCCGAGGTTGCGGATCACGGCAATGCGGATCGGGCCGTTGTGTTCGGCAATCGCCGCCGGCACCGGCGTCGGGGCGGTGGCCAGCGCCGCCGTCGACTGCAGCAGACCCAGCGTCATCAGAGAGAGTGCGATCTTTTTCATGCGGTTTACCCTGTAAAATGTTAAGTACGGCGCTGAAAATAGGTCAGTGCCAGCGCGCCAGCCAGCACCAACCCTTTAATAATGTCCATCGCGTAATACGGCACCGAGAGCATCACCAGCCCGTTGGAGAGCACGCCGAGGATCACCGCCCCCACCAGCGTCCCCAGGGCGTTCGGTTTACCGGAGCCCGCCAGCGAAAAGCCGATCCAGGCCGCCGCCACCGCGTCCATCAGATAGCCGCCGCCGGCGTTGACCTGCGAAGAGCCGATGCGCGAGGCCAGCAGAATGCCGCCCAGCCCGGCCAGCAGCGAGGCAATCACGTATGCTGCGACTTTGTAACGCGTGATCCGCAGGCCGGAGAGCCGCGCCGCCTCCGGGTTGCCGCCGATGGCGTACATCCGCCGTCCGTGGGTAGTGAACGACAGCGCCAGCTGGGCGATCAGCGTCACCACCAGCATGATAATGACGATGGTCGGCACCTGCCCCAGCGCGCCAAAGGCCGCCGGGATAGTACCCTCCGCCATCTCGCCGCTCGGCAGAACCATGTTTTCGGTAATCGACCCACCGTAGCTGTAGGTCATTGCCACGCCCTGAATCACAAACAGGCTGGCCAGGGTGGCGAGCATGTCAGGAATGCGCAGCACCACGATCAGAAAGGCGTTAAACAGCCCCACCAGGGTGCAGAGCGCGAGGGTTATCAGAATCGCTTCGGTGGTCCCCAGGCCATGCCAGACAAACAGGGAAATCACCAGCGCGTTAGCCAGCGATGCCGTCGATCCGACGGACAGATCGAAGCCGCCGATGGTGAGGGAAATCGACACCCCAATGGCAATCACCGTCACGATGGCAATCGAGCGCAGAATGTTGATGATGTTGAACGGGTCAAGGAAGTTGTCCGAGGCGAGGCCAAAGACCGCCACCAGCAGCACCACGGTCAGCAACATGCCCCACTTATAGAGAAAATCAAAAAATCGCTGACGGCCCGATACCGTCGCGTTTACTGCCAGGGCCTTGCTCACGCTGCCGCTCCTCCGGTTGAATAATAAAGCAGTGTCTCTTCCCGGGCTTCCGCGCCGGGGATCTCCGCTACGATCCGTCCGTCCCACAGTACGCAGATGCGGTCGCATAAACCGACCAGCTCGGCGAATTCACCCGAGGCATAAATCACCCCTTTGCCTTCCCGTGCCAGACCATCGATCAGCATGAACAGATCGGTTTTCGCTTTCACATCGACCCCTTTGGTCGGTTCGTCAAAAATCAAAACGTTGGCATCACCGCGCAGCCATTTGCCAATGGCCACCTTCTGCTGGTTGCCGCCAGAAAGACGGCGCAGCGTCTGACCGGGACCGGTAGCGCGCACGCCGAGGCGGGCAATCACCTCCTCCGCCCAGCGCCAGGCCTGCCGATGGCCAAACAGGCTCCAGCGCGAAAAGCTGTTATCGGCGCTGACCGCCAGGTTCATCGCGATCGGCTCTTCAATGAAAATGCCCTCTTTGCGTCGCTCCTCCGGGACCAGCGCCAGGCCGCGCCCCACCGAGTCGGCTGGATCGCGCGGTCGCCACGGCTGGCCGTTCAGCTCGCCACGCTGCACCCGGCTTTTGCTGGCGCCGAACAGCGCTTTGCACAGCTCGGTTTTGCCCGCGCCGGCCAGCCCGGCGATACCCAGAATTTCCCCCTTCCGCAGGCGCAGCGAAATATCCTGCAGCAACGCCTCATCATGCAGACCGTCAACCTGCAACAGCACCTCTTCGCCGTGCGGCGGGCGCGGCGGCGGGAAGATATCGCTCAGCTCGTGGCCCAGCATCTTTTCGACGATCTGTTCGCCGCTCAGCGGCCCCATCGGGCCGCTCTCAATCAGCCGCCCGTCGCGCAGCACCGTCAGGGTGTCGCAGATCGCCTTCAGCTCATGGATACGATGCGAAATAAACACCACCCCGATCCCCTGATGCTGCAGACGGCGTACTACCGCAAACAGACGCTCACTTTCATGCTGATCCAACGGCGCGGTGGGTTCATCGAGGATCAAAAAGCGGCAATGGTGCGACAGGGCGCGGGCCAACAGGATTTGCTGTTTTTCGGCGAGCGTGCAGCTGTCAATGGAGCGCCGGACGTCCAGCGCCACATCCAGCTGCGCCAGCGCCTCGCGCGCCAGCTGCCGAACCCGCGACCAGCGGAAGGTCATGCCCGGCTCCGCCAGCCTGTCCAGCATAATGTTTTCCGCAATGCTCAGGCCCGGCACCAGCGCCACGTCCACCTCCTGCTGCACCAGGTGGATCCCCAGCTGTTTAGCATCCCGCGGCGAACGAATGGTGACCGGCAGGTTGTTGATCGTCACTTCGCCCTCATAGTGGGCGTGGGTGCCGCACAGCACGGCCATCAGCGTCGACTTACCCGCGCCGTTGGCCCCGGTCAGGGCATGCACCGACCCGCCATGGAGGGTAAAGTCCACCTTGTTCAGCGCCTGAAAGCCGGAGAAGGCCAGGCTAATGTTATGCATCTCAAGGCGATTCGCGCTCATCACTGCTCCCGTGCGGCAATTAATCTTCTGATTTAACGAATTTTTCATAGCCGCCGCTGGCTGACAACTGCGTAAAAAGCATAAGATACAACGAAATAATATTAGCCATCTGGATGTCCAGACATAACATCAGGTTAGCCCAACACCCATAAGGACAGCTTCCATGAGCAACAGCGATATCCGCGTCGTGCCCGGCCCGGCCAACTATTTCTCCCATCCTGGCAGCCTTGAGCGGCTGAGCGATTTTTTTAACGCCGACCAGCTCTCGCGAGCGGTGTGGGTCTATGGCGAGCGCGCTCTGGCCGGCGCCGAACCTTTTCTGCCGGCGGCCTTCCACCTGCCGGAGGCGAAAAAGATCCGCTTTACCGGCCACTGCAGCGAACGCGACGTGGCGGGGCTGGTGCAGGCCTCCGGTGACGATCGGGCGGTAGTGATTGGCGTCGGCGGCGGCGCGCTGCTCGACAGCGCGAAAGTGCTGGCCCGCCGCCTGGGGGTACCGCTGGTGGCCATCCCGACTATCGCCGCCACCTGCGCGGCGTGGACGCCGCTGTCGGTGTGGTATAGCGACGCCGGACAGGCCCTGAATTTTGAGATCTTCGATGACGCCAACTTCCTGGTGCTGGTCGAACCGCGCATCATTCTCAACGCCCCGGCGGAGTACCTGCTGGCGGGCATTGGCGACACCTTAGCCAAATGGTATGAGGCCGTGGTGCTGGCGCCGCAGCCGGAGGCGCTGCCGCTCACCGTGCGGCTGGGGATTAATGGCGCGCTGGCGATCCGCGATGTGCTGCTGGCCAGCAGCGAAACGGCGCTGGCGGACCAGCGCCGCGGCGATCTGACCCAGGCGTTTCGCGATGTGGTGGAGGCGATTATCGCCGGTGGCGGGATGGTTGGCGGGCTGGGGGAACGTTACACCCGGGTCGCCGCCGCCCATGCGGTGCACAACGGACTGACGGTGCTGCCGCAGACGGATAAATTTCTCCACGGTACCAAAGTGGCCTACGGCATTCTGGTACAGAGCGCCCTGCTTGGTCAGGACGATGTGCTGGCGCAGTTAGTGCAGGCGTATCAGCGCTTTAACCTGCCGACCACCCTGGCGGCGCTGGAAGTCGATATCAATAACCGCGCAGAGCTGGACCGGGTCATTGCCCATACCCTGCGCCCGGGCGAGTCGATTCACTATTTACCGGTGACGTTAACCCCTGAGGTTCTGCGCGCGGCGTTTGAGAAGGTGGAATACTTCAGCCGTTAATCACCCCGACCGTCTATACCTAATGATGATGCTCACCACTCTCGCAACGAGGTCATCATGCAGATCGATTTAACAGGTAAGAAGGCGCTGGTTACCGGCGCCAGCCGTGGGTTGGGTCGCGCCATCGCGCTGTCGCTGGCGCGCGCCGGCGCCGATGTGGTTATTACGTATGAAAAATCGGTCGATAAAGCCCAGGCGGTCGCCGATGAAATAAAGGCCCTGGGTCGGTACGGCGAAGCGGTACAGGCCGACAGCGCCAGCGCGCAGGCGATTCAGGATGCCGTCACCCATGCGGCCCGGTCCCTCGGCGGGCTGGACATTCTGGTCAACAACGCCGGAATAGCCCGCGGCGGTCCACTGGAATCCATGACGCTGGCGGACATTGACGCGCTTATCAACGTCAATATCCGTGGGGTGGTCATCGCCACCCAGGAAGCGCTGGTGCATATGGCCGATGGCGGACGGATCATCAACATCGGCAGCTGTCTGGCTAACCGCGTGGCCATGCCGGGCATCGCGGTGTACGCCATGACCAAGTCCGCCCTCAACGCCCTGACCCGTGGCCTGGCGCGTGATTTAGGCCCTCGCGGGATCACCGTTAACCTTGTCCATCCAGGGCCGACCAACAGCGATATGAACCCGGAAGACGGAGAACAGGCGGAAGCCCAGCGCCAGATGATTGCGGTCGGCCACTACGGCCAGCCGGAAGACATCGCCACGGCGGTCACCTTCCTCGCCAGCCCGGCCGCCGGGCAGATCTCCGGTACGGGGCTGGACGTGGATGGCGGATTGAACGCCTGATCGCACATTTTCTGCAAGCCTCTGTCGCCCGGCAGAGGCCTTTCCGCGCCGCCTCGACGGGTTGCGTTTTGCCTCTTACCTGCGTTTTTTCTCCGCTCTACAGTACCCCATAAGAAATTCGGAATTTATCTAATAGTCTTATTATTTCCTTATCTTTTGTGTGGGCGTACAGTGGAGGTACGGATGAAAATTGTCTGGTCAAAAACGGCAGATAAGCCATTTTCTAAAATCGATACTCGGTATAAGAGCCGCATTAAATCCAGGCTGGAGAAGATGGATGATAAAGCTTCACCTATCTCGGATATCAAAAAATTGTCCTCTCCCGAAAACCACTACCGGCTGCGATTAGGTGATTACAGAGTCATCTACACCTTTGGGGATCCACCGGGCGATACCTGCTACGTCGTGGCGGTTAAACGCCGAACCACCACCACCTACCTTCATGAGGAAGATACCGAATATGACTATTCAGTACATCAAGGATGAAGAAGGAAAAGACCAGTATGTCGTCATTCCTTACAGCGATTACTTTCGTATGCGCCTGGCTCTGCTGGAGTACGACGACGAGGATGAAAGCGACTGGTAAGATATTCCTTATGAATCAGATATCTATGATGACGTCATGCTGCCGGGCGAAGTCTGCGACGTGATGCATAAAGAAAACGTCAGCCTGCAGGCCGCGTGGCGCATCCTGCGCGGGATGTCCCAGCAGGAGGTAGCCGAAAAGCTTGGCATCAGCCAGTCCGCGGTGTCACAGCTGGAAGCGCTGGACTCCCGTCCGCAAAAGCGCACCCGCGAGAAGCTGGCGGCGATTTACGGCTGTACTCAGGAGCAGATCAGCCTCTATCTGCCGAAAGAGGGTTAACAGCACTTCGCCCCGCCCTTGCCGCCGTAGCGCGCGTCCTGGCGTTCGCGAAAGAACTCTTCATAGGTCATCGGCGTCTGATCCGGGTGGGTTATTCGCATGTGCTCGACGTAGTTATCGTAATCCGGCACGCCGATCATCATTTTGGCGGCCTGGCCTAAATATTTTCCTGCTTTGGAGAGGGTGTCAAACATAAGTCATTTCTCTTTTGTATCCCTCACCCCGAGCCTCTCCCAAAGGGAGAGGGAGGGTCGGAAATGTAGGCCGGGTAAGGCGAAGCCGCCACCCGGCACACCGGTTAATGCGCCCCTTTCGCCTGGGTCTCAATCGCGTCCAGGTTTTCAGGCATTGGCTCATACGGCGTCTCTTTCGCCGTCGGTTTATCCTCTTTCAGCGCCGCCAGCGCGGTTTTAATCGAGAACAGCGCCAGCACCACCACCACAATCATAAAGAAGATGGTCAGCCCGGCATCGAGACGGTTGTTAAACACCAGCTGCGCCAGCTGTGATTCGGTATATTGCGGCGGAATGTTGCCGCTGTCGATCATCGCCTGGAATTTATTAGCGATCGCCAGGAAACCGACTTTGGTGTCCGGGCTAAACGACTTCTGCCAGCCGGCGGTCAACGTACAGATCAGCAGCCAGCTGGTCGGCAGCAGCGCCACCCACGCGTAGCGCTGGCGTTTCATCTTGAACAGGACCACCGCGCAGAGCATCAGCGCCATCCCCGCCAGCATCTGGTTGGCAATACCGAACAGCGGCCACAGGGTGTTAATCCCGCCCAGCGGATCGACCACCCCCTGATGCAGGAAGTAGCCCCACGCCAGGACGCACAGCGCGGTCGCCAGCAGGTTGGCCGGTAGCGAGCTGGTTTTTTTCAGCCCCGGGCTAATCACGCCCAGCAGATCCTGCAGCATAAAGCGCGCCGCGCGGGTGCCGGCATCAACCGCCGTCAGGATAAACAGCGCCTCAAACAGAATGGCGAAGTGGTACCAGAACGAGACATCCATCAGTCCGCCCAGCGAGCCGTGCAGGATGTAGGCCATCCCCACCGCCAGCGTTGGCGCGCCGCCGGCGCGGGAGATAATCGACTGTTCGCCGACCTCGCTGGCGATTTGATGCAGCGTATCAGGCGTAATGCTAAAGCCCCAGCCGCTCACCACCTGCGCTGCCGAGGCGACGACATCGGTGGTACCCGCCGGCGCCAGCACCGCCATCGGGCTGTTCATCGCGAAGTAGACGCCCGGATCGATAATACAGGCCGCCACCAGCGCC
>SKDZ01000898.1_pt1 | contig 12693 bp, 11 predicted proteins | sample 4826551 | NCBI WGS metagenome assembly SKDZ01 (sample SAMN11008822, study PRJNA524170) | human gut metagenome | biome: Human fecal sample; material: Feces; isolation source: fecal sample from pouch patient p12, p15 | host: Homo sapiens | place: Israel: Tel-Aviv | collected 2016-02-02 | reverse complement strand
ATCCCAGGGAATGAAGCCTAGATGTCGCTCACTACCCAATAAACTTCCCCCGGCTAATGAATATTCAATATCATTTTCTCTGCAAATTTTATCTAAAAAATCGAGCAAGCCCAACTGAACATTGCGTACTTCTGATTTTGTCATTTCTTTTTTCATATTCACAATTTCTTCTTACAAATAATTCTAGCAATTAAAGGCATCATGTGCAACCTTCCAAAAAGAAACATCGCACACACCACAAAAGCAACTTTAAAACTTTCTCCTTTGGGAGCTATCCAAATTTTTTGATGATGAATTGCTTCAGGAAAAGCTTTTTCTAACATGGTAAAAGCTTTATTATAATGTGACAAAAATGCATTTTTACCTCCATTTCTACCTTGCGATAATAATTGATGAAAAACAGATTTTATTATCCAATATTGAAAATCTTTTTCTTCTCTTAAAGAGTCTCCCACTGAAACAAATGTTCTCAATAACTCAACAGCTTGATCACTGTTCTCTTCAGTACTTACTTTTAAGCCCGTGCTAGAAAAAGAGTCTTTATTTAATGTCCAATTGTATCCGATGTACGGAATAAAAGAATATTTTGCCCCTTTCTCAATTTCCATCAAAGAAAATGGCGTATCTTCTACAAAACTATCTTCAAAAAAATGAATCTCATTTTTTCTTAAAAATGGTGTTCGATGAATTCTATTCCAACTTACCATAGTGATATATTTTGTGAAACTACTAATTTTTTGTGGGAGATATGTTCTTGTCACATTTCCTTCGTTATCAACCCGTCTGAATCCGCCAATGGTTACATCTGCATTCGTTTTTTCTATCGCCTCAAGCATTTTTTCAAGAAAGTCATTATCATAAGTATCATCAGCATCTAGAAAGCAAACAAATGGTGTTTTTACCTTATTTAATCCAACATTTCGTGCTCGTCCAACACCTTGATTTTTCTGATTAATAATTTCTATAACATTGGAATATTTATTTCTTATATTCTCTAGCTTTTCTCCTGAGTCATCTGTTGAACCATCATTAACTACCAGGATGTGATACATCTCTTTATCCAAAGTTTGATTAATCACACTATTTATCGTATTTTCAATATATGCAGTTGCATTATAAACTGGAACAACAACCGTTACTTTTTTTTCTTTCATTAAACCCCATCACATCAATGTCACTGACACCTTACAAAAACAGAATGAAAAACATTCTATTTTTTCATCCTCTTCACACTATTCAAAATTCCTCGTTCTACATTACGCCAAAGCTTATTATTCTGAACAACTTTACGAAATTTAACTGCTGGTAAAATTATTCCACCACTAGTTTTTATAAGTGTTTTACTTAATGAAAGAACCTCTGAATCCTGAACTACTCCTTCATTTTTCAAAAATTCTGTGACTTTCTTTGTCTCATCAAGTCTTGTTCTTCTATCTTTTATAGATAACTCAATCACATACTGGGCAATGATTAATTCTGAAAGTCGTTGTTTCAAGGCTACTCTAACGGAAGAAGCAATATCTGAAGGTAAATTTTTAATAAAATCCAACTCACGCTTCAAAACTGAAAAATGCATAGCCCGATTTTTCACCATATTATCAATCGCCATACTCTGTGTACCAGAGTTAACACGATAAACATAGACTGGGAAATCGAGATAAACCTGTGTTTTCACAAAAGGCAACGGAAACGTGATATACTCAGCATCCACATAAAACATTTTCTCATCAATCTTAATATTATTTTCTTTCAAAATTGATGTTTTATAAGTTACAGTATGCATTGGCGGGATTTTAATTTTCTTTACTATCTCTGCATAATCATTAATCTGATTACTCTTTATATCCAAAGTCATCATCATGGTTTCATCTTTTGTGACCTCATCATGTTCAAAGTAAGGATTATTGATTATATCTACATCTGCCGTTTTTAGAAAAGATACTAACTGCACTAGATTATCTGTTTTTACCCAGTCATCCCCATCAATAACTTTAAAATATTTCCCTCTTGCTTCGGCAATTCCACGATTGATAGTTGAGCCATGTCCGCCATTTTCTTTTTCTATCACTCGAATACTCTGAGGGTATTTTTTTTTCCATTTGCCAGCTACTGCTACTGTATTGTCTTTAGAACCATCGCTCACAACTAAAATCTCAATATCATCAATGATAGAATCATTAATCAAGTATGGCATACATTCATCAATATACTTCTCAGTATTATAACTAGGTACTGTAATTGTTAATATCTTATTTTCAAAGTTCATACTCTAAATATTTCTTCAAACCTTCCTTTAGATCGAAATTAGGCTGATAGCCAATACCTTCAAGTTTTGAGATATCACTAACCGATATTTTTATATCACCTTCGCGTGCTTCTCTATAACTGATATTCATTTTTTTAGATGCAAAATTTTCTGTCTGATGAATAAGGTCGTTCAGGCTTGTTCTTTTTCCTGTTCCTACATTATAGACTTGACCGCGTGATTGGTCTGATGTGGCAATTAAAATTAGAGCTTGAATGACATCTTCAATAAAAACAAAATCTCTTGACTGCTCTCCGTCGCCAAAAATTGTCAACTCAGTGTCGTTTTTTAAGCGATCTAACAAAATTGAAATGAAACCGGAGTATGGTGATTTAGGATTTTGTTTTGGTCCATATACATTAAAAAAGCGTGTAGCACTCGTCGGAATATCATACAAATTATTATAAATCATTGCCATTTTTTCAGAAGCAAATTTATCAATCGCATATGGTGTTAAAGGACGAATAACACTCTCTTCTTTTTTAGGAAGAGTTGGCTCATCTCCATAAACTGCTGCACTTGATGAAAAAACAAAACGTTTTAAAGAGTTTTTATTTTCTCTCAGAATTTCCAATATAGTCATTGTACTGTCAAAATTAACCTCATGAGTTTCATAAGGGCGAGCCACTGAGTCAGCTACTGATGCTACTGCACCTAAATGAAAGATATACTCAAAATCATTCTCTGTGATAACTTGTTTGAGCAAATCTTTATCTGTGATTGTTGCTTCAATCTTTGTTAGATTAGATGATTCGTTAAGATTGGCAAAGTCTCCCATTGATAAATCATCAATTACCGTCACTTGGTTATCATTTCTCAATAACGTGTTTGCTAAAGTGGAACCGATAAAACCAGCTCCTCCTGTTACTAAAATTTTACTGTTTTTTATCATTTTTTTCATCTTCCAATTCTTTCAAAGCTATTTCTTGAACAATTGACTCTATTTTCCCTTCAAGTTTACTCAGGCTAATTGAATTGAGAAACAATTTTATGAGCAAAACAAAAATAACAATTAAGAAAACCATGTTGCTCAATGAATAAATGCCGATAAATTTAGTGATAATCTTTAAATAATCTGGGAAAATACTGGTAACCAGAAGAAATAGCGAAAATAGAACCCAAAAGAGTGAATGATCAATCTTAATTTGTCCTTTTCGCACCTTCCGTGCAACATAGTAAGTGGTCAAAAACGAGCCAATTAGTAATACAATTCTAAGTGTAAGGGTCATTGTTTTCTCACTTTCTAAATGGTTGTAAAACGAGGATTGAAATTGCCACTCTTGTCATATATTCAATGCTTCGGCGTAGATTAAGATAGCTTTCACCAGCCAACCGATCTTGCATGGTAACTTGTACTTCTTTGACTTTGAACTTTTTCTTAATTAAATAGCTAATTGTCTCTGGTTCTGGGGCCATGTTAGCCGTTTTTACATAAAATTCAATGGCTTTTTTATCAAAAAGTCTCATGCCACTGGTTGGATCATTTATGGTTTGGCCAGTGGTCATTTTTATAGCTGTAGAAATCATGGTATTTCCCAACATACGTAAAGATTTTGGCCGTTTTTCATCAACAAACCGACTTCCAACAACAATGTTATTTCCCTTTCTTGCTGCTGTAACCATCTCAGGAATATAATCTGGTAAGTGTTGGCCATCTGCATCAAATTGAATGACATAGTCGTAGCCGTGTCGATGAGCGTATTTCATACCTGCTCCAAAACCACCAGTCAGTCCAAGATTCGTCCGTAAATTAATTAAATCTACATTCATTTCTTTGACAATTTCTGGAGTCCTATCCTTTGACCCATCATTTACAACAATATAATCTAAATGGAAATTTAATACTTCCGTACTCATAAAATTACGAACACTATTTATTGTACTCGCTATACTTTCTTCTTCGTTATATGCTGGAATAATTAGTAAAACTTTCTCATTTTCATCAGACATAAAATATACTCTCTTTATTTTTTAAATTTTAATCGGTAAGTTATGATTTTTTTTACCTTACGCAGGATTTCTTTCAATAATTTGCGCAAACGAATTTGCTCGAAATCAACTCCTAAAACCTGCGGAACTTGATTATCAGACTGTTCGAGAACAAGTCTTTCCTTTGGTAAACTTGGAGAAACCCTAAAATCATAGCCACTTGTCCATGAAACATAGATAAGTAATCGCTCAAAAGCAGGCAAAAACTCATCGATTAATACTCCACTATCAATCGCCAATTCTTTTATATCAATTTTCAACAAATTATATAAGGCTTGTGGTCGATACCATACCATTGTAGCATATTTTAGACTTTTATTGGATAGTCGTTTTAAATCCCTATCTTTACGAAATTCAATCTTTTGCCAAATTTGTGCCATATTTCCCCAGATTTCATCTGCTGTGAGATTTTCTGTTTTAAATTGCTGATAGAAGGTGGGGACATCTGTTACTAACAATCCCAGTTTAGAATCTTCTTTAAATGTTTGAAAAATTTCTTGAGCTAGTTTCAATAGGACCTGCTTGATTTCTCTTTGTTGAACTTCTTCAAAAAGCCAATTCTTGTCTTCATTTCTTTGAGTATAGAAGTGCCCAACCAGATCATATTGTTCCATTTTAGGAGCAACTTCCCACCATGATAAAATTTCATCACTTTCTGTCAAGATTACTGATTTGAGTTGACTTACTGGATATGTTTGTTCAATCGCGACTTTCTTTTCTTGGCTATCTGTAGTGATATATAGCTCATAGTCTTGCACATACTTATTAAAATACTCAAAATATTCAGGAATCAGCTCTAAATGGTTGGCATGGAGATGAATGGCAATTTTTAATAAATTATTTGATATATTTTCGTGATTAAATGTAAGCATTTTTTCGTCTAACATGTAGGCACGATCAGGATAATCAACATCTGTCATATGGTCAATAAGCAATCTTATTGGGTAAAGTGTACTAGCTTTGAGTTGCTCAACAACCAAGGGAGTTGTTAAATATTCTGCACCATAACTGAAGGCTTTAATTTTCAAAAATGGAATTTTTCTTCTAAGGAGTTCTGGAAGATTAAAGACAGAAAAATCATGAACAACCATGCCTGTCCAATCTTCCTTACGCGTATCAAAAAGAACTGCTGATTTAAAGCCTGCGTCTTCAAAGTACTTGGTCATAGCTGTTTCATATTTAATGATGACCGCAACAACATCGTCTAATATTTCGATATCCGACCAGAATTTTTGAAAGGTTGTTGATTGAACCAATTTTTGTTTATAACTAACAAAATAACTTTGGATGTGATCTGGCAAGACAATTGCTTCCTTGTCTTCCCACGGTTTCACTTTGTGGCTACGGTTATTGGTAATACCCCAAAAATCTATTTGATTATCTGATTCCATTTGCTCAATAGTTTTCGAAAAATCGTAAACCGGTCCGAAACAAGTATCATTCATAATTGTAACTGAATCATAGTTTGCTAATTTATCAAAGCCATAGTGTTTCATGGCCTCTGCCCAAGCCGCAAAATCATAACCTACGTTTTCACGTTGGAGAAAACCATCTGCGAGTTTTGAGTCTGTTAGTCGCACAAAATCTCCATCAGTCAATTTACTGTTGGAGATAAAATAGATTTCTTCGAAGTTATGGCGCAATTGTTGTAATTGATAAAGGACATGCTCACTTAATTGATCGTTTCGATTGAAGTGAACATAGAGGAGTAATCTGTTCTTATTTTCCATTTTTATTTTTTTCTGAAAGGATGTAAAAGTTTATTTCCCAAACGAAAACTTTTTGAGTTTCGTAGTTGAGCTTTTTCAACTTCTTTTTCTTTTATTAATACTTCTTGATTTTGGATATATTCATCTCTTTGCGTGATTATTTTTTTGCTATCAGCAAGGAGAACTTCGTACTGTTCCAACCAATTGAGCAGCCCTTTTTCCAAGGCACATATAATCTCTTCGGGAATTTTTTCTTTGTATTTATTGATAATGTAAAAATAATCTTTATAGTGTCTCTGCCAGTTACCATGGTCGCTACGAGAATCCTCAGTAACCCGATAATTTAATTTTGTCTCAGGAACAAAACAAGGTTTTGCATTTTGATTGATGATAAGATTAAGCCAAAAATCATAATCTTCCAGTGAACGCTTGTTGAGCGCCTTATCAAATTTTTGACTTTTAACTATATCAGCCCTAACAAGCGCGGATACATCTATGAAATTCCCTTGAATCATTCTTTCAAGATTGAAAGTTAAATCACCACTAAGGACATCCTTTTTGCCCGTGAAATCCCATAGTTGACAGTAGGCAATGTCTGACTGATTTGCTAAGAGTCCAGTCAGTAACTTTTCAATGTGTTGATCCTCCAAAAAGTTATCACTATCTACAAAAAGTAAATAATCACCAGTAAATTTTGACAATCCATCATTCCTGACAGTGACCACACCACGATTTTTACTTTCAAAATAGTACGTTTCAACAAATGGTGACTCTAAAATCAAATTCTCAATGATTTGACCCGAACTATCTGTTGAACCATCATTAAAAACAAGTAGTTCAATATCCTGATGAGTCTGTGAGAAGATACTGCGTAAGCATTCTTCCATGTATTTCTCGTGATTGTAGCAAGTTACGATAACAGAGACTTTTGAATTCATAATTCACCTATTTGAAAATGTAATGTTCTATTCCCGAACGAAATTCATCCATCGGGACTTGCAAGTGATAAAATTTGAGGATGGTCACACTGAGATTGAGCACTAAAGCCAAAACAGCCACTAAGATTACTGTTCGTTTAAGCCCGTTTCCCTGAGTTGTCACTCTTATTTTCTGTGCTAAAAGTGTAAAAATAGGGGCTAAAAGCAATAGAAAGACCGTGAAGTAGCGCCCTTGCGGTCCAGTGATAACATGTTCTGTGAAATCGGGGCTTATTGCAAATTTAAAGAGTACCCCAAAAAGATTCATGAAGTTAAGAAATAGACCCGCCCAAGCAAACCAACGTGGAACTCTTTCTTTAGTGTAAGAAAGAAAGAGTAAAATCAACGTTGTATATTGAATTGGATAAAACCAAGCTGGGACAGCAACTGTCGACGTCCCACTGATGACTTGTGTCGTCAATACTGAATAGTATGGTTCCATAAAGGTATAAATAAATTTGTTGATAACAACGCGTAATTGGTCATGATATTTTAAAATATAGAAAACTATACCTAAGGCAATTACCACCTTCGTTGTTAAAATCGCCTGCCATTTCTTGATTTGGAAATTGACTTTTTGAACGATTAATACAAGGAAAGTCAAAAGAAGCAAAATAAAGAGTAAGCGTGAGTTTGACTTAGAAAAATAGACTGCAAAGGTTGGCAAAATAACTCGAGTAAAGAAATTGACTAGCGTAACTTTTTGCATGTCTTTTATATCAATTGCTAAATTTATTAGTGTTGCAATTAGCCATGCACAAGCGACATAATTAAAACAGTCATAACTCAGACTTGCAGCTAATTGAATAACAACTGGGCTTATAGAAATAACTGTAAATAGCATTTTGTATGCTTTTAGCTTTTTGATAATAAAATACATTGAGACAATGAAAAAAAGTAAACTAAATATCCTTGCAGTTATTACCATAGAACCTATAGATGGATAAATGGCATGCCCGAGTTTAACCCCTAAAGCTGGGACAATATGCATAATATCTTTGTACCACTTTGTCCCGATTGCTCGCTTATCTGTGACCTTGTTTTTAGATATAACTGGAAGTTTTTTCTCAAAGAAATTTTTGTAGTAAGTTCCATTTTTCATCATAGAGCTTACTGTAGTAAACGGAACGGGTAAAGACTGATAGTCTTCTGCTGGGAAATCAGCACTTGCTCGGTCAACAACTGTATTTGAAAGATAAGTTGATTTATCAAAATGATAACTTGCATCAGGTTCAATAAATAAAGGTTGAACAATCGCAAAAGCAAGACCTGCGATAATTGCAATCAGCAAAAATAAACGTTCAGGCCCAACTTCTTTCATTTTGATTTTTCTTTTATCCAAAATGCCATTCTCCATTTCTCAACAGTAGTCCTGTTGATGAATCTTTGGCGCTCAAATCTTCTTCAGGAATATCTGAGCGACTGATAATAATAATTTTCTCATCCAAATCGTAAGCAATCATTTCATCTTTATCATTTCTAACAGAAACTTGTAATTTTAATTTGAGATTATTCACTTGCGAAAGACTACATTCGTAAACTGCTCGTTTTTCACCTCTACCTTTTGTCAAGTCATCCATTGAATTATCATTGTAAATCCAGATATTACGGTCTGCATCGGTCAATGAAAAGGCAATATAAGTTTTAATATCTTCTTTTACATTATAGATGACTTCGAATTTAACAGGTTGTTCTGGTGTTGTTTGGACCGGTGAAAGAAGATTGACTTTTAAATTACTAATAAATTCTTCTGTTTGACCCGGTGTATCCGTTTGGCTCGCTTCCAAGCGTTTCAAGTTATCTAAACTATATTGGCTTGCAACCTTGTCTACATTTCCTGCTACTTTAATCAAACCATTTTCGATGAGAATTGCCTTATTACAATATTTTTTTACTGCGTTCATGTCGTGAGTAACAAGAATTGTAGTTTGTCCAGATTTTTTTCGCTCAATAAAATAATCATTACATTTACGTTGGAAAGCTTCATCGCCAACAGCAAGTACTTCATCCAAGACAAGAACATCTCCGCGTGCTTTTATGGCAACAGAAAATGCCAAACGAACTTGCATTCCGCTGGAATAATTTTTAAGTTTTTGATTCATGAACTCATGTAACTCAGCAAAATCTACAATTTCATCATACATTTCATCAATTTCTTGTGTTGAAAACCCAAGCATTGCACCATTCATATAGACATTTTCACGTCCTGTGAGTTCTGGATTGAAACCTACGCCAAGCTCAATAAAAGAAACAAGTTTCCCGTTAACGGTAACTTTACCTTGTTCAGGTGTATAAATTTGTGAAATAATTTTTAGAAGGGTAGATTTCCCTGAGCCATTCCGGCCAACTACTCCAAAGAAATCACCTTTTTCAACTTCAAAATCAATATCTTTTAGGACATGTTGTTCTTTATATCCTTTAATTCCGCGAAAACGATTGACAAGTGTAGTTCGCAAACTTGTTGTTGCTTCTGTTGGAAGGCGGAAGTATTTGCTTACATGGTCAATTTTTACTGCAATATTATCATTAGTCATTAGATTACCTCCGCAAATTTTTTAGCATTTTTATTGAATACAAAGAGGCCGAAAGCAAAAACGATAAACGGAATAATATAAGGTATAATCACAACAAAAGGATTATGAACCATCTGCCAAAGAGTTGGATTGGTATTATTACTGAAAGTTAGGATATACCGCATATCTTGAATAATTTGTGCCATCGGATTAAGCATCAAAATCTTGGCTATTGTCATGTGACTATTTGAAATTTGTATGATAGGATAGATGATTGGCGTACCATAAAAACCGGCCTGCATCACAACTTCCCAAATAGGTCCTAAATCTCTGAAATAAACGAATAAGGTTGCTAAAATAAAGGAAATTCCTGTTGTAAATATAACCAATTCAAATAATAAGAACGGAGCAAAAACGACTGTCCAACTCATTTGTACACCATTGATAAAAGCAAAAACAATAACAACAATAAGTGACAGTAAAAGATTAATCAAAGCATTGGCGATAACTGAAAAAACAATAATTTGTTTTGAAAAATTAACTTTTCTTAATAAATCTCCCCGGTTAACCATTGATAACATCCCCATATTTGTGGCTTCACCAAAGAAGTTCCAAATAGTAATCCCTAATAGGAGTGCAATAGCAAAATGAGGAATGGCATCACCAAATCTCAAAAATCGAACGAAAACCAGGTACATAACTAAAAAGAGGAGAAGTGGTTTCAAAATAGACCATAGGTAGCCGATGACCGAACCTTGATATCTTAATTTAAAGTCAGTTTTGACTAATTCTTTGAGTAGAATTTGATTTCTACGGTTGAAGAGATTCATTTATTTTTTCCTTTATATGCAATTTTTGTGATAATCAATGTGCGAAAAATTTTTGTATGATAATTTTTATTTTTACGTAAATTGAATTGTTCAAGAATCTGACGTCTTTTGCTTTTAGGCTGATCCATTATGTTAACATAGGCTGTAATAAGCTCTATGTTAGCTTGCGTCAGCAAACTTTTATGCTCAGTCAGTAATTTTTCAGCTTGTTTTTGGCTGGAGTCAATTAACCACCAATATTTTTTAAACCATAAGTTAGGATGAACCCATTTTTTCACTCTTTTTTCGAGAGTTCTCGCACCTAAAACATTAGCACCATGCTGTCTATAAAGGTGAGTAGGTTGATCAATGTACACCAACTCGCCAATCGCACTAGCAAGAACTGCTAGGTACCAATCGTGCATTATAATATCTTCGGTAGTCTTCCAAAGTTTTGCCAGAGCGTGATTAATCATACTTGCTCCTCCAGTCACTGTATTTTCGGTCAGTTCTTGGACAAGCTGAGTATTAGCGTGATCGGATTGACTGCGAATCATTGATTTTGAAATGACGTTCAAATCTTTGTCTGTTACTTTCAAATCCGTGTAATACATGATTGGTTTTGTATTATCATGTTTTTTAGCTTCATTCAACATCACTTCTAGTTTTTCGGATAACCAATAATCATCTTGATCAGCAAAAAAATAAAAATCGGCTTCTTCCATTTTGATAAGATTATAAAAAGATTGGATGACGCCCACATTTTCAGCTTTAATAAGTCGAATTCTACTATCTTTGGCCAAGACTTTATCAATGATTTCACAAGTTTTGTCAATAGATCCATCATCTCGAATCAACAAATTCCAATCAGTAAATGTCTGTTTTTGAATACTTTCAATCTGTTCGGCTACAAACTTTTCGCCGTTATAGGTTGACATTAAAATATTAACTTTCATTGGGCAAAAAGAGTTCCTCATATTGGTTGCAAACGTGCTCCCACGTGTACTTTTCATTTATTATTTTTTTAGCTTTTTTTTGTAAAACAAGGCGCTCATCTTCGCTTAGAACTTCAACTGATGTTAAAACTGTCAGTAAATTTTCTTTGTCAAAATAAATGACAGAATCACCAGCAGTCATCCGGTTGAAATTGACCCCTAAAACAACATTAACCTGGGTTGACCACATAGCTTCTAAAAGACCTGGGTTAGTTCCACCGACTTCATGACCATGTAAATAAGCAAAAGCTTGTTCACGAATATAGCGTAATTCATTTTGATCGTATACGGTGCCAACAAATTTTATTCGTAAATCTTTATCAAATTGTGTCTTCTTACGTAACTCTTCAAAATAAGCATAACCTTCATGGTTAGTGATAATGACTAAATCACGCTCTGTCGCACTTTCCATAAATGCTTTAATTAGTGTTTCGTAATTATTTTCAGGTACGAATCTTCCTACAATCAAATAATAGTCATTAACTTTATATTTTACCAAAGTTTTAGATTCTGTCAAATCTGAACTGATTTTTTCAGTTCCATAGGCGATTATTTCAGAATTTATTTTCCCATATTCAGCAGTTAGATAATCCTTTATGCCTGAGTTATCTGATATAATTAAATCCGATTTTTTTACCATTTTTTTCTCAGCATACTTGAGATAACTACGAACGGGCATTGGCCATTTTGTACGTTTCCATTCTAAACCATCCGGATTCACAAAAACTTTTCCGTTGATTTTATGAATTTTTTTAACAAAATGTCCAATAAAACCACCGATTGTATTACCTAAAATATAGAAAATCGGTTCCTCAATCTGCTCTTCTTTACAAAACTTAAGTGCAATATTAATTGCCAACATATCATAAGCAATTACACGTGCTGGCCCAATGTTGGGAACTTTGATGACAAAACAATCCGCTCCCAGATAGTCAAAATGTTCACCTGGCCGTCCTTTATCTGAGTTCTCGCTTTGACAAGCCACATGATACTTAATATTTTTATTACTTTGGTGTTTGACGAGTTCTTCAACAAATGTTTCAAATCCCCCATATTTCGCTGGTAAGCCACGGCTTCCAATGATAAAAACATGTTTTTTCATGCTATTCTTTCTAGTTACTTTCATGCTTGTATTTTTCTAAATCTCAATTACTTTTTAAGTCTTCACTTTAGTGTAGTGAACTTCTATTTTTTTAATTTTGTTGTTCACAACTTAAATGTTTCTTTTAGTATATTTAGCCTCTCAAAACAAGAACTCTGTTAGTGTTTTTGTGCGTCACTGACAGAAATTCTGATTCTCTTTTACTGACAAAAAGTTTTCGTCAGTATTTTTTATTTTTTGTTAATTTCGCCTTTTACGCCATCTTTATTTTCACGCAAATCTCCTTTTTCAAGC
>SKDZ01000895.1_pt1 | contig 12745 bp, 10 predicted proteins | sample 4826551 | NCBI WGS metagenome assembly SKDZ01 (sample SAMN11008822, study PRJNA524170) | human gut metagenome | biome: Human fecal sample; material: Feces; isolation source: fecal sample from pouch patient p12, p15 | host: Homo sapiens | place: Israel: Tel-Aviv | collected 2016-02-02 | reverse complement strand
GCGAAGGTCGCGGTGCGCTCGCAGCGGCTCGACGAAGTGGAGAAGCTCGGCAACGAACTCGATAAGCTGAAGAGTGGAGAACAGCCAGCAGTTGCTGACGCGGCATCTGAGAACACTAATATATAATAAGGTGGAAAAATGAAATTAGAAAACAAAGAATTCGGTTTTGATAACTTTGTCTCGGAGATGACAAAGTTGAAGAATGAGAAGCATTTCGACTACCTTGTTACGATTGTAGGTGAAGACTTCGGAGAAGAAGGTCTCGGATGTATCTATATTCTTGAGAACACCGACACGCACGAACGTGTGAGTGTCAAGCAGATTGCCAAACAGATTGGCGATGACCACGTGCTTCCTACGACTTACCACTTGTGGAAGATTTCAAATCTTCTCGAACGTGAGGTGTATGATTTTCTGGGGATTAAGTTCCTCGGACACCCCGACATGCGGCGTCTTTATCTGAGAAACGACTTTAAGGGTTATCCGCTCCGCAAGGACTTCCGGCCCGAGGGCACTTATTCGCTTGTGGATGATGAGGAACCCGACTATGGCTTGGAATATTCTCTTGACAGGAATGGCAACCTTGTGAGCAAGCAGAACAAGCTATTCACCGATGACGACTTCGTTATCAATATCGGACCGCAACATCCTTCCACCCACGGTGTGCTTCGCCTTCAGACCATCCTCGACGGTGAGACCATCAAGAAGATTTATCCCCATTTGGGATATATCCACCGCGGTATTGAGAAAATGTGTGAGAGTTATACTTATCCGCAAACATTGGCTTTGACTGACCGCATGGATTATTTGAGTGCTATGCAGACTCGTCATGCCCTTTGTGGTGTCATAGAAGAGGCTATGGGTGTGGAGCTCTCCGATCGTATCAAGTACATTCGTACCATCATGGACGAGCTTCAACGTATCGATTCCCACTTGCTCTATTTGGGATGTTTCGCCCAAGATCTCGGTGCCCTGACGGCTTTCCTCTATTGCATGCGCGACCGTGAACACGTGCTCAATGTCATGGAAGAGACCACCGGCGGCCGCCTTATACAGAATTACTACCGCATTGGTGGTGTACAGGAGGACATCGACCCCAACTTTGTGCAGAATGTCAAGACACTTTGCACTTACCTCAAACCCATGATTCAGGAATATTTGGATGTATTTGGTGACAATGTCATCACGCACAATCGTTTGGAGAAGGTGGGTGTCATGGATAAGAAGAACTGTATCAGCTATGGTGTGACCGGATGCTCCGGACGCGCCTCCGATTGGCGTAGCGATGTGCGCAAAAATCATCCGTACGCACTCTATGGCGAGGTGGACTTTGAAGAGGTTGTTTGTGATACACGCGATAGCATGGGCCGCTACTATAACCGCATAGCGGAAATCAAGCAGAGCATCCGTATCATCGAACAGCTGATAGACAATATCCCAGAGGGTGATTTCTACATCAAGCAGAAGCCGGTCATCAAAGTGCCCGAAGGGCAATGGTACTTTTCCACCGAGGGCAGTCGTGGTGAGATAGGTGTCTATCTTGACAGTCGTGGTGACAAGTCACCCTATCGCTTGAAGCTTCGTCCCATGGGATTGAACCTTGTGGCCGCTCTTGACGAGATGTGTCGTGGCGAGAAAGTAGCTGACTTGATTACGGTCGGTGCCGGTTTAGATTATATTATTCCTGATATTGATAGATAGTTATGTTCGATTTTAGTATAGTTTCAAATTGGATAGACCTGCTGCTTCGCCAGACTTTGGGTCTCGGAGATTTTCCGGCTATTCTGATAGAGTGTGTGCTTGTGGGTGTAGGCATTCTGTTGGCATACGCCTTGATAGCCATTGTGTTGATCTTCATGGAACGTAAGGTATGTGCCTATTTTCAGTGCCGTATTGGACCTATGCGCGTGGGCCCTTGGGGCTTGTTGCAAGTGTTTGCTGATGTACTGAAGATGCTCATCAAGGAAATCTTTGTGGTGGACAAGGCCGACCGCATGCTTTACTACATTGCTCCTTTCCTGGTGATTGTGGCTTCTGTTGGAACATTCTCGTTCCTTCCTTGGAATAAGGGCATGCACGTGCTTGACTTCAATGTGGGTGTGTTTCTTGTGACGGCTATCAGTTCTATTGGCGTATTGGGTATTTTCCTTGCCGGTTGGGGTTCCAACAACAAGTATTCTGTAGTGTCGGCCATGCGTGGTGCCGTGCAGATGATTTCCTACGAAATGTCGCTTGGCCTTTGTCTGATCAGTGCTGTTGCCATTACCGGTACGATGCAGATGAGTGGTATTGTCGAGGCTCAGACCGGACCGTGGAAGTGGCTGGTGGTGCAAGGACATATTCCTGCCATTCTGGCTTTCTTGGTGTTCCTTGTGGCAGGTAATGCAGAAGCCAACCGCGGACCTTTTGACTTGGCTGAGGCTGAGAGTGAGCTGACTGCAGGTTATCATACCGAGTATTCCGGCATGGGATTCGGTTTTTATTATCTTGCTGAATACCTCAATCTCTTTGTTATTTCCGGTTTGGCTGCCGCCGTTTTCCTCGGTGGTTGGGCACCTCTTAATATTGGTGTCGTTGCCTTCGACAATGTGATGAACCACATCCCGGGTTTTGTTTGGTTCTTTGGCAAAGCATTCTTTGTGGTGTGGTTGCTCATGTGGGTCAAGTGGACCTTTCCTCGTCTGCGTGTCGACCAGATATTAAAGCTGGAATGGAAGTATCTCATGCCCCTGATGCTCTTTGTGTTGGTTCTCACTACCGTTTGTGTAGCATTGGACTGGACTTTATAATAGATTAAAGAAATGGAAAAGAAACAATCATATTTCGGTGAGATTGGTGCTGCCATGAAGACGCTCGCTGTTGGTATGAAAACCACTCTGCGAGAGTATTTCACACCGAAGAGCACAGAGCAGTATCCTGAAAACCGCAAGACCACTCTCCATTTGAGTCCTCGTCATCGTGGCCGTCTGGTCTTTAAGCGTGATGAGAACGAGAATCACAGATGTGTGGCCTGTACGATGTGTGAGAAGGCATGTCCTAACGGAACTATTGTGCTTACACATGAAATGGTTGCCGACCCTGAGACCGGCAAGAAAAAACGCCAGTTGATAGATTATCAATACGATCTCGGCGACTGTATGTTCTGCCAACTTTGCGTGAACGCCTGCAATTTTGATGCCATTGAGTTTACCAACGATTTTGAGCAGGCAGTCTTCGACCGCAGTAAGTTGGTGCTCCATCTTGACAAGGAGGTTTATAAAGGCGGTTCGTTGCCCGGACTCATCAAGGGTGGAGCTCCGCTGGAGATAGGTAAGTTTAACACCAAAACAAAATAGAAAGATGGCAAATATAGTAATGTTTTGCATTTTGGCTGCGGTCATTCTAGGTTCGGCCGTCATGTGCGTGATGACTAAAAGGATTATGCGGGCTGCCACTTTTTTGCTGTTCGTGCTATTCGGTGTTGCAGGCATTTATTTTCTGCTTGACTACACCTTTCTTGGTACGGCACAGATAGCAGTCTATGCCGGTGGCATCACGATGGTCTACATCTTTGCCATTCAGTTGGTTAGCAAGCAGACTCTTCAAGGAGTCGTGGAACGCTTCAAGGGCAGTCGTGTGCTTGGAGGTGCTGTTGTTTCGCTTGTCGGCTTGGCCACGGTGGTAGTGGTATTGCTTAAAAACCGTTTTATAGATTTTGCTGCCCAGTCTGCTGTGGGGGAAATACCCATGAATACTATAGGTACAGCCCTTTTAGGTTCGGAGAAATATCAGTATGTACTGCCTTTTGAGTTCATCTCTGTATTTCTTCTGGCTTGCATTATTGGGGGGATAATGATAGCAAGAAAGGAGGATGACAAATGATACCAGTAGGATGTTATTTGGTGCTTAGCGCACTTTTGTTCTTTATCGGTGTGTTCGGTTTCGTCACCCGCCGTAATTTGATAGCCATGCTCATTTCCGTGGAACTTATTTTGAATGCAGCTGATCTCAACTTTGCTGTGATCAACCGTATTCTGTTCCCGGGACAACTTGAAGGGTTCTTCTTCACGCTGTTTTCCATCGGTGTGAGTGCTGCCGAGACAGCTGTGGCTATTGCCATTATTATCAACGTTTACCGCAACTATCACAGTGATCAGGTGAACAGTATTGAAAACATGAAATTATAAAAATGATGGATTACAGTTATGTATTTTTGATACTTCTTCTTCCTGCGCTCTCATTTGTCGTGTTGGCTTTGGCGGGAATGAAAATGTCACATAAGCTGGCCGGACTCATCGGTACCACTTCACTCGGTATCGTGACGGTCCTTTCCTATATGACGGCTTTCCTGTATTTTACAGCAGATCGTGGTGCCGATGGGACATACGCCACAATGGTGCCCTATAATTTTACATGGTTGCCCTTGGGTAATTTGCATTTTGACATGGGCATCTTGCTTGATCCCATCTCGGTGATGATGCTGATAGTGATATCCACGGTGAGCTTGATGGTTCACATCTATTCCTTTGGATACATGCACGGCGAGAAAGGTTTTCAGCGTTATTATGCCTTCCTGTCGTTATTCACCATGTCTATGCTCGGACTGGTTGTGGCCACGAACATTTTCCAGATGTATCTTTTTTGGGAGCTTGTGGGTGTGTCTTCCTATCTGCTCATCGGATTCTATTATCCCTTGCATGCAGCTGTGGCAGCCTCCAAAAAGGCTTTCATCGTTACACGCTTTGCCGATATGTTCTTTTTGATCGGTATTCTGATCTTCGGTTATTACACCCAGTCGTTCAGCTTCTCCTTTGTCGGTGACATTGTGATGGGCGCAGGCACTACTCCTTTTATAGCATGTGATACTGTGAAGGCTGTTACGGCCGGTGGCTTGATTTTGCCCACGGCATTGGTGCTGATGTTCATTGGTGGAGCTGGTAAGAGTGCCATGTTCCCACTGCACATTTGGTTACCGGATGCCATGGAGGGTCCGACACCTGTTTCAGCATTAATTCATGCTGCTACTATGGTTGTTGCCGGCGTTTTCCAAATAGCCCGTATGTTTCCTTTGTGGGTGCAATATGCTCCCGAACAGATGAGCATTGTGGTTTGGGTTGGTGTCTTTACCGCTTTCTATGCAGCTGCTGTGGCTTGTGCGCAAAGCGATATCAAACGAGTGTTGGCTTTCTCGACCATTTCGCAGATTGCTTTCATGATGGTATCTTTAGGTGTCAGCCTTCCCGGCCATGAGGCTGTGCTTGACAATCACACTCAGCTGGGGTATATGGCCGGTATGTTCCATCTGTTCACACACGCCATGTTCAAGGCTTGCCTATTCCTTGGAGCCGGCTGTATCATCCATGCCGTACACTCCAACGAGATGTCGGCTATGGGGGGGCTTCGCAAATATATGCCCATCACCCATGCCACATTCTTGATTTCATGTTTGGCTATTGCAGGCATTCCTCCATTTTCGGGGTTCTTCTCTAAAGACGAGATTCTTACCGCTTGTATGCACTACAGTCCGATAGTGGGATGGATCATGACCGGTGTGGCAGCCATGACGGCTTTCTATATGTTCCGTCTTTATTATGGGATATTCTGGGGGACGGAGAATAAGGAACTTCATGCAGAGCACACGCCCCATGAGGCTCCTCTGACTATGACCTTTCCGCTGATATTCCTTTCCGCCATCACCATAGTCTGTGGTTGGCTCCCTCTGGATGGCAGTTGGATGCCATTCGGTCACTTTGTGAGTGCGAGCGGTCAGGCTTATGATATCCACCTTGATTGGGCTGTTGCCGGAACCAGTATTGTTATAGCTTTGTTGAGCATCGCATTGGCCACTTATATCTATAAAGGTGAAAAGCAGCCAGTTGCCGATGCCCTTTACAGGAAATTCCCCAAACTTCATCGTGCGGCCTATAAGCGTTTCTATCAGGATGAGATCTGGCAGTTTGTCACTCATAAGGTAATCTTCCGCTGCATCAGCCGTCCCATAGCATGGTTCGACCGTCAGTGTGTTGATGGATTTATGAATTTCCTCGCATGGGGGACACAGGAAGCCGGAGAGAGCATCCGGCCATGGCAAAGTGGCGATGTGCGTTCCTATGCCGTGTGGTTCTTGACGGGTACAATAGCATTGACCTTGGTCTTACTTGCTATTATGCTGTAATGTCTCACTAATAAAAGAATCAAAAAAGATGAATATATTAACATTATTCGTAGTAATCCCCATTTTGATGTTGGCAGGCCTTTGGCTTTCCAAGAATGACAATCAGGTGCGTGGGGTGATGGTTGCTGGTTCCACTTGTTTGTTGGGACTCGCCATCTATTTGGTTTTCGCATTTCTTGATTTGCGTGAGACAATGCCTGCTGACCAGTATCCGATGCTTTTCACTTACAGTGTGCCTTGGTTTGAACCGCTCAATATCGAATACGCTATTGGTGTCGACGGCATCTCTGTTGTCATGATATTGCTTTCAGCTATCATTGTCTTTACAGGTACATTTGCTTCTTGGCAACTGGAGCCCATGAAGAAGGAGTATTTCCTTTGGTTTGTATTGTTGAGTACAGGTGTGTTCGGTTTCTTTATATCCGTAGACTTGTTCACCATGTTCATGTTCTATGAGGTAGCACTGATTCCCATGTATCTTCTCATCGGTGTGTGGGGAACCGGGGCCAAGGAGTATGCTGCCATGAAGCTGACGTTGATGCTGATGGGCGGTTCTGCCTTGCTGATTATCGGCATTTTGGGCATTTATTACTTCAGTGGTGCAACGACCATGAATATCAATGAAATTGCGGCCTTGGCTAATATCCCGGAAAATGTTCAAAAAGTATTCTTCCCGTTTGTATTTATCGGTTTCGGCGTACTTGGTGCCCTGTTCCCGTTCCACACATGGTCTCCCGATGGTCACGCCAGTGCCCCGACGGCAGTCTCTATGCTTCATGCCGGTGTGCTGATGAAATTGGGTGGATATGGCTGTTTCCGCATCGCCATGTACCTCTTGCCCGGTGCACTTGACACTTGGGCACCGGTTTTCCTTGTGCTGACAACCATCTCTGTGGTTTATGGTGCATTCTCTGCCTGTGTGCAAACCGACTTGAAGTACATCAATGCTTATTCTTCTGTATCACACTGTGGCATGGTGCTTTTTGCATTGTTGATGATGACGCAGACCGCTATTACCGGTGCCATTCTTCAGATGCTCTCGCATGGCTTGATGACTGCTTTGTTCTTTGCTGTCATTGGTATGATTTATCACCGTGCCGGGACGCGTGATGTACGCTATCTCGGCGGCTTGATGAAGATCGTGCCTTTCCTCTCATGTGGCTATGTCATTGCCGGTTTGGCCAACTTGGGACTTCCCGGCTTCTCCGGCTTTGTTGCAGAAATGACCATCTTCGTAGGTTCATTCGAAAATGCAGACACGTTCCATCGTGCATGTACCATCATCGCTTGTACCTCCATTGTTGTGACGGCTGTTTACATCTTGCGCGTTGTTGGTAAGATTCTTTTCCAGCAAGTACCCAATCAGGAGTTCTACAAACTCCATGATGCCTCTTGGGATGAGCGTGTGGCAGTCATAGGGCTGATTGCCTGTGTCGCCGGTCTCGGCCTGTTCCCTTATTGGGCAAGCCATATCATTACAGGCGCGGTAGGGCCCGTCATTCAGCACATTGGCAGTTTTGCAAATATCGCTGCGCTTTAACAGATAAAAGAAGAAATAATTATGAATATCGATTATAGTCAATTTCTCAAGATGATACCGGAGGTCACGCTGATGACTATTCTGGTAATAGCCTTCATTGCCGACTTTTGTAGTTCTAAGGCTTCTGAGCGTAAATGGTTCAATCCACTGATGTGTGTGTTGATGCTGGTGCATATCCTTATCAATTTGAGTCCTGTTGCTACAAGTACGACTTTTGGCGGCATGTATGCTACCAATGCTTCCATAGGTGTCATCAAATCTATATTGGCCGTGGGCACACTGATTGTGATGATTCAGGCAAAGGAATGGCTTTCCCGTAAAGATACTGCATTTAAAGAGGGAGAGTTCTATATGCTCGTAGTCTCAACTTTGTTGGGTATGAACATGATGGTAAGTGCCAACCATTTCCTTCTGTTCTTTCTTGGATTGGAAATGGCTTCCGTCCCCATGGCATGTTTAGTAGCCTTTGACAAGTATCGCCACAATTCGGCAGAAGCCGGTGCAAAGTTTATTCTTACGGCAACCTTCTCAAGCGGAGTGATGTTGTATGGCATCTCTTTCCTGTATGCGGCAGCCGGTAATCTTTATTTTGATGATATCAACCTTACGGCTTCACCGTTGACAATCATGGGACTTGTGTTCTTCTTCAGTGGACTTGGCTTCAAGATTTCTCTCGTACCTTTCCACTTTTGGACAGCCGATTCCTATCAAGGGGCACCGACAACCGTTACGGGCTATCTTTCCGTTGTATCCAAAGGAGCCGCCGCCTTTACTCTCTGTGCCATTTTGATGAAAGTCTTCTCTCCGATGCTTGAGTATTGGCAGTACTTGCTCTTCATTGTAATAGTCCTTTCCATTACCGTAGCCAATCTTTTTGCCATTCGTCAGAGTGACTTGAAACGCTTCATGGCCTTCAGCTCCATCTCCCAAGCCGGTTATATCATGTTGGCTGTGGTTGGTGACAATGCGATGAGTACGACAGCTTTGTCATACTATGTATTGGTTTATGTTGTAGCCAACATGAGTGTGTTTACCATCATCAGTGCCATTGAGGAGCATAATGGGGGAGTCGTGGACATGGATAGCTATAATGGTCTTTATAAGACCAATCCAAAGTTGGCTTTCTTGATGACATTGGCTTTGTTCTCTTTGGGCGGTATTCCACCTTTTGCAGGTATGTTTTCAAAGTTTTTTGTCTTCATGGCCGCATTGAAAGGAGCTGATATCACTACCACAATGGGAGGTTTGGCGTATGCAGTGGTATTTATTGCTTTGTTGAATACAGTGGTCAGCCTTTACTACTATTTGCTCATCGTCAAAGCGATGTTCATTAAACATAATGATAATCCGTTGCCGACTTTCACCAGTCATGCTAACACCAAGCTGGCATTGGCTCTGTGTACACTTGGCGTGGTTGCTTTTGGCGTTTGCTCATTCGTTTATAATTGGATAAACGTTGCATCCGTAGGATAGTTTTTGCAAGCATAAAGATAAAAGGAGAAATCCCATGACGACACAACTCGTCATGGGATTTCTCCTTTTCTATTGGCTTTATATGTTATGTCCTGATGCCGAACCTTCCCAATCTCTAATAGTGGAAAGGGCAGGTACATGTGGCTTGGCCCCTGTTAATGGCCTATCGCGAGCCTTAAGAATCTGGGCGTATAGCCTTTTAGGCTTTTGGCGACAGCTTCGGGAGTACCCGATGCAAGAAGCGTTCCGCCGCCTCGGCCACCTTCCGGTCCCATGTCAATGATATAGTCTGCAAGTTTGATGACATCAAGGTTGTGCTCAATAATGATGACGGTATTGCCTCTGTCAACAAGTTTTTGAAGAACATCCATCAAAATACGAATGTCCTCAAAATGGAGTCCTGTTGTCGGTTCATCAAGGATATACATCGTCCGCCCTGTATCTTTCTTTGCCAATTCCGTTGCCAGTTTCACGCGCTGACTTTCGCCACCGGACAGCGTAGTGGAGGATTGTCCGAGTTTGATATATCCCAATCCTACATTTTGAAGGGCTTTAATGCGTGGGAGAATTTGTGGTACATTCTCAAAAAAATCAACTGCCTGATTGATGGTCATATCAAGAACATCGGCAATGGATTTTCCTTTAAACCTGACCTCAAGAGTCTCTCTATTGTATCTTTTGCCGTGACATTCTTCACAAGGTACCATCACGTCAGGCAGAAAATTCATTTCGATGGTCTTGTAGCCGTTTCCTGCGCATGTTTCGCATCGCCCCCCTTTCACGTTAAAAGAGAAACGCCCCGGTTTGTAGCCTCTGATCTTAGCTTCTGGCAAATTGACAAACAACGCGCGAATATCGCTGAATACACCCGTGTAGGTGGCCGGATTTGAACGGGGCGTGCGTCCTATGGGGCTTTGGTCCACATTGACCACTTTGTCTATATTCTCAATGCCTTCTATCTTTTTGAATGCCATTGGCTTTTTCAATGACCGGTAGAAGTGATGTGACAGAATCGGTTGAAGGGTCTCATTGATAAGTGTAGATTTTCCCGAACCGGAGACCCCTGTAACCACAGTGAGCGTCCCAAGAGGAAAAGTGACATCCACATTTTTAAGATTGTTTCCTTTACAGCCCTTTAAGGTAATCATTTTGCCATTACCCTTTCGTCTTTGTGTCGGAACTTCTATCTTTCTTTCACCATTCAGGTAGTCGGCCGTAATCGTATGTTGCTTGAGCATTTCAGCAGGAGTGCCCTGAAACACAACTTCTCCACCTTTACGTCCGGCCTTAGGGCCTATATCAATAATCCAGTCGGCAGCCCGCATCATGTCTTCATCATGTTCTACGACAATCACCGTGTTGCCCATGTCCCGTAGCTCTTTTAAGGAATTGATAAGCCGTTCGTTGTCACGCTGATGTAATCCTATGCTCGGTTCATCAAGGATGTAAAGCACATTCACCAGTTGGCTTCCTATCTGTGTCGCCAAACGGATACGTTGGCTTTCACCGCCCGACAGTGTGGCAGACTGGCGATTCAACGAGAGATAGTCCAGCCCCACTTCCAAGAGAAAAGTCACACGCGAACGAAGTTCTTTGACTATTTCCGTGGCTATCTTCTTTTTTGTGGGTTCCAAATGTTCCTCCACATGCTCGAGCCATTCTTTTAATTCCGAGATGTCAAGGTTGGCGACTTCGGAAATGTTTTTCTCCCAGATTCTGTATGACAATGACTCACGTTTCAGTCGTTGACCGTGACATTCCGGACACTCTACTTCGGCAAGGAATTGGTCGGCCCATTTTTGTCCGCTCGTCGAGTCATCGTTGTCCATGACTGTGCGCAAATATTTGATGACACCATCGAATGAGATGAAATAATCGCTGGTGGTATGCACCTTCTCTCGGTCTATCTTTAGAGATTCGAGCGAACCATACAAAATTTCATCCATGGCCTCTTTTGGAATGTCTTTGACAGGTGTCTTCAGTTTGCAGCCAAACCTCTCCAATATGGCCTCGATTTGCCAAAATATCATTTGGTTTTTGTATTTCCCCAAAGGTACGATGGCACCTTCGTAAATACTTAGTTTGGGATCCGGGATAACCTTTCCGAGGTCTATCTCATTGATGACTCCTAATCCCTTGCAGTGCGGGCATGCCCCTTCGGGAGAGTTGAAGGAAAAAATGTTAGGTGCCGGATCGCCGTATGCAAGTCCGGTGATAGGATCCATGAGCCGTTTGGAGAAGTTTTTGATTTCTCCGCTGTCCTTGTCCATAATCATCAAGACACCTTCACCTTGTTTCATGGCCACCTGGATGCTTTTTCTCAATCGTTCATCTTCTTTGTTCTGAACAGCAAGTTTGTCGATGACTACTTCGATGTTGTGGTTCTTGTATCGATCAACTTTCATTCCGCGCACAATCTCCTGTATCTCACCGTCTATGCGTATGTTGAGATAACCCTTTCTGCGCATACTCTCAAAAAGTTCGCGATAGTGGCCTTTCCGTTGACGGACAAGTGGGGCGAGGATGTAGATACGCTTGCCCATATAGTCATTGAGAATCATGTCAATGACTTGTTCTTCGGTATATTTCACCATTTTCTCTCCGCTCATATAGCTGTAGGCCGTACCCGCCCGTGCATACAGCAAGCGCAGGTAGTCATACACCTCTGTCGTGGTTCCGACAGTAGAACGGGGATTTTTGTTGGTTGTCTTCTGTTCGATGCTGATAACCGGACTTAATCCTGTGATTTTGTCAACATCCGGTCGTTCCATGTTGCCTAAAAAGTTGCGTGCGTATGCAGAGAAAGTCTCTATATACCGACGCTGTCCTTCAGCAAATATGGTGTCGAATGCCAAAGAGGATTTTCCTGATCCCGAGAGCCCTGTGATTACCGTCAATGAGTTGCGGGGTATCACGACATCCACATTCTTTAGATTGTGTACACGTGCTCCCCATACACATATTTTCCGTTCTGAGTCCAAAAAGTCTTGTTCAGTTTGTGCTATCTTGTGATTCATTCTTTCCTGTTCTAATGGCCTATTCTGTGACAGTCGATGCTTCGGTGTATCCCCTCAGCAAATTGACATCCTTTTTGATGTTGAATATTCGCCCGTCAGCACCTTTCGCTTTCACCAATACGAAGTAAACGCCCTGTTTAACGTCTTTTCCCTTATAGGTACCGTCCCATCCATTGGCCGGATTATCCCATTCATACAGTTTTTGTCCCCAGCGGTTGAAGATGTAGGCATGAAACTCCACGAGTGATTGGTAGCCCGCCTGTGCGTTATAGATGTCATTTATTCCATCTCCATTTGGCGAAAAAGCGTTGGGCATCTCCAGTTTGCTTTCTGAGATCGAAATCGTTATCGGCTCCTCTTCGTTAGACACTTCTATGGCAGTTTGTCCGCTCTTGCTGAATTTGGCATAACAAATGATGCGATGACTTCCGGCTACATTAAAGGTGAAATCAGTATTTTGCTCATATCTTACAAGGTAGGGGGAAGTGTTGTTGTCAGTATAAAATCTCCATTCGTAATAGGGGGTCCACCCATCTGTGGCTGTGGGATTGGCCTGTAGCT